>Ga0256868_10000770_pt1 | contig 18135 bp, 14 predicted proteins | sample RVTome_13_FD_187341 | JGI IMG/M metagenome (GOLD analysis project Ga0256868, IMG submission 187341) | Soil microbial communities from uranium-contaminated site in the Upper Colorado River Basin, Wyoming, United States - RVT92D227 HiSeq ...
CCAGGGGTGTTCTGATCTTATTATAGAAATCAATTCCATAAAGAGACACCCCAAATTGGAACAACTCCTGATTTGGAGGAAGCAGCGCATGGATGGCCTGCGAAACAGGGTAGGCAGATCTGCGGGGAGTGAGAAGGCGGGAAATGGGAAAGTGTATAGATATCAAGAAAAGGGCAGAAAGGACGGTAACCGTTAGAAACCAACCTCTTCTCCATCTCCTCTTAATCAGAGAGGGTAGAAAAATCATCATCACCTGAAATAGAATAGGCAAGATCAGCATCCACCACCATTTTTCAACATAGGAGTTTTCGAGATATTCACCCAGTTTCATATTTTTTATGAAGGATGGCAAAATGATTAAGGTGATGAGTATTAAGGACTGTGAAATAATCGGTAGATCATAAAGAAACCTTCCCCCCCTACCCTCTTCTGGACCAATATTCCGATCTTCATATAACCTAAAAAGATGACCAAAAATTACAGCAATGGGCAAAAAGATGGGAGCTATATAAGGAATCAGTTTGGATGAAGAAACGGAGAAGAAAATAAAGATGAAGAGGATCCATATCAACAGGAAATGTTTTTCTGTGGCCTTAAAGAGAGGGGTCCTTTTGTCTACCCCTTCCCTTAATGCCTTCAATAAAAATGCAGACCATGGCAAGGTTCCCAATATGACGAAGGGGATATAAAACAGAGTGGTGTGGTCTCGAGAGTGGATCGTTGTGGTATATCTGAGAAAATGCTCACGAATGAAAAAGAACCATAAGAAGTCTTGATTGGCCTTTTGAACTAAAATAATCCATGGACATGAGATGAGAAGAAAGAGGATCATCCCCAACGGCGAAAAGAGTCTTAAAACATCACGCCATCTCTTAGAAATAAAAAGCCATAGGATCGTAATGGCAAAGGGAAAGACGACCCCAATCAATCCTTTCGTCAAAAAGGCCAGGGCACTGCCGACATAGAGGAGATAAAGCCAGCCTTTCTTCTGGCAGTCTCCAGCAAAGTATCGATATCCTGCCCAGGTGGCAAGACACACGAAGAAAGCAAGCGGCATATCAAGGATATTTATTTTCCCAAGGATAGAATGGTAAAGAAATGTACTCAACACACCAGCCGAATAGAGCCCGGTCTTTTCGTCATGGAAAAAAAACCCTATACGATAAACGAGGAAGATACATCCCCAGGCGCAAAGGGCGACAAATAACCTTGAAGAGAATTCATTTTCTCCAAATATTTTAAATAATAGTGCCGTTGCCCAGTAGCACAAGGGAGGTTTTTCAAGGTAAACCAAATGATTTAAATGGGGGGTGATATAATCCCCTGTGCGATTCATGAGACTTGCGATATCACTGTATCGGGCTTCATCAGGCTCCATCAAAGGCATTACAGGCAATAAAGAGATATAAAGAAATAGGGGTATGATAAAGAGGAAAAAGATTTTTCCTTTCGTCCATTTCCTCATTTGAGTCTCAGTCAAATTTGCCACCTTTTTTAAACGTAGTACTTTTTGAGGGGGAAAATTGTGATTTTAGATGTTGCTCCCTCTCAGGCCAAAGTTTCCCCATCTTTAAGGCGCAATCTTATATGTAAACCCCGTTAGAAATTCCAGCGGGGCATTATTTCTAACGGGGTAAATCTACGAGAATCCTAACAAAACAGGGATTAAACAGGCATTAAATTTAGATTAAGATTCCTTAATAAAAAGATAGACCAGGAGGGTGGTCCAGATCTCTCAGACTGAGTACCTACGGGGACCTAAGAGTTAAGCATCCCAGAGACTCCCCACAAGAAGTGAGGCCGCAGGATATAGAGGGAGAAGACAGATGAATTAAATTTGGATTCCATAATTTGGCAGGTGATCCATCAGAACCATACAAAGATTATACCTGATAGAAAGAAAGATACTTCTGTTCCAGCCTCGCCACCCCTGTCCGAATCGCTGCCTCCTTGACATAAGTGGCTACCCGCTCTGGTACCTTCTTGTTGAGGACACCCGGAATGATATAATCTTCACTCAATTCTTCATCTGTAACAATTTGGGCGATGGCATTGGCTGCGGCAAATAACATCTGATCATTGATCTCTCTTGCTTGACAGTCCAAAACTCCCCGGAAAAGGCCGGGAAAACAGAGGACATTATTGATCTGATTGGAATAATCTGAGCGTCCTGTGGCAATAATTCTCGCTGACCGGCCCACCTCCTCAGGCATGATCTCAGGATCGGGATTCGCCATGGCGAAAATAATCGGATTTTTTGCCATTTTCTTGATATCGTTCACATGAATGACGCCAGGTTGAGAAAGGCCAATAAAAAGATCAGCACCCTTTAGGGCCTTTGATATAGGGCCACGAATTCTCTCTATGTTTGTATTTTCTGCGATGAGTGCCTTTATGGGGTTCATGTTTTCCTTTCGACCTTTATAGAGAATACCACTTCGGTCGCATCCAATAATTTGCTTCACTCCTGTAGAAAGGAGAAGTCGTATGGAAGCAATTCCGGCGGCGCCCAGACCGCTGACCACCACCTGGATATTTTCCAATCTTTTGTTGACAACCTTCAAGGCATTGATCAATCCTGCCAAAACCACTACGGCTGTTCCATGTTGATCATCATGAAAGACAGGAATATCCAATTCATTTCTCAATCGTCTTTCGATCTCAAAACAACGAGGGGAAGCGATATCCTCCAGATTCACTCCACCAAATCCAGGGGATATAGATTTAATCACCGTGACAATTTGTTTTGGGTCTTTAGTTTTTAAACAAATGGGAATGGCATCGACACCCCCAAATTCTTTAAATAGCATGGCTTTGCCTTCCATAACCGGCATCGCTGCCTCGGGGCCAATATCCCCCAGTCCGAGAACAGCAGTCCCATCTGTCACCACTGCTATGGTATTCTTTTTAATGGTGAGATCATACACCCTCTCTCGTTTTTCTTGGATGGCCTTGCAGATCCTTGCCACTCCTGGAGTGTAGGCCATTGAAAGGTCTTCTCTTGAAGATAAAGGGATTTTATTTTTAATTTCAATCTTCCCCCCCTGATGGACCATAAAGGTCCGATCGGTCACTTGGAGAACATTGGCGCCTTTAATTCGCCTCAGTTCATCCACGACTTTCTCCCCCATCGGGATATCCGCTACACTCACAATGATGTCTCGGATGGTGATGTTCTTCTTAAATCCGACAATATCCACAGCGCCAATGTCTCCTCCTGCTTTACCAATCGTTGAGGTGACTTTGCCGAGCATCCCTGGTTTTGAAACAATCTCAAGCCGAATGATAATGCTATAACTTGGACTGGGTGTCTTGATCATGGCTTCCTCTCCTAAACCAACTCTTATTTAACCACCATTTTAACAGGGATAACCTCTTTCTTCCAGACATCCTTTGCTGTGGAGAAATGATTGAGACATGGTAAATAAACGGTGAAAGTTGAACCCTGATTCAATTCACTCTCCACTTCAATTTTCCCGTGATTGGCATGAGCAATCCATTCGGCAATGCTCAACCCTAATCCCACCCCACCGGTCTCTTTGGATCGAGACTTATCCACTCGATAGAAACGCTTGAAGATGTTCTCTTGCTCTTCTTTTGGAATGCCAATTCCAGTATCCCTAATTTTAACAAGAGCAACCTCTTGTTCCCTTCCAATAGTGATTTGGATTGATCCTTTTGAGGTATATTTAATGGCATTGTCAATCAGGTTAGTAAAGAGTTGCTGAAGGCGGATCTTATCCCCTGTCACCGTGACCTCTTCGGTCGCCCCCATTTCCAGAACAATATTTTTTTGTTCAGCAAGAATTTGGAAAAGATTACACAGATCCTTGATCAAAAGATCCAACCTTAAAGAATCCATCTTCAACTCCACTTGGGGAGAGTCAAACTTAGAAAGCAGGATCAAGTCATTGATCATATGATTGAGGTGGTCAAATTGTTCTATAAAATGGGCCAACCCTTCTTGATACTCCTCAGCTGGCCTTTCCTTTGAGAGAAGGACCTCTGCTTCTCCCCTCATGGCACAAATCGGGGTTTTTAATTCATGCGAGGCATCCGCAGTAAATTCGGCCATTCGTTTGAAAGAGTCCTCCAACCTTGCGATCATGCCATTGATGGTTCCGATGAGGTCGTCCATCTCATCTCCTGTCCCTCTCGGAGTCAACCGTTCGTCTAAATTCTTCGATGTAATCCTTTGGGCCTTTGAAGCAATGTAGCCGATGGGCAAGAGAGACTTCCTTGCCAAAAACCAACCACCTAACGAGCCCAATATAAAAAGGATGGAAATAGCAATACATAGATTATTTCTTAAATTGGAAAGGTTTTTTTTAACAAACTTAAGGTGGGTACCTATTTGGATGATATAGGTAAGCTTCCCATCCATATCAATAGGAGTGCTGATGAACCGAAAAGGTCTCCTCCCTCCAGGAGGATAAATATTCTCCCGGGTATTTCTACCCTTCCTGGCATTTACCAATATCTTCTCGTTGACCTCATTCCAACTCCATTTGAAGTTTTTAGAAAAATAGAAGATATTCCCACTCCCGCTCAGAATTCGGAAATAGATGGGATAATGGGTTCTCATCTTGACATTTTTTTCAAAATTTGTAAGAAGGTCTTCTTGATTTGAATTCCGGGCTAAAAAATCCGTCAATTCTTCCGTCTCATCAAGAATAAATCGATCAACCTCTTTGATAAACTGTTGTCTTAGTCGCAAGTAGAGGAATCCGAATATAATCATCGTCGAGAGCATGAAGGTCAAGATATACCAAAGGGTCATCTTGAAGTCGGTTCTTCGAAAAAAATTAGCCCCGGTCTTTGAGGACATATCCTACTCCTTTTATGGTATGAAGGAGTTTCGGCTCAAAATCTTTATCGATCTTATTCCGAAGATGAGAGACATGGACATCAACGACATTGGTAGATGTGTCAAAATGATAGTCAAAGATCTTTTCAGAGATCATGGTCCGGGTGATGATCTCACCTGGATGTCTCATGAAGAATTCAAGAAGGGCATATTCTTTCGGGGTAAGTTCAATCTTTGTTTTTCCTCGAAAAACCCGATGTCCATCCGGTTCTAAAATGAGGTCAACCATTTGTAATCGTGAAGGTGAAGTGACCGCTTTACCCCTTCTAAGGATAGCCTGAACCCTGGCTAATAATTCATTAAAGGAAAAAGGTTTTGTTAGGTAATCATCTGCCCCTAAATTTAAACCTTGAACAATATCGTTTTCAGCATCTTTGGCTGTTAAAAAAATTACAGGAACTTGCAAATTCCTTCCCCGGATCTCCCTTAATACTTCTCTCCCGTCTATTTTAGGAAGCAGGATATCGAGGATGATAATTTCATAAGTTTTATGGAGGGCTAATCTCAAACCCTCTTCTCCATTGGTGGCCACCTCCACAGAAAAAGAATTCTCTAATAGTCCTTTCTTGACGAATCGGATAATCCCTTTATCGTCTTCAACCAATAGAATTCCCATCAGCTCTTATCCTGCGATCAAAATGACATCTTTTCTGAAACGACTCCCTGGGGTGAGACATAAACTAAACCTCTTCGACGGCTTTCACCCACCAACCTCTTGAGAAAGGCCTTTTGGTCTTTTACGATGGGGTTGAACCGGAGGTACTCTTCGAAAAATCTGAAGCGATCAACCTTTGTCATGACTTTAGGAGTGGAAGTATTGATCTGGAGGAAATTTCTAAACAATTTTTTTTGATCCACCTTCCCATCCATCAAGATATCTTCAAAATCAAGGAGATGAAAATCCCAGGTCTCTTCCCTCTCTGAGACGAGGATATTACAGGTCTTCATATCCTTGTGGTATAAACGCATTTTATGAAGACCACCCAGCCAGCGGGCAAAGCTCCTGATAAAAAGCCTCTTTTTATTTAAACCTTTAAACCCTCTTAAAATATATCGATCCATCTCTTGATCATCTGTTAGAGCCTCCATGAATAAAAAACTCTCCTTCAATCCCAACCAATTTTTTCTCTCCACCAGGGCCATTGGTTTAAGAGACGGAATTCCTCTCACTCGCATGCTATTAGCTGCCATCCAAGACTTCATCCCTTTCGATCGACGAAAATGTTCTTTCATCAAATCCCAGAAATGAGGGTAGCAGAACTGTTTCAAACATATCCTTTCTCCTTCGTCATTCAATATGGAGACATTGACTTCTGGAGAACATTTGATCAGGGAAAAGGGGCTTTCTCTTACCAGGTGTTGGTGTTCTCCCATCACCCTTTTTAGACGATCCATTGGAAAATCCCTTCGATGAAAATAGCGAATCCCCTTCTCTTCTTGAATCGTAAATTCTGTACTTTCCTTCAAGCACCGTTTCGTTCTGCTTCGCCACTGTCTCTGTTGAAGGCGGTCCATAACTGGATAAATCTTTTGATGCAAAATCTTTCTTTTTTGAGAATCGTCGACCTCCTCTGAAAAATATTGATTCAGGAATAGGAGTTGCTCCTCTTCCCTCCACGTCGATCTTAACGAATGAAAAAGATGTGATAGATTCCATAACCTCTGGTTTAATGAGAGAGGTTTTCCAATCTTGGCTCGATGCAAATCCGTGAGAAATAAGGAACTGCCCTCCCACAAAAAGTTTCCTCCATGGAGATCTCGATGAAATAATCCCGTATCTTGAAACTTCCTCACGGTCATCGCCAATTCAGTAATCGAAATAGGATCTCTTGATTTTAAACCCTCATCGATGAATGAAACCCCTGTTCCGATTGCCTCCGAGAGGAAATAACTTTCCCTGACCAAAACTCTCTGAACTCTTTCCATCCAGCCCAAGGGTTTAGGGATATTGAGGTTTTTGTTTTCTAATTGGGAAGCAATGAGGAATTCTTTCTGTCCTTTTGAAGGGAGAAAAAGATATTTAATGTACTCCATCCATCCTTTTGTTTTATCCCCCTTGAGAAAAACCCTTCTCCCATTCGGGAGTCTTAGGAGGGCCGCCCACCTCCACTTTGATTCTTTGATGACCTCCCCTTTTAGATCATGAATCAAAGAAATAGGATCATCAAAAAAATTGGAGGGGAGATCACTCAATATTTCCTCCCTCACCCAGCCCTTGATCTCCCTTCTCGAAACTCTTTTAAGAATTGGATTCCCCATTTACCCTATTAGAAAACCCCGCTGCTAAATAGGATTGAGTCTTATTCAGCATTTAAATGCTTTTCAAATAAGGCAGAATTTAAAAACCCCGCCATTTCTAACGGGGTTTACTTCCTTTTTCCGAGCTTAATCATCTCTTGATAAAAACTTTCAACGGCTTCCACTTGACGATCCAACTGGAAATCCTGGTGGGTCTTTTGATATGCCGCCTTTCCTAAAGCTTTTTTCATTTCCGGATGGTGAAGCAATCGAAGGGCCGCTTGGGCTAACTCTTCAGGGGTATCATTCACGACCAAACCTGAAACACCATCCTCTACCAATTCTGGAAGCATTCCACGATTAGCCACGATGACCGGCTTCCCCATGGCCATGGCCTCTCTCAAGGCCCGGGCGGTTCCATCAGAACCTGCCATTAAAAAAACAAAGATGTCCATGCAGGCTAAGGTATCGAGGTAGTCATTCGTCTGATATCCACCAAGAACAACCCACTTTTCAACGCCAAGCTGTTTCATCGGCTGGATGACACTTCTCTCCATCTGACTCGATCGGCCAACTAAGAGAACCTTAACGTTTGGAAATTCCTTGGCTATCGTTTTCACCGCCTCTAAAAAAGCATCTGTTCTTCTGTATTTTTGAAAGCGAGCGATCATTCCGATCACGATCTCCCCCGGTTTAATCCCAAAGTGAGTTCTCATATCTTTAAACTTCCTTTGGGGATCATACCGATCCAGGTCCAAGGCTGGTGAAATCTTCCCAACTCTTTCAAGAGGAAGCCCGAATTTTTCTGAATCTTCTCTCCTCGCTCTTTCAGAAAAAGTAATCATGCCATCGGTGAACTGAGAGATGAGAAAACGATTCCCCAAGGTGGGCCTTAAAGGATCCCTCTTGTGGTCTGTACGGATGATGATTACAGGATGGCCTGATCTCCTCGCAGCGATCCCGCCCAAGAGATGGCCATGGGAGTGGTGGACATTAAGAATATCAAATTTTTCCTTACGAAGATAATGGGTGAGGTCTGAAATATCACGCAGATTGGTCGACAAAAAAGAGGGATGATATAACTTCACCGAATGATCTAATTGAAACTGATCTGTTGCTTTTACTCCTGCCTGGAGGACCCTTTTCTCAATACTATCCTCGACTGGAAGGGGAGGTTTTCGATAGGCAAAAGTAACATCATGCCCCCGTTTCTCCAATCCCTTACAGAGATTCAATGTCGGATCAGCAGGGCCTGTCCACTTCCAGTTGCTGAAGAGGTGAAGAATTTTCATTGCTCAAGTTCTATGTACCCCCTATTACCCTCTCCCTTTCGATGGGGGAGGGTGGGGGTGGACAATAAAGGAATTTTTTTCCCTCTCCTTCCTCCCCTCCCACCAGAGGAGGGGATTTTTTCTAAAGAAAAAAGTTATCGTTCTCAACCTTTTCAATTTGATGAACGTTTTCTTTGGAATGGATGAACTCTTCTAACCACCAGTTGGTGCGATTGTAAAAACATCCCACATCTTTGCATTCCTCTTCGGCATCGAAGGTCATGATTGATTCGGCTGTCCTATTAAGACTTCCTTCGAATTTTTTCCCCGATAGGTAACCATCCGGTTCTCCGATTTTGGCTTCTTCCACCCCTCTAAATGCTGGGCAGTGGAAGATTCCGAAAGGGGTCACCACAGTTCTGAAAAATTGCATGTGGCACTTTTTAGGCTGCCTCTTGATTCTATCTGTCTCCTGATCCAACATGGCCTTCAGATTTGAGCTTTCAAGAATCTTGACTTGATCCCCCGCAATACGCTTTGCTTCTTGAAGATGCACCTTGATCTGATCGACAATCTCTTGCTCCTTCGTTTTTTCAACATTTTTGAGCAGCGTCTCTCTCTGAGACTCATTAAATCTGACTAAGCAGGGTTTAAATGAAACATAATCAAATGAGAATTCTCTTGCAAGTTCCACCGATCTGGCGATCTCATGAATATTGGGGGAGAGTCTCTTCCCATTAATCTCAACGCCTTCCCACACAATCACAAAAGAATATCCCAAAGACACAATGGGATTCTTTCTTTTCATCTTTTTGGCATTTTCTAATATCCGATTCAGAGTAACTTGCGTTTTAGGTGAGTGCAAATCTTTAAAGACTCCTTCACTGGCCGCATCGATGGAAATCCGAATCCAATCCTTCTCTTTTAATTCTTCGACCACTGCTTCAATTTTTTCTAATCTTGAACCGTTGGTCACGATCCCCATCTGTAATTTTTTGCTTTTAATGTGACGGACGATTTCCTCAAAATCTTTGTAAAGAGTGGGCTCCCCCCCTCCTATCAAGATGACAGAGAGAAGGCCATGAGAATAAAGGGTATTGATCGTCTTCTTGACTTCCTTCAGGGGCAAGCTTTTTCCGGCATTGATCAGCTTCGAATCGACACAAAAAGGACATGAGAAATTGCAGGCCGAAGTCAAATCCAAATTGATGGAGACCGGGCTGAAAATCGGTAGTCCTCGATCCGGGACACTGGCATCACGCTTTCTCTGCCATTGAATATAATCCTTCAGCCTTTGAAGGGTGGCATGCTGTCTCAGTTTAGAGCTAAAATCGTGTTCTCTTTCTTTCAGCTTTTCCATAAGTTTCTCTTCTCAAACTCACGATAACCGTCATTAATCTCTTTCAGCAGAGATATGTTATGCAGAATATGAAGATATCCGATGAATGGCTCAATTTTCTTTTCAACGGCCTCCATAAAATTTATTACAGAAAGTTCAAGAGGGTCAACGATCCTCAACTTTTTATCCTCATAATTAAAATAAATTTCATAATTTTCAAAATCCAGACTCCGGAAAACAATCTTGTCATTCAATCCAAAAGAGAAGTCACGGGGTGGGGTCTCCCGGAATATCAACCTGATGAACACATCGCATACCTGGGTTCCAAACAGATGAGAAAAACTGATGCTCAATTCTCTTTCCCCATCCGATTCAAAATTCAAATCTTCTATCTCGCCGACACCCAAGAGACAATAAAGAAGACTTAAGGCATGCGGAACGGATTCTGGAATCATCTCCCTCCCCGGAAAAGGGGGAGACATTTGGATGAAAAATGTGTTCGCTTGCTGAATCACAATCCTTCCGCAGAGGGCTTCATAAGCATCTATTGAAAAAGGCCACTGGGAGTTCATGGCAATGGTTATTTTTTTCTCATAGGCCATCTCAAAAATATCTTCTACCCTCTTTCGGATATCCATGCAATCATTCCAGATAAAGGGTTTTTCGCAGAAGATATGACACCCTGAATAAATACACTTCAATAGATAGTCATAATGCGTGTGAGAAGGGGAAGCGATGACCACTACATCGGGCTTTTCAATGCTTATCATCTTATTAAAATCTGTGTATGGATTGGCTTGTATCCCGTATCTCTGAAGGGCAGAAGAAGCTTGGAGGCTTGTCTTTTCAGTCGTCCCCAGCACAGATGATACCTTTCCTCCACATTTATGGAAATATTTACCAATATACTCACCGATCCCATTTCGGGATCTCCCCGCCCCGATAATGGATATGTTCATGGGAATCAAAAAGCCTCCCCTTTCTCATGACTATTTAAAAAACACTAAATTTTAACATAGTTAATCCCACAATTAAAATATTAAAAAACTTGACAAATCATTCTTTATATACTATTTTAGTAATAACTTAAATACTTAACCAAATTGTGATTTGAAATATGAAATTGGAGCCATCTGAGATATTCAAAGTATTAGCTGTAGAGACTCGGGTTAAAATCGTTGATCTCTTGAAATCCGAAGGGCCGCTTGGTGCAAAAAATATTGCGGGAAGACTTGGGATAACCCCTGCTGCTGTGTCACAACATCTAAAAATTTTAAAGCAAGCAGGTCTCGTTAGGAATGAGAGAAAAGGTTATTGGATTCCCTATTCAATCGACGAAGAAGCATTGGAAGCATGTCGCGAAATATTGAATGAAGTCTGCACATGTGGCTGCGGAGGAACGGGAAAGTTTCGAGAGAAAGAGTTGAAGACTTCCAGTAAGGAATTATTAAAGAATTATGAGAAGGAACTGCTTAGTGAACTTAAGACCATTCGGGAAAGAATCAAAGAAATAGAGTCACAAAGGGGAGGTTAAATTTTTTTATAATTATAATTAAGTAATTGCTTAAATAATTATTCAAACTTTATAGCCTTACATCAACAAGAAACATCACAATGTCAATCGGGAAGAAAGGAGGTGATTAAAATGAGTAGCAAGAAGACATCATGTGGGTGTGGATGTATTCCACTGCCACCCAAAAAGGGCAAAAAGTCTAAGTAAGAGATGTTAAACTTGAAGCTTGGTCAGGGGTAGAGTAAAAACACTCTACCCCTCCCTTTTGTGGTCTCACATGAGGATAATAGCAGGGCAACCTATAGCTATTCACCAGGCCGTTCAATTTATGCTCACTGACATGATTGTAGGAACCGAAGCTGCGGAAGCACTTCTCCTTGAATGTGCAACCAGAGCGGACTCCTCTCCTAACGTAGCAATGATTAATGGGCTCAAGACAAAGCCTTTTACCTCTGAGACGGCTGTTGACGTTACCAACAAAGCGATTCAAGTCCATGGAGGACATGGTTATTGCCGTGAATATACGGTTGAACGCCTCTTCCGTGACGCACTGGGGCTTATGCTTCATTTTAAGACATCCGAGTGGCTTCGACAAGATATTGCAAAAGGGGTTCTTGGACTATGATGCAGTCAGCAAATGAAATAGGGAGAGATTACGACATTTGTTCTATTACAATGGAGGAATGATATTTTTGATGAGTTGGACTACCATATCCAGTTCCTGAACAGTTGTCGTGCGGCCCAGACTGAACCGGATGGCACCCATTCCAACTTCGGGAGTAATTCCCATTGCTTTCAGGACCGGTGACAACTCCACCGAACCGGAATGGCAGGCCGCACCTGTGGAGGCAGCCACACCATCTAATCGGGCTAATATTTCCGATCCGACTCTTCCGACGAAGCTCACATTGAGCGTATTGGGAAGCCGGTAAATTGGGTGGCCATTGAGAACAACCTGAGAGGTAAAGTTTTTTTGGAGGAGTTTCCAAAAATGGTCTCTGAGGTTTTGGATTTTTTCATCATTTAAATATTTCTTCGCTACCTCACAAGCTTTTCCAAGTCCTACGGTGAGGAGAACATTTTCAGTTCCTGCTCGTCTTCCGTTTTCATGGCCTGCACCATGGATGAGCGGTTCGATGGGTGTCCCTTCCCGAATATATAAGGCTCCGACTCCTTTGGGAGCATAGAGCTTATGTCCTACGATGGATAACAGATCAACTCCCAGATCATCAACCTTTGTGTTAATCTTTCCCACTGATTGGGCTGCATCCGTGTGAAAGATGACACCTCGTTTCTTTGCGATCTTTGAAATTTCCTCAATCGGCTGGATGGTTCCTACCTCATTATTGGCGTGCATCACCGTAATCAGGATTGTTTTTGAAGTAATAGCTTTCCTGACATCGTCAGGGTCCACTCTCCCATACCGGTCCACAGCAACATAGGTCACTTCTGCTCCGAGTCTCTCAAGAAATCGACAGGGGTTGACGACAGCCGGATGCTCTATTGGGGAGGTAATGATGTGGTTCCCCTTCTCCCCCAGAGCAAAAAAGACCCCTTTGATCGCATGATTGTTGGACTCGCTTCCACCGCTCGTGAAGACAATCTCACCGGGAGAGCACTGAAGAAGCCCTGCCACCTGCCGCCGCGCCTTTTCGACAGCCTCTTTAGCCGGAATGCCTGCCCAGTGCTAACTGGACGGGTTACCAAAGTGCTGCGAAAGAAATGGCCTCATCGCCTCTGCCACTTGAGGATCAATCGGGGTACTTGCATTGTAATCAAGGTAGATACGATTGGAATTCATGAATTCACCCCCTGCTTATTCTTCTTTTTGGTCGCGGTGATTAAATAGAATGCCCCAATCCGGGGAAAAAAGACCGAGCCAACCCATTCGAACAAATTTCTCCAGTGAAGGTAATTTCTTATATTGAGGGGCGCGAAAAAGATCGCTCGTTGAATCAAAACCTTCTTGTAACCCTTCTCGTTCAATATCCTTTTGAGATCTGAGGGGAAGTGCCATTTTGCTCTCTTAAAGGATCCATAACCAAACCACCCCTTTAATCTCCGCCACCATTGCCATGGTGAGACGGGATTCAATTCACCGAGAAGGATTCTTCCATTGTCAGAGGAGACACGAATCATCTCATCAAGGACCTTTTTCTCGTCTTGAACAAAACATAAGGTAGTAATTTCGTAAGCGATATCGAATTGGCCGTCCCGGAATGGTAGAACTGCTCCGTCGGCCTGAATCAAATTTGGATGAAGACCCAACCTTTCTCCCTTTCGTTTCGCAAATATGAGGAAAGAAATGTCCCTGTCTACTCCAACGATTCTGGGCTGTTTTTTCATTACGATGTCTATAAGAAAGCGCCCCGTGCCGCATCCCACTTCAAGGGTCCTTTCAGAGCCTTCAAAAACCATACTCTCCATAAGAAGTCGCCCTTCGCTTACAAGACAAGCTCTTCCCAACGGGGAATCATACCATGCATCATATTGGGCAGCATTCATCATTTTGGTTCTCTTCGAAGGAAAGTTCTCAAAAACTCCAACGTATACCCAAGTAGACGTTGGTGTCATTCTGAAACTGTCCGAAAAAGGTATGGTCCTCCTTTCCAATGAAGATATTTGCTCCGACGTCAGCGGACCAGCGGTCAGTAATTTTATAATGAATGCTGGGCCTAACATATGCGTCCTGATCCGAAGGCGAATAGAATGTGAAGAGCGATAGTTTAAGATTTTGGTACATGAGAAGCTTCGTTAGCCGAAGAGTGACTACGTGTCGATATTCGTCAGCAGCTTGACTACCCGGGGGAAGGGTTCGCTTGTAGGCACCGTAATCTGACATTAGCTCTAAGTAATATTGGACTCCCATAGTAAAGTCTTTAGCCAACTCTTGTTCATATCCTGCCAAAAACCGAAACTGACTATTCGGTACAAAAGGGTTCTTTCCGCTTCGGTCATCTTGTGAGTCGTAATATCCCATCTCAATATTTCCAATTCCTTTCCATACCTTTCCACGGCTACTTAAGCCGTATACGGAAAGGCGAGGGAAAGTAGCTTTCCTTGTCTGAGGGTCAAGGCCCATCGGGCTCTTCCAGAAGCCATTGTAACCATACAAGGCCAGATCATAACCTTTAATATTACGGTAGAAACGGAGCGCCATTTCGTCTTCTTCAAACCATTCATCGCGTTTGTGTGGACGGATCTTTGCATCTTCGCCGGCCAGACGGCCCAGTAGCGGATTGAAATAGGAAAGCCGTTCTCCATCGATAAAACGGTCGGGATCGAATTGGGGCGTATAGACGAAGTCGAGGTTGAAAAACTTTGTGTAAAGACTCGCCTTTACAGCATCTGAAGGGGCTTTCAGGTATTCGTCATCGCGCCCGATGAAGAAAGAGTAATAATCTTTTGGGAATAGATCATTGATAAAGATATAATCTCCTGTGCCCCACGTCAGTATCTGTCTACCGACTTTCAAGTCCATAAACTCAAACGGAGTTAAGGTGGCGTTGGCTTCCCGAAGGTCAACCCTTGCCCCTTCCGCCACCCCATCATAAAGAAAGTCACTCTTTAGTCTGAACCTTGCCCAATCAAGAGCTTTGTAGAGGTGAAGTTGAAGCCTTGTTTCCCCCAGGGTCGCGGTTTTGGATTCATGTGGGTCATCCTGTGTGCGAAGACCGCCGCGAGCATCCCAGAATCCGTGGAGTTCAAATGGAAGCGTCTCCAGGAATGATTTCCAATTCTTTGAAGTTCCTTCAGAAGAGGATTTCACCTGAGTTTCGTAACCATCCTGTTCTTTCCCCGCCTCTACTTGGGCACTGGCCGCACGGGTATTATTAATTAGAAGCAGGAGAAAAATTCCAAGGATGATGGCACCTCCAGAAATAAATCTCCTCACTTAATCCACCTCTCAGGAGGGTTTCGTAGATACCGTTCGGTGAAGATATCGTCTTGAAGACCGATGTTATATGAAACCGAAGTAAATGTTACCTCCGTTCGATGCCCCGTCTTAAGATTTTTCATGGTTCTCTTGGTAATCGTAGAGAAACTCTTTCGCTCCCGACCTTCTGCAGCAGCAACGTCTTCGATCTTGTCTGCTGTGAACACCCGTCCCAGTTCCTTCTGCACGTCGTAGTATTCCTCTTTGAGTGGTAGAAAAGTGCCTTTGTCGATCCATGAAATTCGTTTCACGTAATCTATAGGTTCCTTAGGAACGCTTTCAACGATATAGCAGTCCTTGCCTCCGAGTTTTTCCTCTCGCAGAAGGGTGTGTGTATCGGTGGATATATCTCGTCCAGATACCTCTTCATAGGTGAAATCTGAACCCACAAAACTCGACCGTGCATCGCTTGCAGCGATCCGACGAACGAGATCTATTGCAGGCACAAAAAGCCATCGATCATCATTTTTGGCTGGATACTTGTAAACCATAAATGTCATATTTCTCACATCAGCAGGCTGGAAGAAGTAGATAAAATATTTCTGGTCGCCTCCTATCTCACCGTAATTTTTCCTCAACATGGTCATCTCTCTTAACCGCTCTTTACCTTCTTTACTTATAAGTTTCATTACAACACGTGCCTTAAAATCCTTGCCAGGGTATAGAAAGGCTGCCTGTGACTTTTTCATCACATCTTCTGCTGTCATGGCAGAAGCCTGAAAAGGCAGAAACATAAGTAAAACAATTAACCCCAGGCTTACTAATACTACAAAATCTCCTATTCCTCTAAGTATCCTTTCCATCATTTCAGACCCCCTTTTTCAATCCCTTCTCCTTGCCTCTGCCACCCGGGGGAAGAGAATGCTGATGTCCCCTCCCGTTGACGGTTCATTTCTTAAACAGCCAGCCCTGTAAGAGTGTTATTAACGCTGGGAGATAGATTATTGTCATTACGGCACTGAGCATCATCATACTCACAATAAATGCACCAACTGTTATATAAGGTGTAAGAGATGCAAAGAGCATGACCGAAAAGGCAGAGGCAAAGAGCGCTGCATTACGCATTATCCCCTTGCCAGGCCTTGCAGCAGTCCAGAGTAATCCATCAGTTAGGAGTTTAGAGTCAAGAGGTTTGGGTGCCTCCAAACCTTGAACTCCTAAATCTGAACTTTCGGTTAATCTCTGTTTAAATCTGCTTATAAAATGAATTGCAAAATCTACAGCCATGCCGAGAGAAAGGCATGAAAGCACAGAAATTGGCATATCAAAATCTTTGCCCATAAAGCCCACGGCTCCATAAATAAGCAGAATTGTAAAAAGAAGAGGAGTATATCCAACTATTGCCCATTTCACCGAACGGAAGTTGAAGATGAGGATAACGAAGACTACAATGAGGGCGAGGATAAAGCCCCTTAGCATGTCCCACAGCACTTGGTCATTCCATACGAAGTTAAAATAGGCAATACCTGCAGGTTTAAATTCCATGGGGGGTGAATGGGTCTTCTTATATTCATCCACCGCCTTTATCACATCCCCCATTGCCTGAGCATCCCATGTCTTAAGCTGAACCCAGATATTTGCCTTCTGAAATGGATAGTCAACAACGTTGTCCAGATCAGAGGGCTTTGCAGACATGCTGAACAAAAAGAGAAACTGCCCGATTGTCTCTTTTGAATCGGGGACAACATCATATTTGGGGTCATCATCGTGCAACACACGGTTTATCCTCTTTACATAATCCACGACAGATGCAGTCTTTCCAACAACTGGCAGCCTTTCCAGATGCTTCTGGAGCCCTTCTATATATCGCATTGCCTCCGGTGTTTTAATGAATTCAGGTTCTTTAGAAATGGCTATCACATAGCCGAGAGATGTGCCTCCGAGGGCATTGTTCATAACATTATCAGCAATGCGAACTTCACTGCTTTTCTTGAACCACTCAACCATATTGTTGTTAACCACTATCTTGGTTAGGCCGATGATCGCTACTACGAAAAGTATAAGACCGACGAGGACAGTAGCCTTTGGTTTATGCGCACCAAAGCCGGCAAGACTTTTCAGAAATTGTGAAGTCTTGCTTGACGCAATATCTTCGCCTACGGAGTACTTTTCCAGTTTCTCTTCTTTCACAAAGGTAAACATCGCAGGGATGAAGCTGAAGCTCAAGATCCTTAGCGAAAGGGTTCCAAAGGCAACGAGGCCGCCAAAGACTTTGACAGGGATGATGTTCATGAACAGTAAGACAGCAAAACCCGCTGCTGTGGCGAGCGCTGTGTATCTCACAGGGCGACCTACAGCATTCATTGTCTCAATTATTGCAGCTCTTTTATCCTTCCTTTCTCTGTAGCGGAAGTAGAACTCGTTAAAGATGTGTATACTGTCTGTAGCAATAGCCATCAAAAAAACCGGGCTCATCGAGCTCATAATGTGAATAGGAAATCCCAAGGCTATTAAGATTCCCATACTCCAAATAATGCAAATCATTGCGTCCATCATTAGGGTGACAGAAAGAAAAAGATCTCTGAACATAAGATATCTAACTGCGAGCATGATCATTGCTGCAATTGGAGCGAAAATCGCCATCAGTTTGAACATCTCTGCACCGAAGGTATCTCTGGCAACAGGATCCCCAGCTATGTAGTATTTCTCAGGACCGCCTTCTTTTTTGACTATCTCCCTGATGGTGTCAGCTATTACCTTGCCGTTTGCACCTCTCTCAAGGGGGACATATATAGCAGTAGTCTTCCCATCCTTTGAAATAATGCGATTGACAAAAAGGGGATTTTCAAAAAGCATTTTATGAAGGGAATTTATTTCTTCATCGGTCTTTGGAACTTCTGTCATAAGTGGTGCTACCTTTAGCACTCCGGCCTCTGCTGTTACATTGGTAATAGTAGGAAAACTGTTTACATCGATTGCAGCAACGCCTTTGATCTTCAGTATTTCATTGGTTACACTCTTAATCTTTCC
>Ga0256868_10000771_pt1 | contig 18132 bp, 20 predicted proteins | sample RVTome_13_FD_187341 | JGI IMG/M metagenome (GOLD analysis project Ga0256868, IMG submission 187341) | Soil microbial communities from uranium-contaminated site in the Upper Colorado River Basin, Wyoming, United States - RVT92D227 HiSeq ...
AGACGACTTAAAAGAAGCCTATTCCTGGTATGAAGATAAGAGGACAGGGTTGGGGTATGACTTCCTTCTGCAAGTTGATGCTGGACTAAACTTCATAGCAAGAAATCCCAACATCCACCCAATAGACTATAAAGAATCGAGAAAGCACCTCGTCAAAAGGTTTCCATACAAAATCATTTATCTCGTTGAGAAATAAAAGATAATCGTCCTCGCTGTAATTCATAGTAAGAGGAGCCCGGTCTTAATAAAAAGGAGAATGGATAGCGTCTAACGAATCACTACCTTTAGTTAAATAAAAGGCAATCTCGATCGAATAGATTGAGGTGGAAGAAAATACGACCTCTCAGGATGCTCTGTATACAACGATCTCATGCTGGGGAGGGTCAAGAGATCCCCGAAAAAGACCTATAAATCGCACCGAGAAGGTTTCCTACAGGCTCGTTAGAATATATTAGAAAATGCAGACCGTAATACTGAGCCTATTTCTATTGATTCTTGCAGCACTGATTCTTTTGGGCTGTGATATCCAGAATAAGTTGGTCTACTATCCCGACTCATCCGTACCCTCCGAAGAATCACTTAGGGCAAATAGCATCAATCCCTGGCCATCTTCCTTAAAGGATCATCGTGGTTTCGTGAGTATAGACGAAACTAAACCTGCAAATGGCACGATCATTGTCTTTCATGGCAACGCAGGCACTGCGGCCGACAGGGTATTCTATGTGAAGTGGCTTGCCGTATTGGGGTATCGCGTCATACTTGCTGAATACCCGGCATACGGGGGAAGGAAGGGAAAAGTAGGGGAGACGGTGTTTGTGAGTGATGCCACCGAAACGGTACGCCTTGCGTTTGAACAATACGGGGGACCACTCTTTCTTTTGGGAGAATCCCTGGGTTGTGGAGTTGCAGCTGCAGTGGCCAAGGAAACAACGGTCAAAATTAATGGAATTATTCTCATAACGCCCTGGGACACGCTCGCATCTGTTGCCCAGTCGAAATTCCCTTATCTTCCTGTTCGGCTATTTCTAAAAGATAAGTATGACAACATTGGCAACCTGGGGTCTTTCAAGAAGGGAATCGCAGTGGTTGGAGCCGAGCGAGACGAAGTCATTCCTGTAGGACATGCCAATCGCTTGTATCTCGCACTACCGAGTAAAGCTAAGAAAATATGGATTGTGAAAGACGCTGGACATAATGATTGGCCTATGTTTGTGGACGGGTCGTTTTTGAAGGAGATTATGGATTTCGTCAGAAGCCATGACAAGGGATAAAGACCGCGCACAACAAATAGCTCCACCGGATCACCAATAAACCCCGCTCCCGGTGAGCCTTTGCATTATGCGCGATAAGATGAAGAGAAAAGTATGATAAAAGTAATAAACCTCGAAGATAAGTTTAGTAAGTTTGATGAATTATGGAATCCGAAAATAATTAGTCGGGTGGATGACTATGATGTGAAAATTGTTAAAGTAAAGGGTGAATTGGTTTGGCATGACCATAAAAACGAAGATGAATTGTTCTATATAATAAAAGGTAAATTCAAAATTGAATTAGAAGAAGGAATCATTGAAATAAACCCAGGAGAATTAGTGGTCATTCCAAAAGGCAAAAAGCATAGGCCATTTGCTGATGAGGAAACGTGGATGATGGTTTTAGAATCATCCAAAATAAAACATACAGGTGATGTCATAACTGAAAAGACATTAAAGGAATTTGAAGAAATATAGAGCGCGCACAACAAATAGCTCCACCGGATCGCCTATAAATCCGGCTCCCGGTGACCCTTAGCATTCGGCGGATCGAAGAACCCCCGAATAAGCTGATCAGCTCATCCGCCCCTCGTTCGGCATAGACAAGCAAAGGCACTCTTAACCGTAAGATGAAGAGTCAGAAAGTATCTGCCGAACATGAAAACGACAATCACGGGATACGGCGTCGAACAAACCACCTTCCATCTTGACAGTTGACCTGTTTATGGACTATATTTAGTCCTACTCAAGAAATGGAGGTCGCCCCATGAAACTGTCCAGCCAGATCAAGCCCATCAGTTATCTAAAGGCCCATGCCGCCGAAATCGTAAGGAAGATGAACGAATACCGGGAGCCGCTGGTCATTACCCAGAACGGGGAAGCCAAGGTGGTCATACAGGACATCGAAAGCTACGAGCAAACCCAGGAGACAATGGCTCTCCTCAAGATCCTGGCGCTCGGGACCCGGCAGATCGAGGAAGGTAAGGTCCAGCGCGCTGAGGATGTGATCAAACGTCTGCGCGAGCGACGGGAGGCTCACTGATGCCGTTCGCGGTTTTCCTAACCAATGATGCAACAGGTGATCTCGATGAGCTTTATGACCATATTGCTCTGCACGATGCGCCTCAAAAAGCGGACTACGTTTTGAAGCAGATCGAGAGAGCCTTCTCCAGGCTGTCCGAATTCCCCGAGCGGGGTGCCCATCCTAAAGAACTGATGGCGCTCGGAATTCGTGAATACCGCGAGATTTTCTTCAAACCCTATCGCATCATTTACCGCGTCATGGATAAGAACGTCTACGTTCTGCTGATTGCCGATGGCCGTCGTGACATGCAGACGCTGTTGCAACGGCGATTGATAGGCGCGTAATACATAGTGCCGGGTTGGTGAATGTGAGCACGATCTGAGATGCCTTGAACCATAAAGGAATTTGGGCATCATGGCCGAACAAAGGAATACAGCGGACGTCGAAATAACAGGGGTAGAGAATTTCCGGCCCCGTAAGTGGACGCCACTGATCCCCAAGCGGTTGAGGCTGTAGAGAAAGTCAATCTCACGCGAATCCGGCAAGTTGGAAGAAAATGCAATCTCTCAGGATGCTCTGTATACGACGATCTCATGCTGGGTAGGGGTCAAGAAAACTTACGCAAACTACTCCTTAATCGGACTGAGGGGGTCATTCTACAGGCTCGTTAGCTGGAAAATCAAGAAAGGAGGCGATATGACACCAAAACCAAGATTCGCCGGTTCCGTTCTGACTGTTGCTTTGATAGTCCTCGTGCTTTTTGTTTGCGGGTGCAACCGTTCGGCCCTCCGTGTTCCTGGTGCCTCTCTATCCTTTCCAGAGAGTCCAACTGGTTATACGGCCAAGACAACCTACCCCCATGTCCTCGTGGTGTCCACCCCCGTCGATCAGCGTCCCCAGCATTACGGAGAGCGCGTGGCTGGTACGAAATGGAAGGGTTGTTCAACTGATCCTTTGTGGGGATCGGATGCCTCGCAGATAATCCAGCAGAGATTGGTTAAAGAGCTCCAAGCCTCGAACCTATTCTCGAAGGTTTCGACCACACCCACAGGCCCAGACGATGTCATTATGAAAACGGAAATTCATGCATTCTGTTCGCAGTCGGTCGGTTTTTTCATTGTCCGCGTTGCCGGAATCACTTCCTTACGAGTAACCGTCGAACAGAACGGTAAAGTCCTCCTTGACCGCAAGTTCGAGAAGGTAGTTACAGACGCGGATAAGGAGTATACGGGGTCACAGGTAACATTCCTCGAACAAGCAATGAAGGTGACTATGGCAGACAGCCTGCGCGAGCTGCTGAAAGATATGCTGAAGCAAACTGAAGCAGACGCAAAATCTTGGAGCAGCTAACCAGGCGGAGCATCGGATCGCAGATAAATCCGGCTCCCGGTGAGCCGGAGCGTTGAGGCTATAGAAAAAGTTCCCGAGCAGATTTTTGGGCGAGATGCAGAAAAAAATGACCTCACAGAATGCACCACGATCTCATACTTGGGAATGGTCAAGTGATTCCCCGAAAACCATCCCTTAATCGTAGGGGTGGACTTTTTCTACAGGCTCGTTAGATTAATAAACAAATAAATTAAAACCAAGAGGGTAAAAAGTGAGATTAAAGTCGATTTCTATTGTCCTTATAATCATGTGGGTATTTCTTCTCCAAGCACAAAGTGAAACTGTTCGTTTTGAACCCGGACAATACGAAAAAGATTTGATTCATGACGGTATACGCAGGACTTATATTTTACATATTCCTCCCCAATACGACCCACAAAAAGCGTTTCCGCTGGTTTTACTTTTCCATGGAGGCGGTGGTAATGCTAAACAAGCCTTAGATAATTATGGATTCGTAGAAAAAGCAAATAGAGAGGGTTTTGTGCTTGTTGCTCCAAATGGAACCGGTAGACTAAAAAATCGAATGCTGACCTGGAATGTGGGTTTTGGATTTGGTTATGCAATGAGCAATAACATTGATGATATCGGATTTACGCGAAAACTCATTAAGGAACTAGAAGAAAATCTAAGAATCGATCCCAAAAGAATCTTTGCTACGGGAATTTCAAATGGGGGAATTTTATGTCATTTTCTTGCCGCAAAGCTGCCTGATAGAATTGCTGTAATTGCTCCTGTAGTAGCTACTATAGGAGGGAAAAGAAGTCTCGACGAGCAGTATATTCTTCCTTCTGAACCTAAAGAAGCAGTGTCGGTCATCGCATTTAATGGCCTTCTTGATGAACATATTCCGTATTCGGGAGGGCTTCAAAAAAAATCTTTTGAAAAACCTGTCTGGGTGAAACCAGCGGAGGAAATGCACTCGTTTTGGGTAAAAGTTAATCAATGCACTTCAATACCTCAAATTGAAGTGAATAAGCATGATGAATACAAAAAAATCACATACGACCAGGGCATCAATGATTCAGAGGTAGTACAATATCTAATTTTTAATCAGGGGCATACATGGCCAGGAGGGAAAAAGCCTCGAATGAGAGCGGATACCCCTAGCAAAACTGTAAATGCAACGGATTTAATGTGGGAATTTTTTAAAAAACATCCAAAAAAATAGATCTAATTCACTCCACCTGACCTTCCTTCGTGCCTTCGGCGCTCCGTCAGATAGGTGAGTTAAAATGTTATGCCGGAAAAAGGAAGAGGGTCAGGTCTTTTGTCTTGGTATTTTGGGCTAACGAAATATGGGTATTGGTGTAGTGGAATCGTCTCGACACCTATGCGGGTACGCATCCACAATAAGTGATGTCATCAGACCAAAGGATAGCACCAAGATAAAAGACCTAATACTGCTTACTGATTTAGACAAGCGACAGAGGGCCCTCCCTCTGTCGCTCTACCATATTCGTTGGGAGTAGAGGCGGCTTGAAGATACTGGTTACGGGCGCCAACGGGTTCATCGGCTCAAATCTCGTGAGGACCCTCCTCGGCAGAGATGGGAGCGTCCGCGCCTTCATCAAACCGGGAACTCCGGAGACTTCTCTTGATGAATTCGACATTGAGAAGGTCTACGGAGATATCTGTGACGTTGCGTCCCTGGAACGGGCGGTCACTGGCTGCACGGAAGTCTATCACCTCGCTGCTTATAACAAACTCTGGGCGAGGGAGCCTCCGATCTTTTCTCGCGTCAACTTTGAAGGGACTGAGAATGTCCTGCGCGTCGCGCTCCAGAAAAATGTCAGGAGGGTCGTCTACACCTCCACGTGTGACTTCATCGGCATGGAGCAAAGAAGGATGGCTCGCGAGGGCACCGAGGAGGATTTTCCAGCACACGAAGCCGAACTGCCGGGGCCCTATAGCCTGTCGAAATGGAGGGCTGAGCGGGCCGCGCTGGCGTACACCGCCAACGGACTCGACTGCGTCATTGTCAATCCGACCATCCCCATTGGCTCCTACGACACCGCGCCCACCGAACCGGGCCGCTTAATAAGTAGCTTCCTGAGTGGAAGCCTCGGCTTTTTCTTTGTGAACAGGCGAATGAACTTTGTGGACGTGAAAGACTGCGCCATCGGCCACGTCCTTGCGATGGAAAAGGGGCGCTCCGGAGAACGCTACATCCTGGGCGGCCGGAACATGGAATTAGCGGAGTTGCTTGCCAAACTGGGGCAGGTTGCTGGCGTCCGCAGGCCGAGAGTGAGGCTGCCGTATGTCTTCGGATACGGGGCGGCCTGGGTCATGAACCTGTGGTCCGGCCTAACCGGAAAAGAACCGAGGGCATCGCTCGAGGGCGTGCGGCTCATCCGGCACTCTTTCGCATTCAGCTCACGCAAGGCGGAGCAGGAGCTAGAATACCGACCCGCCGACATCAGCGATGCACTTCGCGAGGCGGTGGAATGGCATCGTCGAACGACGCACCGTGATGGGCTTACAAGGATACGGACCAGGGCTGGCTGAACGTCAGCGGGAGCTACAAGGGTTTTCCAGAAGGGGGCAGGTCTTGCAATAGCACATTGAAGGAGATTGCCCAACATCTATGCTACTATGAATCGGGCAATAAAATGGGTGGAGCGTCTATGAAAATGTATGATTGCAAGCCCCGACCTTTTTTCTGAATCACTTATTCGGAACCCCCAAATCACCTGTTTTTTTCGTTCCCTTTTTAGAAATAAAAGTGAGAACAGCCACCAGAATGCAGACAACAATCAAGGAACCGAGCCCCCATTTGAAGAAGTTGATGGCATGAAGAGGAATCACCGTTTTTGCTTTCGGGACGGAAATCATTGAGGTAAGAAGAATACCCCTCGTAAATGAGACCCTCAGCCAAAATCCTACAAATAGCCCTGCAAGGGAGATGATTAAAGAGATAAAGAAGCCGACCAGATGAATCCTCAAAGATCGTCTGATGGAGTAGATCCAATCAATCAAGAGAGCCAGGGGAGCACAGAGGGCCAGAAGCAGTCCGATTGAAAACTTGAATCTCAGAGCCTCGGAAAGGCTGCTGTAAACAACCGGAAACCCCATCGAAGATTCTACATAAATCAGCAAGCGTGAGCTGACATAGAAAAACCCGATCAGAAACAGTACCACCGCTGTTACAGCAATTGTGATGGATAAATATTTCTTGCTCAAGCCGACACCTCCTCTTTATCTTATGGCCAAATCAAAAAAGAATGGAAATTCTCTTAACTCTTAATGATAATACAAAATTTTTGGTCTTGTCGAGGTCAGGTCTTGCAATAGTACATTGAAGGAAATTGCCGAACATCTGAGCTTCCACCATGCTACTATGAGTCGGGCAATAAAATGGGTGGAGCGTGTATGAAAATGTATGGTTGCAAGATCTGACCCTCTTTCCCTTCACTCAATACTTCGCGCCGGTGAGTGGTAACGTTGAGGCTGTAGAAAAAGTCAATCTCGTGCGAAACTGGGGAGTTGGAAGAAAATACAACTTGTCAGGATGCTCTGTATACGACGATCTCATGCTGGGAAGGGGTCATTCGCTTTAAGATTGAAAATGAAGAGATTGACGTCATGGCGTTATAGTGCTATAGTTACATAGCTACATTAGGGGGTGCTATGATGGCAACTCAAGCCAAACGAGCTACAGTATACTTGGAACCCGATCTACATAAAGCTCTGCGTCTAAAGGCGGTTGAGACATCCACGTCGGTATCGGAGCTTGTCAACAAAGCGGTCCGAGAAGCCATTGCAGAAGATGCCGAGGATCTTGCGGCGTTTGAAACAAGGGTTAGAGAGCCTTTGATCAGCTATGACGAGATGGTCAAAAGGCTGAGAAAAGATGGCCGCATATAAAGTCTACTTCCGAGCATCCGTTGAGAAGGATTTTGCTTCAATACCCAGGAGCGATCTGAAGAAGATTCTTCAGCGGATCAAAACGCTTGCAGAAAATCCGCGCCCACCAGGCTGCGAGAAGTTGACCGGTCAAGAAAGATATCGCGTCCGTCAAGGACGATATCGAATCGTATATTCAATTCACGACGATGAACTTACTGTCTGGGTTGTGAAGGTTGGCCATCGCAAAGACATATATCGGTGAAGCGAACGAGTAGGTGCACCGGACGTGGCAGAACGGAGCCCCATGCCGGTGACCAGGATGGCGATGGAGGGGGGGTCTATTTTAAAGAAAAGGCCTCATGAGAGCCTGTAGTGTCAAGTGAAGGAGATAGGGTGTCTGGTCTACACTATTCACTGTTATCAAGAATGCGAGAACGGAATAATGAAAAGATGAAATATTACGATTATCAATATAAATTTCAAATTCAAGGCGGATAGATAGAGGGAAATGAGGAGGAAAGGCTATTTAAAGGATCTTCTTTCATAGACCTCAGGGCTGGTCGAAAAAGGTCGGATGAAAGTGGGAAAGGGGGTCTGGCTATTTTGGAGTTTACTACAAAATAGCCAGTTCGGTCGGGTTTGACGAAGGAGGGCGCTGGAAAATCACATCTTCGGATGTCATGGAAAGGGCTGAAGGTCAGATTCTTGGATGTTTAATAGTAAAGCCCTTTCTTTCGGAGTCTTCAAGGGGTGCGGGTTTACCGCCTGTTTCCCTGGATTGCCTTTTCTTGTTTTAGCCTCTCATGGAGCCACACCTTGATCAAGGCGCCTCGCTCAACACCGATGGCTTTTCTGATTTCATCAATTTCTTCGACCAGTGATTCTGCGACATCCAGAGTGATGCGGACCTTCTTCCCATGGTGAACCACTTTGGCCTCTGACATTTCTATGAGATCATGGATATCTTCTCCAGCATCAAAACGGCGGTCGAATTCTTTGCTACTCTTTGCCAGCTTCTTCTTCATAAAACTTCGCCTCCTTCTCTCTTGCACGTCTTACTGAAATGATCCGGATTGTATCATCCCGCATCGTATAGATTGCAGTCCATAATTTCCCCTGGCATCGGCCTATTAAGATGGTTCTGTCTTCAACAGGATAAGGAGCATGAATTTCAATCCGGTTTTCATCCAACCATATGCTCTTTGCCGTATCGAAGTCAATGCCATGCTTAGCCTTATTTTCGGCACTCTTTGCAGCATTCCATTCAAACTTCATACGTCTATTATACTGATTTTGTACAAAATTACAACAATATTAGCAGATTATTAAGGCGGACTTTAGCACCCGATCGAGGGCGATGGAAAGGTTGGGTAAAAGGCATGTGAAATCGTTATACCGAACATAAAAAAGGAAAATGTTAAAAATCTCGACAAAAAACTTGACAAGTCCCAGGGGAATTTGTTAAATAATAGCCAATATTGAGCAAAGAGGATTTAAGTGGAGAATATTTTCAGAATCAAACAGGGTAATTGGTGGTGGTGGCAGAACATAGAGGGGGAGGTCTGCCCGATGCCATCATAAACGTTTGAATTAGAAGTTAGGGCCATGGGCGGCTTCCAGTCTCCCATGGCCTTTTTTGTTTCTGCCTCTTCATAGGCGGACTCAGTTCGAAAAAGGCTATGGTTTCTGACCATAGCCTTTTTTGTTTTAAAGGAAAATTATTTAAATCTCAATGAAAGGAGAAGGGTGATGATCAAAGAGGCTATCGGCAAGGTCGTTTTAAAAGGAGATTTGACAGAAGGGGAGATGAAAGAGGTGATGGAGGAGATTTCAAAATGCAGTGCCTCCGACCCACAAATCACTTCATTCATTACGGCATTAAGGATGAAGGGAGAAACGCCAGAAGAGATCACTGCAGGGGCGAGGGTCATCAAGGAGAAGGTCTCCATGATTCAAGCCGGTGGGGATGTCGTATGCATGGACCGTGAAGAAATCACAGTCGAAAGGGAGACGATCCTGAGCACGACAAAGGGGCTAACGGAGGGGACAAAAACATTCAATATTTCGACGGCAACAGCCTTCGTGGTTGCAGGAGGGGGTCTGAAGGTGGCCAGGTTCGGAAGAAGATCTACCTATTCTCTTTGTGGATGTGCCGATGTCATTGAGGCATTGGGGATCCATCTCGATATGACATCCACTCAACTTGAAAGATGCCTCAAAGAAATAGGTATCTGTTTCCTTTATGAACCGCTAACCCAAAATGGTTTGGGACACATCGCCGTCCTCCGGGAGAAGATCGGCATCAGGACGATATTCAACCTCTTGGAGCCTCTGATCAACCCCGCAGGTGCAAAAATCCAGGTATTGGGCGTTTATGAGCCAAGGTTGACAGAGACGATGGCCACTGTCTTGAAGGATCTTGGAATTCAACAGGGTCTCGTTGTCCACGGAGAAGATACGCTCGATGAGATCAGCATTACTGGAAAGACGAAGGTCACGGAGTTTAGAGAAGGGCAGGTAAAGACCTACTTCATCAAGCCTGAAGATTTTGGGTTGAAAAGGGGAAGACTCATCGAGATCGAAGGTGGGGATAAGAAAAAAAATGCCGAGATCATCCTGGAGATCCTAAGGGGCACTCGAGGAGCAAAGCGAGATATCACTGTTTTGAACGCAGGAGCCGTTTTTATGATAGCCGGGAGGGCAAAAAATCTCGACGAAGGTATTGAATTGGCCAATCAGTCCATCGATTCAGGAGAGGCCTTCAATAAGTTGGAGAGACTGATCAAATTCACCAGTACTGAGCGCAGGTATTTAAGAAATCCATATGAAGTAGAAATGGGAAAATCTTCGGGAGATCATTTTGAGGGGTTTTGATGATGACTCTATTTGTTTCCTAAATCGTTTAAAAAATCAGGAGGGGTAAAAATGGTCGTTCCATCTTTTTCAGATTTCAAGCAAATGGCGGCCCAAGGCAACCTCATTCCCATATTTGAAGAGATTCACTATGACCTGGAGACACCCCTCTCGGCTTTTCGGAAGATCGACGATGGAAAGTCCTCCTTCCTTCTCGAAAGTGTGGAGGGAGGAGAAAAATGGGGTCGTTACAGTTTCTTGGGCTCCGGGTCCTCGCACCTCTTCCGGAGCAAAGGAGAGGATTTTGAAATTCTTAAGAAGGGTGAAGTCCTTCAAAGGGGTAAGGTGAAAGACCCGCTTCGGGCGCTTGAGGATTTTATGGGGACTTACCACCCTGTTCTGTATGAAGATCTTCCACGGTTTTCCGGAGGGGCGGTGGGGTACCTCAGTTATGATGTCGTAAGGTCTTTTGAGAGGATTCCGGAGCAACTTAAGCAGGACATCGACCTTTATGACTGCTCGTTCATGATCACCGATACCCTCCTGGTCTTCGACAATTTGAGGAAGAAGATCAAGATCATTATCAATGTGTTCTTAGACGATCGGCAATCCCTCCGCCAATCTATCGAAGCAGTCTATCAAGAGGCTCAGGGAAAAATTAAGTCGATTATCGCGAGGCTCCAAAGACATGATTCTCCTTCTCCAATGAGAAAGACTTTCCCTCCCTCTCCACTATGCTCAAATTTTGACAAACAAGACTATATGAAGGTGGTGGAAAGGGCAAAGGAGTATATCCGGGCAGGAGACATCATCCAGGTGGTTCCTTCGCAACGGTTTTCAACGGAGATTCATGCCGAACCTTTCGATGTTTATCGCGCCCTTCGAAGCATCAACCCCTCGCCCTATCTCTTCTATCTAAAGATGAACGGTATGATCCTCATGGGAAGTTCTCCCGAAGTGATGGTTCGTCTGGAAGGAAAGCAGATTGAACTCCGGCCGATTGCCGGCACCCGGCCCAGGGGAAGAACGCCAGAAGAAGACCGGAAGATGGAAAAAGATCTTTTGGCCGATGAGAAGGAGAAGGCCGAACATATTATGCTGGTTGACCTTGGCCGAAATGATGTGGGCCGCGTCTCCGAAATCGGCTCGGTCAAGGTGACCGAGTTGATGACCGTGGAAAGATATTCCCACGTGATGCATATTGTTTCCAATGTTCAGGGAACACTCGCCCCGGGGGAAAACGCCTTCGACGTCTTTCGGGCCACGTTTCCCGCTGGGACCGTTTCCGGCGCCCCGAAGATCCGGGCCATGGAAATCATCGAAGAGTTAGAACCCTCGCGCCGCGGGTTTTATGCCGGGGCCGTAGGGTACTTCAGTTTTCTGGGGAACATGGATACCTGCATTGCGATACGCTCCATTCTCATCAAGGATGGGAAGGCTTATGTGCAGGCGGGCGGAGGCGTGGTCGCTGATTCCGATCCGGAGAAGGAATACGAAGAAACGCTGCACAAGGCCCAGGCCATTTTCAAAGCCATTCAACTTGCCGAGGAGGGGTTGCTATGATTCTCTTGATCGATAATTATGATTCTTTCACCTACAATCTCTTCCATGATATCGCGCGGCTTGGGGAAGAGGTGATCGTTCGACGGAATGATGCCGTCTCCCTTGAAGAGATTAGGAATTTAGGACCCACTTCTATCTTCCTTTCTCCTGGCCCACGATCACCTAAGGAGGCGGGAATGACGGTTGAAGTGATCAGGCAGTTTTATCAAGTCATTCCCATTATGGGCGTCTGCTTAGGGCATCAGGCCATTGGCTACGCCTTTGGGGGCAATGTGATCAGGGCCGAACGGATCAGACATGGCAAGACCTCCCCCATCTTTCACGATGGGCAAACCATTTATAGCGGCCTGCCCAATCCCTTTGAGGCAACTCGTTACCACTCTCTTATTGTAGAAAGAGAGGCGCTGCCGGAATGTCTTGAGATAAGCGCCTGGACAGAGGAAGGGGAGATCATGGGGTTGAGACACCGAAAACATAAGGTGGAAGGGGTGCAATTTCATCCGGAATCGATTCTGACGCCTTTGGGGAGCTCTATTATTAAGAATTTCATTCATTCTATTTCCATCTAAAGGAGGCTGAGGCGATGGATAATTTGGTGAATATCTTTGATTCTTTTCATCCCGGCTGGAGGGAGAAGAAATATGTGAATCGTTTTATCGCTCTCCTTAAAGAGTTGATCCTTCCCACCTATTCTTTTCTGGAGACAAGGATAGAGAACCACCAAGCTGTCTTCCCAAAGGAGTGGGATCGAATCCTCTCCGCTTTAAAAGAGGCGCATTTTTTTAAACTCTTTGTCCCCCCTGAATATGGAGGAGAAAGGACCTCTGAGCAGGAGATCTACTTTATGATGGAACTCCTGGGTTACGCTTCTCCGGGTTTGGGCATCATTTTTGTATCCCATGGACGCGCGATCGATATCATACTCAGTGGCACGGGACAACAAAAAGAAGGATATCTCCCGAAGATGGCAGAAGGCGATTTTGGAGCCATTGCCATCACGGAAGAAAAGGCAGGATCGGATGCAAGCGCCGTCGGCTTGAGGGCAGAAAGAGTTGGTCCGCATTATCTGTTTAATGGACAGAAAATTTTTATCTCGAACAGTGGCCTGGCTCGCTTTTATGCCATTCTGGCCAACACGAAGGGTGTCCTGGGCCCCCGTTCCTTGAGCGTGTTTATCGTGGAGAATGATCTGCCAGGCCTCAGCATCAAGGGATTGCCCGATAAAGACGGGTTGAAGATCTTGCCGACGGGACAGCTCATTTTTAAAGATTCTCCTATCCCCGCTAAGAATCTGGTGGGAAATGAAGGAATGGGCCTGGTCTTGACCCTCGATGTCATCGATCGGGGAAGAATTCATATTGCCGGCATCTGCTGTGGTTTGGCTTACCGGATTTTTCGAGAACTCTATCATTATGCTCATCAAAGAAGGCAATTCGATCATCCCCTGACCAGCAGCCAGGATATCAGTTTTCAGATCTCGGAGATGTTCACCCGAATCAACGCGGCCAGGGGGTTATGCCTTCATGCCCTGAAGCAAGTTGGCACTTCCTACTATAGGATGAGCTCTTCTCAAGCCAAGCTCTTCGCCACCCAAGTGGTGATGGAGGTGGCCGCGAAGGCACAGATGTTAATCGGTGGAAGAGGTTACTTCAGAAACGAGCTGATCAACCAGCTGAGTGCGGATGCTCGGGGGATGGAATATCTCGAAGGAACCTCCAACATTCAAAAGATGATTATCGGCCGGGAGTTATTCAGAATGTACCATAAAGAAAAAATGGTTTGATGGATGGGGCGCAGGTTTGACTTAACCTTAACGTTGCATTGAATTCGGCGGTTGGGTGTACCTCCAAACCTTTCCCAAGCGGGTTTCTGGTATCTTTTATGGGTAACAGGGGATATTGCCGGAGATGACTTCTGTGATAGGCTTGGGAACTGGTTAGCGAAATGTTCAAAGGTGCCGCTGGAAAGGTTTGGCGATAGATCGCCCGGAGAGATGTAATTATCTTTCTTATTTTTTGACCGCCTCGGCACACCCAACCGCCTTTGAAAGCGCGTTTTGTGCAATAGAGGGTTCACTCAATCCGATTGTTGAGCAAAACATTACCCAGGGGCGAGAGGAGGAACAACATCATGATCAAAGAGGCCATTGCAAGGGTGGTCAGAGGGGAGCACCTGAAAGAGGTTGAGATGGAACAGGTGATGGAAGAGATTATGACCGGCGCAGCAACGCCTGCCCAGATCGGTTCATTTGTTACAGCCCTCAGGTTAAAAGGAGAGACGGTGGATGAGATTACCGGCGCGGCCCGGGTGATTAGGGCAAAGGCGGTCAGAATCTTCTCAAAGGATCAGCAGGTGAGCATCGATCGGGATGAGATCAATATCGAAGATGAAACCGTCCTCGATACCTGCGGCACGGGAGGGGATGGCACCAACACCTTTAATATCTCCACGGCCTGCGCATTTGTGGCCGCAGGAGCAGGCGTCAGGGTTGCCAAACATGGAAATCGGGCCGTCTCCAGCCAGTGCGGAAGTGCGGATGTCATCGAAGATCTTGGGATCAAATTGGACATCACCCCTGCTGATGTGGAGACATGCATCCGGGAGATCGGAATCGGGTTTCTCTTTGCCCCTCTTTTTCACGGCGCCATGAAACACGCCGCAGGTCCACGCCGGGAAATAGGGATCCGAACTATTTTTAATCTCCTGGGCCCCCTGACCAATCCTGCTGGGGCCTCTGCCCAGGTCTTGGGGGTTTACGACCCGGCCCTGACAGAAAAGATAGCCCAGGTACTGAATAGACTTGGGACGAAAGAGGCATTTGTTGTCTGCGGAGAAGGGACGTTTGACGAAATCAGCATCTGCGGTCCTACCCGGATCTCTCATCTCAAGCAGGGAGAGGTAAAGACGTTTAACCTGACCCCAGAAGAGGTTGGACTGAAAAGGGCGGACCCGCAGGAAATACGGGGAGGAAATGCCCTTGAGAATGCCAGGATGATCCGAGAGATCTTAGGCGGCCAAAAAAGCCCGAAGAGAGACATCGTCCTGCTCAACACGGCAGCGGCCTTTATGGCCGTGGGTCTGGATAACCATTTCAAAGAAGGTATCAAACGGGCGCAAGACTCCATTGATTCAGGCAAGGCGATGGAAAAACTCGAAAGGCTTGCCGCTCTGACGCAACAATTCACGCACCGCGTTTAACGACAGGTGATGAGGGGTTTTCTTATGCACTCGAAGATGAAAGAGATCGTGGCCCATAAACAGATTGAGGTCGAAGCGTTAAAAAAGAGGGGGGTGCCCTCCGTAAGAAATAGCGACCTGGCTCCTTTGCGTGATTTTAAAGCCGCCATCTCCATGCCAAGTCGAATCGGTATCATTGCCGAGATCAAGTTTGCTTCTCCTTCCGTGGGTGTTATCCGTGAAAAAATGGACCCGTGCACGATTGGCCGAGTCTATGAGGATGCCGGAGCGGTAGCCATCTCCCTTCTTACCGATCATCGATTTTTCGGGGGAAACCTGGATGATCTTCCGCTTCTTAAAAAAGCTATCTCTCTGCCGATATTGCGTAAGGACTTTATCATCGATGAGATTCAGGTGAGGGAGTCGCGCTTCTATGGTGCAGACGCCGTGCTTCTCATTGCCCGAATCCTATCCAAAAATCAATTGAAAGAATTACTTGTCTTCAGTGAGGAGTTAGGCCTGACCCCTCTGACTGAAATCCATGATCATGACGATCTTGAAAAGGCGTATGATTGCGGGGCGGAAGTGATCGGAATCAATAACCGGAACCTTGACACCTTCGAAGTTTCTCTTGGCACCACGCTCGATCTGGCCCGTCTGGTTCCAAAGGGGCGCATCCTTGTGAGCGAAAGTGGCATCTTTGATAAAGAGGATATCCAATTGTTGGGAAGAAGCGGCATTCGGTCCGTTCTGGTGGGAACTTCCCTCATGGAGAGCAAAGATATAGCAAGGAAGACAAGGGAGTTAGTGGATTCCGGCAGCCAGGTCGGAGGATCAGATGGTCAAGGTTAAAATCTGCGGGGTCACCAATATCAGCGATGCCTATTCGGCTGCCGAGTGCGGGGTGGATGCCCTTGGGTTTATTTTTTATCCGAAAAGTCCAAGGTACGTGGCGCCGGTCAAGGCAAAAGAGATGATTCAGAAACTTCCCCCTGAGATCGTTCGAGTAGGGGTCTTTGTCAATCACGAGATCCAAGAGGTCAAGGAGATTGCTCAATTTTGCGGTCTCAATCTGATTCAACTCCACGGGGATGAATCCCCTGAATACTGCTCCCAATTTCCCATGTCTTCTCTGATCAAGGCTGTTTTTTGTCGGACAGAAGAAGGGATACGAGAATTAAAGAATTATCCCGTGGCGGCTATCCTAATGGATGCACGCGATGCAGGGTATTATGGAGGGACGGGAAAAAATTCGGATTGGAGACTGGCGATAAAGATCAAGGAGACGCATGCGCTCATCCTTGCCGGCGGCTTACATAGGGAAAATATAAGGGAGGCCATAGAGAGGGTCAGACCTCAGGCCGTAGACATCAATAGTGGTGTTGAAATCTCTCCCGGAAAGAAAGACCCCGGTAAAATAAAGGAGATCCTTAAGATTGTGCGCGAGACCGACCAAATGATATCCGGTAACATAGGAAATCCCAACGAACATAAAGATGTTTTCAGCGAAATAAACATATTCCATGGGAATAAGAGGTGAAAAGAATCCCCTTGTATTGAAGAGGACAGGGGATGACCAGAAAAGAGGCAACCATCCATGCAAAAAAATCTTCCAGATAAAAGAGGCCATTTTGGAATTTTCGGGGGCAAGTTTGTCCCCGAGACACTGATGGCTCCCCTACAGGAATTAGAGAGGGCTTACCTTTCGATAAGAAAAGATCCTCTCTTTCGGAGTGAATTGACGTCCTATTTGAAAGACTATGTCGGGAGACCCACGCCACTTTATTTTGCAGAAAGACTGACCGAGGAGTTGAAGGGGGCAAGGATCTACCTCAAACGGGAAGACTTGACGCATACAGGCGCTCATAAGATCAATAATACGTTAGGGCAGGCAATGCTGGTCAAAAGGATGGGGAAGAAGAGGGTGATTGCTGAAACCGGAGCAGGTCAGCATGGTGTCGCCACGGCAACGGCTGCCGCACTTTTTGGATTGAAATGTGCTGTTTATATGGGAGAGGAGGACATCCAGCGACAATCCCCGAATGTCTTCAGGATGAAACTTCTGGGGGCCGAGGTCATCCCTGTCTCATCCGGGAGCAAGACATTGAAGGATGCCATCAACGAGGCCATCCGGGATTGGGTCACGCATGTCCAGGATACTTACTATCTCATCGGCTCTGTGGTCGGACCTCACCCTTATCCCATGATGGTCAGAGATTTTCAATCGATCATTGGCAAGGAAACAAAGAGGCAAGTGCTGGAGAAAGAGGGCCGTCTTCCTGATTATCTGGTGGCCTGTGTGGGCGGAGGAAGCAATGCGATGGGCCTCTTCTATCCCTTTTTCAAAGACAGCGTACATTTCGTTGGAGTCGAGGCGGCGGGTTTGGGAGTGGATACGGGAAGCCATGCTGCATCCCTCTGTGCCGGCGAGATAGGAACCCTTCATGGAAGCATGAGTTACATCCTTCAGAATGATTCTGGAAATATCCTGGAGACCTATTCTTTTGCCCCCGGCTTAGACTATCCGGGGGTGGGGCCGGAGCACGCCTTTTTCAAAGAGAACAAAAGGGCTGAATATGTAACCGTCACAGATGAAGAAGCCTTAGAGGCATTCCACCTCCTTTCAAAAACAGAAGGCATCCTTCCGGCCCTCGAGAGCGCGCATGCCCTTGCCCATGTCTCTAAATTAGCCCCCGCTTTGAAAAAAGACCAGGTGATCATCGTCAACCTTTCAGGCCGCGGGGACAAGGATGTTCCTTCAATCGCCGCCAAGATCGGAGTGGAGCTATGAACAGGATTGAGAGGGTATTTAAAGGACTCAAAAATAAGAGGGCAGCCTTAATTCCTTTTGTCGTTGCGGGTGACCCTGATCTTAAGACGACAGAGACATTGGTCATAAAAATGGCTGAGGCTGGAGCAGATATTATTGAGCTGGGTGTCCCTTTTTCCGATCCTCTCGCAGATGGACCGACCATTCAAGCTGCCTCACAGCGAGCTCTGCAAAATGGGATTCACCTCAAGGATATATTC
>Ga0256868_10000772_pt1 | contig 18115 bp, 14 predicted proteins | sample RVTome_13_FD_187341 | JGI IMG/M metagenome (GOLD analysis project Ga0256868, IMG submission 187341) | Soil microbial communities from uranium-contaminated site in the Upper Colorado River Basin, Wyoming, United States - RVT92D227 HiSeq ...
CAGGATCAGGGTCGGCATTTCTGACGAAGTTCGCAATTATGCTGAATGCCACACCTCTTCACTTCGCCATCCTCTCCGCTATAGGCCAGGTTTCACAGATCTTTCAGCCCCTCGGCGCGTTCGTAACGAAGAGGCGCACAAAAAGAAAGGGCGTCGTGCTTACTCTACAGTTCATCGGGTGTGGGATAGCACTGTTTTATGGAATACTTCCATTTATTTTTTCCTCTGGGAATATGATTCGCGCTTTTCTCCTCCTCTTCCTGCTCAGTGTTTCCCTCCTGTCGATTGCGAGCAATGCATGGATTGGATGGATATCGGATGTTGTCCCGCTGAGAGTCAGGGGTCGCTTTTTCTCAGCCCTCTCGCAGTATGTGATGCTCACCGCAGTCGGCGTGAGTTACGGATTCAGCCTCTTTATTGACCATTTCAGCACGGGAGGCAGGCAGAGCTTCCATAAACAGGAATCTACCTTTTTTACGGCAGAAAATTTGCCTCTGGGTTTTGCGGTTATTTTTTTTGTAGCTGTTATCGCTGCTTTCTCCGGGCTGGGTGTCCTTTCACGACTGCCGGAGAAGGAAAAGAAGATCGAGAAAGAAGGTGCCGTAGGAATGTTCTTTCTTCCGATGAAGGACGATAATTTTAGAAGGTTTCTCCTCTACAACTGCTGGTGGATGCTTGCAGTTGGGATCGGTGCCCCATTCTGGCAACCATTTATGATGCAGAAACTCCGCATGTCGCTTTTTGAGGTCCAGATTTACAGCAGCATAAATATTATAGCAGCCATACTGGTCTTGCGGCTATGGGGAAAGCTTATCGACGCTTACGGTAACAGGACTGCTATGCGATTCATCATCCTGCTTGGAGGGTTTAACCCCATGGTATGGCTCTTTGTCACTCCTCACAACTATCCAGTTCTGTACCTGGAAGCGATCACATCAGGGATCATGTGGGCAGGAGCCGGATTGGTCGCAACGAACTTTGTCCTTTCAATAGCTCCAAACGAGAGAAGGCAGCTTTACTCCGGAGTATCCGGTGCTTTTTCGGGCATTGCGATGATGACGACAATGCTTGTTTCTGGTGCGTTCCTTCCGCAGCCTCTTGAAATCGGTAGCATTCGTTTAGAACCGGAGCAGGTGCTTTTTGGGCTTACCGGTATAGCACGGTGGAGCGCTCAGATACCTCTTTCCCTTGTGCGCGAAAAGAAGACCAGGCCTGTCAGCGAGGCAATCGCCTTCTTCATCAGAGAGATCAAACTGAGGATCATGAAATAGCTAGGGACTATTTCACCTTTAGAGGTCTCCTGATTTGCAACCCCTAACTTATTTGTCTAGGTGCCGTTCAAAAGATAAATCTTTCGATCATTGTATACATACCTTACAAAGAAGATACAGAATGTCCCCCTAATTGTATATTGAAGAGAATTACTTTACTTACCCCTATGTTCATAGCAGGGCTGTTAGCAAATAAACATAGTATTGCATTAGCACTAAAACATAATAAATTAACATCTCAGAGGATAGCTAAACGAACCCATGGCTATATGACATCTCTTTTAAACATAATAAATAATTCTAGAACCACAACTATAAGTCACTATAATATTTAATGAAAAGATTACGAACCATGTTGCTATATTGCACAATAACATAGTATTATAATAGCGTAATAGCATAGTAATTGCCCAAGCAATTGTGAAAGTGCTTGCAAAATAGCATAGTAAAATTGATATTATAGTAAACTGAAAAACATAGTAATTTCATAAGAGAGGTTTTGTATGGCAACTGCCAGAAAGCAACTTGCAGCATCCATAGACCTCCTGCGTAAAGTGGCACAGGACGGTATCGTTAGATCATCTGAGCTAAGCCGAGGTGATCGTGAGCGACTACAGAAACATGGCTTTCTTGAAGAAGTCATGAAAGGATGGCTGATAGTTACAAATCCCGAGGTACCGAAGGGCTCAACTATCTCGTGGTACGTGTCGTTTTGGCCATTTATCCGTCGCTATCTAAATGACAGGTTTGGGAATGATTACTGTCTCTCTCCAGAGGTATCTCTCAAGCTTCACACCGGCTCTACAGTAATTCCTCAACAGCTCGTGGTCATTACAAGAAAGAAGGGAGTACAAAAAATCGAGCTGCCTCACAGTACGAGCCTGCTACTTTATGAGGATCCAGGAAGATTCCCTGAAAACCGCGTGAATCAAGAAAACATATGGATTATGGACTTGCCATCCGCGCTGTGCCGTGTACAACCAGTTTTTTTTAAGAATTATCCTTTTGATGTAGAACTCGCACTACGTATGGTAAAGGACCTCTCTGGACTCACAAGAATTCTGGTACAGGGAGGGCATTCTGCAATTGCAGGGAGACTTGCAGGCGCCTATAGAGCTATCAATGAAAATGAAATTGCTAAAAGGATTATTAAAGATATGGAAATCTCAGGATTCAATGTACGTGAAACCAATCCTTTCGACCACTTTACTCCTTCACTTGCAGATGGGACTAGAGTCATTTCCCCTTATGTCTCACGAATTGAGGTTATATGGAGGTCAATGCGGGAACAGGTACTGGAAATATTTCCCGATGCTCCAGGCATCCCCGGCAATCCCGATGATTACCTAAGGAAAGTTGATGAAATTTATGTTAACGATGCATATAACTCACTCTCTATCGAGGGATATAGGGTAACCCCTGAATTAATTGAGAAGATAAGAAGTGGAGAATGGGATCCTGACAATAGCGCTTCTGATAGACAGCAAAGGGATGCTATGGCAGCAAAAGGATATAATCTTGCCTTCCAATCGGTGAAGGAGAGTATAAGAAAAATCCTCATGGGAGGAAAACCTATTGAAGTAATTTCTATTGATCATCAAGAATGGTATAAGCAGATGTTTCTCCCATCAGTTCAGGCAGGCTTTTTAAAAGTGGAGGATCTTATTGGATATCGGAATGCCCCGGTGTATATTCAAGGATCTCAACATGTCCCTCCATCTGCAAGTGCTGTGGTTGATTGTATGGAGACGTTTTTTGAACTTTCAAAAGGGGAAAGAGATGCTGGTATCCGTGCAGTGTTAGGGCATTTTATCTTTGCTTTCATCCATCCCTATATGGACGGCAATGGTCGTATTGGAAGATTTCTGATGAATACAATGCTTGCTTCCGGAGGCTATCCTTGGACCGTGATCAGATTGGAGAGGCGAACACAGTATATGTTAGCTTTAGAGGAAGCATCCGTACATGGTAATATTAGGTCGTTCGCAGAATTTATTAAAGGTGAAATGAATCTTATTTAAAGAATTCAGAAAGAGATTGGAAACAGTAAATCTGTAAAATTAATATGTGCTCTTCAAAATGGTTTTGTCTGGTCGAGTAGCGTGGAGGGTGAAACTCCCCTGCTCGAGAGCAAGAACTTTTCTTATGGTATCAAGATTACCGATACTGGGGAGTTTCTCGTCGACAATGGCAACAAATACTTTGCTATCGAAAAAACAGAAACATCTCCTTGAAGCCGTCCTTGACAGCGATCTCTTCAGCGCAGACGAACTGCCTGACATGCCAGATGAGGCCTGCGAAGCTCCGAAAAGAAACCGCGCGGCTCACAAGAACAATCGAGGCTCACCGATAAAGAATGACTGACGCAAAATATCAAGTGAAAAACTAGCGGGGCCGCAATAAATCACATAGCTTACTTCAGTCGATAAGCCGGTGTCATTTCTGCCCATTGGGGAGAATTTCTGGGTATACTCCGCAGAATAATCAGGATGCTCCCGAGCACTTGACTTCTGTGAGAAAGTCGCAAAAGCTTAGCACCTCCGTGCCTGCGCATAAATCGGTGGTAGTCACCGCTCGGTAGAATCATCCGTTGTGTGAAGTTGATGAAGCGCTTAATATGTCTGGCGGGTTATTTTTCGATGAGAACATTTACTGCAGAATGGAATTATAAAAATGTCCCGTAATGGGACCCTCAAGGCATTGGCATTATCTGTCTGCATTATTATGATACCTCTGCTCCCTTACGCATCTGCCTTTCTTTCCATAACATATAGATTGCCGGGAAGATTAGCATAACGAGAATGATTGATGTGAAGAGACCGCCTATCACAGGCGCTGCAATCCTCTTCATTACATCAGCGCCTGCACCGTGACTGAACATAATAGGTAAAAGACCAAGGTTCGTACACACAGTCATTAAAAGTGGTCTTAGCCTTTTGACAGCGCCATCCATAATTGCGTCCCTCAGGTCTTCTGCGGTTTTCATGCGTCCTTCGTTCTCCCATTTGTTATAAGACATATCAAGGAACAGGATCATCACAATGCCGGTTTCTGCACTGATTCCGGCAATGGCAATGATCCCAACCCAAACGGCAATACTTGTATTGTAACCAAGCAGATAAAGCAACCAGAAAGAACCTACAAGCGAGAAAGGAATAGCAAGTAGGACGATAATTGTTTTTGTAAGCGATTTTGCATCGAGGTAAATCAGGACAAAGATAATAAGAAAAGTTATGGGTATTACGATTTTCAATCTCTGCTGCGTCTTAACAAGATATTCATACTCTCCACTCCATTCAAGCCTGTATCCGTCCGGCAATGTAACTGCAGATGCAACCTTCTTCTTTGCCTCCTCCACATAACTCCCCACGTCGCGTCCGGAGAAATCAACAAAAACATAAGCTGAGAGAAGACCTTCTTCGCTCTTTATCGCTGTCGGACCCTTTACAATATTTACATCAGCAATCTGTCCGATTGGCACATGCAAGAGCTGTGAACCTGAGATTGATGATTGAGGGTCAGTGGCAGAAGATAAGGACATGGACGTATCCTTCATGCCGGATCCGGCATTCATTACAGGTACCTGTATACGCTTTATCTTTTCCAGATCATTCCTGAGTTCTCTTAAATATCTGACGTTGACCGGATATCTCTCCCTTCCCTCTACGGTTATTGTCTGGGTCATTCCACCGAGAGCGCTTGCAATGACATCCTGAACATCGTCCATGGAAAGACCATACCGTGCTATCTCTTCGCGCTTTGGTTTAATATCGAGGAAATAACCTGTTGTCAATCTTTCTGCATATGCGCTTCTTGTGCCGGGGATATCTTTAATGGCATTCTCGATATTCAGGGAGATCTTTTCTATCATGTCAATATTTGGACCAAGGACTTTAATGCCTACAGGTGTCCTGATACCTGTGGCAAGCATATCGATCCGTGCCTTAATCGGCATGGTAAAGGAATTTGCTACTCCCGGGATGCTTAGCGCATCATTCATCTCATTCTTCAGTTTGTCTACATCCATACCCGCACGCCATTCTGATTCAGGCTTGAGATTAATCACTGTCTCGAACATCTCGAGTGGCGCCGGGTCTGTAGCAGTCTCGGCACGGCCTGCCTTTCCGAACACCTGAGACACTTCAGGAATTTCCTTCAGTATCCTGTCCTGCATCTGAAGCAGACTTGATACCTCTGATACTGATGCCCCGGGCAGGGTTACCGGCATATAAAATAATGTCCCTTCATACAGGGGAGGCATGAATTCTTTTCCCAGTTTCAGAAAAGGGAAAACAGTAATCGCCAGTATTATTGCTGCAAGGATTATGAAACTCTTCTTGAATCTCAAAACAAGACCTACAATGGGTTTATAAATCTTATGAAGGATGATACTGACCGGGTTTTTTTCCTCAGGCCTGATCTTGCCGCGAATAAAAAGGGTCATTAATGCAGGAGTCAGGGTTATAGCGAGGAATGATGAGAAAAGTATCGCAAAGGTCTTTGTATATGCCAATGGTTTAAAAAGCTTTCCGGCCTGTGCCTGAAGGGCAAATATTGGAAGAAAGGCTACGGTTATGACAAGAAGGGAAAAGAAGAGAGAAGGCCCAACCTCTTTAGCTGCATCAATAATTACATCTATTCTGTTCCCCTGCCTTCCATGGGCTTCCCATTCTTCCAGTTTTTTGTGGGCATTTTCTACCATGACTATGGAAGAGTCCACCATTTCGCCTATGGCAATAGCTATACCGCCGAGACTCATAATATTAGAAGTAACATTGAGATAGTACATAAATATGAAGGAGATTATTATCGCAATCGGAAGCGTCAGGATAGCGACAAATGCGCTGGGAAGATGAAACAAAAACACAATACAGACTACACTTACTACCAATGAAAGTTCTATTAGCTGGTCCCTGAGGGTATTAATTGAACGGTGGATAAGATCAGACCTGTCATACGTAGTAACAATCTTCATTCCTTCAGGAAGTCCAGGCTGGATATCCGTCTTTATTTTTTCCTTTACCCTCTCTATAACATTCAGCACATTCTCACCAAAACGAACCACCACAATACCGCCGGCTACCTCTCCTTTCCCGTCAAGGTCAACCAATCCCCTTCTTATCTCAGGACCAAGTTGTACCTTTGCTACATCACGCAAGAAAACAGGGGTACCCAAACCGTTTGTACCAACAGCTATGTTCTCAATATCCCTCACGTTTTTGATATATCCACGGCCTCTCACCATATATTCAATACCGGAGAATTCAAGCACCCTGCCTTCAACATCTTTATTGCTTCTCCGGACAGCCTCCATGATATTCATCAAAGAGATGTTGTATGCTGCAAGCCGGTTCGGGTCAATATTTATCTGATACTGTTTTACAAATCCGCCGACGCTGGCAACCTGTGAGACACCCGGAACGCTTTCAAGGGACAACTTGATATTCCAGTCCTGGACTGAACGAAGTTCTGAAAGGTCATATCTGCCTTTGTCATCTACAACTGCATAAGTGAATCCCCATCCAAGGCTGGTAGCATCAGGCCCCAGAACAGGATTTACATCCCCCGGAAGTTTTGCCTTAACTGACTGGATATACTCAAGGACGCGGCTTCTCGCCCAGTAAATATCCGTACCTTCTTCAAATATGACATAGATAAAGGAACTGCCGAAAAATGAAAACCCTCTGACAACCTGCACTCCCGGTGCTGACAGAAGTGAGGAAGAGACAGGATATGTTATCTGGTCCTCGACAAGGTCAGGGCTCCTGCCGGGCCACTCTGTATAGATAATTACCTGAGTATCACTCAGGTCGGGGATAGCGTCCAATGGTGTATTCCTGAGTGCCCAGTATCCCCACAAAAATAGGGATACAACCATCAGGATAATAATGAATCTGTTTCTCGCACTGTATTCGATGATTCTGGATATCATAATTTGCTATTCTTACAGAGATGGTGAGGTTGATTTCTCAGTGTTTATGCCCACCAAGCGGGGTTACATTCTTTAACTGTGCTTCTGAGTCAATAAGGAATGTTGCTGATGCAGCGATCTTTTCTCCTGATTTTAACCCCTTAATTACCTCTCTGAAGCCCTCGACACTCATGCCAAGCATTACCTCCCTCGGCTCAAAATACCCTTCTCCCTTATCCACATAAACAACCTGTCTTGTCCCTGTATCTATGACAGCATCATCAGGTATCGCAAGCTTTTTCCCCAGATTGATCTTGATCTCAATATTAGTCAGCATCTGTGGTTTAAGCTGACCACCGGAATTCGCTATCTCGAATCTTACCTTTGCCGTCCTCGTTGCGCCGGAAATAGACGGATAAATGTAATTAATCCGTGAAAAAAACTCCCGGTCAGGAAAATAACTGAGGGTAATCTTTGCGCTTTGCCCTGGTTTCACCAGAGATATCTCATTTTCATAAATGTCAGCGATTATCCATAATGATGAAAGGTCTGCAACATCAAAAAGCTTTTCTCCGGGCATTACCTTCATTCCCTGCACAGCCATTTTCTGTATAACATATCCACTAACAGGGCTAAAAAGAGTAATGGTTCTTATTGGTTTGCCTGTATCTTCAATCTTTTTAATCTGGTCTTCACTGATATCCCATAATCTCAATCTCTGCCTTGATGCTTCGACTATTGTTTCGGCGTCTCTTGCAAGCATTCTGCCTATATTCTTATCAAAAATTTCCCCCTTATCCCCTTTGCTCTGCTTTGTCCATCGAAACGCATTTATAAATTCCTGCTGTGTTGCTATAAGCTCAGGGCTGAAGATCTCTGCAAGGGGTTCTCCCTTTTTCACATATCTGCCTGTATAGTCAACATAAAGCCTCTCAACCCATCCTTCAATCTTCGTATTCACCGTGGCGAGTTTTCGCTCATCATATTCAATTCTGCCGACCGTCCTGATAACCTTCTGCAGCGGCCTCACTGAAACTTGAGCAATCTTGACCCCTATTAACTGCTGCTTATCAGGAGGTATCTCGACTACCGGCGTTTCCTGTTCCTCTGCATTTTCAGGCTTTGCCACAGAATCTTCTTTATCCTGGATATGTCCTTCATGTCCTGAAGTATTCTGTTTTTCTGAAGATTCAGCGATAGTATTTTTATCAGGAGTTTTTAATAAACCTGCCTTTAAAAAATAGAAAATAAATCCGGCGAGTAATAATACGGCGATGATTATTATGATACTTTTATTCTTCATTTTTTCTCCGTCACTGCTGAAGCCTTGCTGTTGATCCCTGAAACAGCTTCGAGCCTTGCAATCGCCTTCTCTCTCTCTGCAACCTGTCCCCAGAAAAGAAATTCGTAATCGAGCAGCGATTTGAGTCTTGTGATAACAGTTATTGCCTCAACCTTTCCTGTCGCATATCCGGCAAGGGACAGTTCAAAATCCTGGTAGGTCTTTGGAATCAGTCCGTTTTTATATAATTCCATCAGTCTTTCTGCTGACTTCATCATCGAATAATTATCCCTTATGCTTGAAGATATCATCAGCTTAGTGCCTTGAAGTTCATGTCTCGTACCGGTCAGAGATGATTCTGCTTCCAGGACAGCCTGTTTCTGTTTTGTCTTGTAATAGAGAGGGATATTAATAGTAGTTGTGAGGCTCCACATGTCATCAAACTCCTGTCCTCCCCTGTTAAAATAGCTCGCGTTGAGAGTGAAGTCAGGGATATATTCTTTTTGCATCATTCTGACCTTTGCCTCTGCTGCTGCGATCATCTTATCCCTGAATTTTATCTCCGGAGAGTTTTCCATTGCTGTTTTGATCATCATATCCATGCTGTAATTGCATGCAGCAGAAGGAAGGTCATCAGGCCTTCCTAATGGAGCGTTAACATCTCTGCCAATTGTTGTGTTGAGCATCGCCTCAAGAGATTGCACTTTTTGTTTGAGCATCTCTTCTTTTTCGAGGAGCATGTATTTCTCTGTCTGTGCCATGAGCACCTCCTGCTGTAAACCCATTCCTGCTGAATATCTGGCGACCGCAGCATCTTCCACCTGTTTTAAAAGCATCGCCTTCTCGCGTATAAGATCGATTTCCTTGTACACGAGAAACAGGTCATAGTAAAACTCTTTGACCCTTAAAACGGTCTTTAATTTAGCAGATTCATATGATGCCCTCAGACTTTCTGATTCCCTTTCAGACATTTCTCCCTTTAATGACAATTTACCGGGGAACGGGATCATCTGTGATGCAGAGAACATCCATTGAGCATCAGGCATCTCGCCATACGTGTATCTGCGCCATCCCTCATTCTGATAGCCGAACATGAACATAGGGTCAGGAAGGCTCTTTGCCTGGGGTATCCGGTATTGCGAGGCAGATGTACTTGCCTCTGCAAAGAGGATTTCCGGATTGTTTTTCAACGCCTCCTGAATCAGGTCATCCAGTCTTAAATCTCCGGCAAAAACAGTGCCGGAAGAGAAAATAAAAAAGAAGGTCAACACAAGCAGGAATAAAGGGCCATGGGAGAACAGCATATTTCCTGTGGACATCGTTATGTCATGAGTTGCCTTATTACCCATAACCCCTCTCCTTTAGCGTGCATCGATATTGAACTTAACAGTCGATCTCTTCCCTCCGCGGCTGATCTTTACTGCGACGTTCCATGAGCCTGACATGGAAAGGTTCATGTTTGCCCTGTATTCATCGCCTTTCATGGTGGCAGCTGCCTTGTAATTCATCGGCGGCATGCCCGGCATTGCCGGCATCGAGTAGTCTACCCTGACCTTGGCATCGGTCACATATTTGCCCGACGCATCCTTAATCTCGACAGTTACAGGGTTGTCACCAACAACAGGGGGATTCTTCTCGAGTGATACCTTAACATTGTATTCTCCCCCTTTCTTATTTATCTCCAGACCCTTTGCATAAGCAACACCTGCGATCAGCAAAAAGCTGATCAGACATAGTACTAATTTTTTCATGTTTTTCTCCTTATATATTTAATGTTTTATGAGAATTTGTTCCCCAACGCTTTATGAAGCAACATACTTCTTTATATATAAATGTACTCCCTTTCTCCTTTCTCTGCAATCTTTAAGTCTAATATAGCAGGCAATTGTGGAAAAAATATGAAAATTGAAAAGCTTTCCGGATTTATGGCCTTTTAGATTTTAAAATGGGGTTTTTGCGTTTATTGAACCTGACTATTTATTGCAGGAGAAAAAGTAAACGGGGGATTAATTATATTTGGATTAAATACGTCAGTGAAAGAACTCCACACCCGCCTTGTAATAAAAATCATTATATTTTTCGCTCCAGCGTACGATCGCTTTCTTATCAAATGCAAGGGTATCGTTCTTTATTACTATTTCCTGACCCTTACTGAGGGAACTGGTTGTAAGAAGGCACAACCCGGATTCACTGATATCGGCGACGACAGCATCAAAGACTTCATCCGGAATCCGGGGATTTAAAGAATACTCTATTACACTGGTTATATAGTCGCGTCTGTGTCTCCTCTTATCCGATGATATCATGTCGCAGCACTTTGGTTTTTGATAGTGATATCTGCACTCTGCCTATAAATAAAATATACATAATTATCATGAAAATATTCAATAACTAAATCCGGGGGACAGCAGCTCGGGAAAGAAATCACCAAGATGAAGAAGGCTGAAGAGAAAGTAAAATGCCTAATGCAGGTTTGAACCTATACTCCCTGCCGCCAATTTAGTAGGCAAATCCCTCAAATAGTTCCTTGCATTGTTCGTATAAATCGATAAATTCATTGTGCTGAGTGGATATATCTTTTGAATCATAGTCTACTTTGTCTACTTTCATTTGCTCTTCTATGAAATATATAAGTTCTTTTATATTCTCTCCCGAAATATCTTTGAACTGCATACCCGCAGTATAGATTGGAATGATATTGTCAGGGGAATCTTTTCTGAGATCAGTTAATGACGACCATATAACTGCAGCCTTAACAAAAAGTTCCTTATCTTTATATGATATTTTAAGCGCATATTTATTCCCGATATCCAGTCTCTTGTCTGCTTTCGCCAAAAGGCCATCCAAAGAAATGTTTATAATTTTTACCTCACTAACAGATGATATCTCTCCATTAATTGTCACATTTTCAACTATAAATCTCCTATGTTGTCTCCTTTCCGGTACACTTTTTCCAAAGTCTTTCTTTTTTGTCTCATGATTTGAACAAGAGATATTAGGGGATTCCGGCGTTACAAGATTTTCTCCTGTGTTTTTTCCTTTTTCTCCGATAATGGATTTCACGAAATTGATAAATATCCCGTCTTTTTCTATGATCTCAATACCCATTCCGTTTTTCATCGAGGAGATAGGCGTTCTTATAGTTCGTCTTACAATACCTTTGAGCGAAGAGACACTGTTGTCAGGCATGAAAATCTTAATATCGATAGGAGTGTTAGCAGAACAACCCCGGTTGGTTCTTATAAAAAGACCACTTTCAGAGAGATCACTCGATATGCCTGTAAAGCTTTCATTATTAATAATGAATTTTGTTGTAAGCCTCTTAATGAATCGCGGATGTCTTCTTTTGTCCACCTTAATGTACCTTTCAAATAGATTTACCTAAAACATTTGCAATATGTATGCCAGTCATGATAATGCTCCGGAATCGCTTTCAGAATAAGGCTTTTCAGATAGTACGGTTATCAGCCGTTTCTCATTTCGATAAAAATCATTCTCAATATGAGAATAAGAAGATCAACGATGATAACTGATAACTATCTGGTACGTATTTGACATGTATTAGTAAATATGGTATCCCCTGCAGGAATCGAACCTGCGACACCAGGTTTAGGAAACCTAACCGGGGGACTTTACAAGTGCTTGAAAATACCAGATATATGCCCGCCGATCAAGGCATTAAGCGGGTTTTATGCTTATATATAGTTTGATGTGTTTCGATAGATTTTGATATATTCATTTCACGATTTTTTCACGTTGGGGATATTTGCCTCTATGAAAATTAGTCTATGGTATAATGGAGAACAATTTGCAATAAAGCCCTGATTATCACAGCAAGGGATATGAACACCCGGGAGCGCAGGAGATATGAAAAAAAGTAAACATAAGGAAATGACCATATTAGAGGCAAGTGATTATTTCGACGAGCATGACATCTTTGAGTTTGAGGATGTAAGAGAGGTACAGACATCAAATTCAAATTGCAGAAAAAGAAATATGTCGGGCTCGACATGGAGCTTTTCAAAAAGATCAAAAGCAGAGCAAAGAAACTCCACAAAAGCGAAGACCTTCTCATCAAAAAATGGCTGATGGAAAAGGTCGGATAACAGCGTAACACCTTCTCTTTGCATTCATATCGACAATCAGAACAGCCCTTCTGTTTACTTGAGATAAAAAACTCCTGGAGATATCAGAAATGAGTGCCCTGAAGAAATATATTCACGAAAGAAAAAAGAGGGACAGGAGTTTTGCAGAAGGGTATTACGAGGGTTATGAGCAGTTCAAAATCGGGGTAGTGCTTAAACATGCCCGTGAGTCCGCCGGTCTGACACAGGGAGAGCTTGCCCGGCGATTAAAGACAAAGAAAACTGCTATATCCCGAATTGAGAACCATGCTGAAGACATCAAGTTGTCAACTCTTGAGAAGGTTGCTTCTGCCCTTGGTAAGAGGCTTGAAGTAAAAATCGCCTGACACGGCTACAATACGTGTGCTAAATTTCAACTAATATCGGAATAATTGCATATTGGATGCACTTAGAAAAATAAGCTTTGCCTTTCCCCGAATCAGGTTCGTGATTGTCCTTTTCACTCTGCGAATCATTCACCTAAGCAAATCCCCCAGCACTGCATCTAACAATTCCTCAATACGGTGCAGTAAATAGAATGGGACAGAAAATAGGGTGAATTGTTTTTTATTCGGAGTCCGTATCTTTTCGATTCCCATTACCCCCGAATATATTCTAACCGCAAAATTATTCCTGCTTTCATCAATAAAATTGTGGAGCGACCTCAAAGTCCCGGCCTTGCCTGACTTTACTTCAACAGGAATCAGCCTATTATGGGAACTTATCAGATAGTCTATCTCTGAAATTGAGCCTTTCTGCTCCCTGTACCAGTAAGACAGGTTTATATTCTTTCTTATTGCCTGCGACAGTAAACCCTGCCCTACAATCTGTTCACTGAGTTGACCATGATATATTGCATTAATATCCTGTATATTCATTACCTCGGTCCTTAGCCCGACCTGATAGTTGACAAGCCCTGTGTCCAAATACAAAAGCTTTGGCGTTTTCTTTAAATTGTCTACTATCGGAAGCTGTTTAGAAGCAGAGGCATAAACCCTGCTTATAACCATGGCTTTTTCAAGGACGTCAAATGCCTCACTCATTTCCCTGCTTCTGAAACCGGAGCCACCGAAATTTTCATATTTAACGGGAAGTCCTATATATTTGGACGCATGTTCTACGAGATATTGAATGTATTTTGACTTTGCAATGCTGGCATATTTCAAAACATCATCTTTAAATCCTGTCAATATGGATTCATATACGGGATCCACATCAATCAGCGACTTTATTTCTGTATACCGCGCAACAGCCTCAGGCATCCCGCCCACTAACAGATATTCATGAAATTTCTTCATTAGCATATCATGGATTTCAGCCGGCGTCTTTTTTCCAGGCTTTACAGAATTTATATAATGTAGTGTCTCTGTTTCTTCCAGGGCAGACAGGTATTCTTCAAATGTGACCGGATACATATAACAATACTCAACTCTTCCTACGGGGAATGAAAATCCTTCTGATTTCATTTTTACCTCAAGAAGCGAGCCTGCCGCCATAACATGCAAGTCATGCATCTCTTCATAAAAATAGCGAAGCTGGCTCATGGCTATGCTTGAGTTTTGTACCTCATCAATAAAGATGAGCGTGGTTCCGGGGATAATCTTCTTATTGAATTTCAACTGGATTGCCTGAACCAGTTCACGGACCGGACTCATTCTTGTAAACAGGGCAAGATTGTCTTCCTGCTCCAGGTTTATGTAAATGTAAGTTTTAAAAGAGTCCTCTGCAAAGAGATTCACTGCCGAGGTCTTGCCTACCTGCCGTGCACCCCTGACGACAAGAGGTTTCCTCTTCTTCTGGTTCTTCCACTCCAGAAAAAATTTGTTTATCGCACGCTGAAACATAATGTAATATTTTATAACCTATTTTTGGATTAAAGTGTAACAAATTATAACCTATTATTCAATAAAATGGTAACAAAACATAACTTATAGAAGAGCTTTCGTGCCGGTCTGCAATCCATAGGGAGGCAAGCCCATTCCTTTCCGCCACGACGGATTCGCCCGAGGAGAGAACTCCCTCCGCTATTTGTCCTTCGCCTTGCAATGAATACGAGCTTCAGCAATCCCCGCGTATGCTGTTAAAATATCATCAAATTGCAATAAACAAGCCTGACCCTCTATCCACCCTTTCGCCGGATCCTTTCTTCCTTCCTGAGCAATGCACCTTATACCTGAATTCGAAAGATGAATGTTCCTATAGGGATTTTCCATAAATGGTACAGGAATTAATTGATCATTATTGATATATTCATTCCACATATTAATAAGAATGACAACATTATGTGGAATTTTAAGCCTCCAATAAGCATTTTCCGCTAAAATCCGTTGACAATCGACATGAGAAGTAATAGTCTTTTATGAAAAGATAGAAACCGTATAAAAATAAATGTTACACCACAAAATTTAAAATAAAGAGAGGACCACAATGACAGATGTACAACTACAAATCATCCTAGGTACACTAGTGGTTTTACAAACGCTGGCCATCTTTATACTCAAATCGATTCTCGGAAACACCATCAAATTTGAGTTCAAGAAACGGGAACAAGCCGCAATGGTGGCCGCACTTTTTGCAGAGTGGATCGAACGGCCAACTACGCGGAGGGAACTCAACCGCTTAACTTGGGAGGCAACTCTCTGGTTGCCTGATGATCTCGCAAGGGAGGTTAATAAACGACTCACCAACGCAGAGGGAGCCCAAAATATCAAAGAGATACTCGTCGAAATCAAAGGCCTGATTCAGGGTCGAAAGTCCTCGCTCAATCCGGCGGATATTGTTCATTTTCCAAAGAATGAGGTGTAACACTTATAATGCCCCGCACTGTCAAGAGAAAAAACGATACTGATCGGAAATAGAAAAGAGAAAGTTCTATTGCCTTATTTTCTTAGAGATTGTCCAAAAGCTCCGACTTGGTTTCCAAATAACGGTATCAGAACAAAGTCTGCACCAAACACTTATCGATGCTCAATAGCCAGGTAGCACGGAACATTGCGTATCTTCCGTGCTGCCGACGACAGTGGAGAGACCATCCGGTCTTATTCTCCACGGCATAGAAACTATTTTGTACCCTTATGCCGTCCTACTCAAAGGTCTGGTTCAGGAATATAGCCTCATCCAGTTAGCTCCAGGATCGGGTAAGGGGCAGAACCCGTAACAATCTTTATATGTATTATAGGGACCGGATGTCCTAATCAAACGGGAGTGGCGCCGGGCATCGCATTCCATATTGCTCACATCACGGTCTGAACCGTATAAATTAAATGTTTCACAGAGCATCCAGCGGACTTTACCCTAATGGCGCCAGTTATGCGTACAGGCTCACCCGGTCCCAGCTTTATTTCGCGAAAAACACCTTAGGATGAAAAACCTCCTTACGTTTGAGGATGTAATACACAGCCCTTGCCAGCTTATGGGCAAGGATAGTCAGGGACTTCGCTTTGCCGTGCTTTCTCATGAGTTTGTCCCGGTACTTTACCGCTTGAGGATTTCTCCGGAGGAAAAGGACAGCAGCTTCTGAGAATGCCCACTTCAGATGGGCATTGCCGATCTTCTTCCCGGAGGTGCCGAGTTTCTTTCCACCCGATTCTTTTGCTGATTTGACCAATCTGCAGTACGAGACAAAATCCTGGACACGGGGGAATCTATCAATGTCGTGGATCTCATAGAGGATGACCAGACCGAGGATTCTTCCGATACCAGGGATAGAGCGAAGACGGAAATAGGAATCCGCATCATGGATCTTCGCAATAAGAGACAGTTCATGCTCAAGACGCAGCAGCAGTTGGTCATAGTGGTCCAGGAGCGACAGATCAAGTTCTATGTTCTTTTGGACACTGATATCCTGAAACCGTTCGGCAACACCCTTTCTTTTTGACTTATAGGCTAATTTCCCTGTATCGGGAAGGTTGTACTGGTGATTGGTATTCTGCACATGTGCAAGAAGCTCGGCCCGCTTCCGCGCAAGATGGTTTCTTCTTCTGAGCAGGTCTCTTGTGGACCGCATTTCGGACGGATAAACGTAAGCCATAGGCATCATGCCGCCCCGAAGCAGAACTGCAATTTTATGGGAGTCCACCTTGTCGTTCTTGGCCTTGCCTCCGTGAATGGCTTTCATGTATAACGCGTGACCGAGAACAAAGGGAATACCCTCCTCTGAGCAGAGGTCTGCGATCCAGTACCACGTGAAGATACATTCTACGGCAACAACGATATCTTCACGGTAAGGAGCAATGGTTTTCAGAAAGATATCGGGACTTGTTTTGATATCCCGATGCAGAACGATCTTTCCCTCCCGATTGAGGATGCAAAGATACATTGTCTTTGCGTGCAGATCGATTCCGCAATAAAATTTGTGCTGATTGGTGTAAAATCTCATACAAGGCCTCCTTATAGGAAAAGATTTGGTGTCCTGAATCATACCCGATTCGGATATGATTCAAGGGGGCCTTAATGAGTATCAAACGGTTCGAGGCGAGCGGGAATCAGCCTCTTTTGTTTTTGTCATAGGTTTGAGGCCCGCCGCCTCAACCTTTGCGTTAGGCTCATAAAATTAAAGAGACAAAATATATAAAAGCATACAATACGGGCATGTTGCCTGTAAATTGTCATTAAACAAGGAGGAGGTGGAATGAAATATGGCCAAACGAAGATGTGATGCATGCGGAAAAGAGAAAGAATTATCAGGGGGAAAAACATGCGAAAAGGGTCATTTCCATTGTTCAAGTTGTGGCTCGGGCCGTGACACTTGTCGCTTGTGCGGGAAGAAGTTGAAGTAAAGCATATCGGGCGGCGTTGCCGCCAATATAGATCAAATCCGACGATATTTCATGAAAGGAGAACAACAATGGCAGAAGAGCAGGTTTTTTTAATGACGGCGGTGTATCTGTTTCCAACTCACGTATGATGTACCAGGGCAAAACTTATGCAATGAGCGGTGTTACATCTGTTAAATCGTGGGAGAAGACACCCTCAAGGAAAGGCCCCATCATCCTAATTGTAATTGGCGTGCTTTTGCTGGCTGCTGGTAAAAGCGCCATCATTGGCGCGGTTCTTTTTATTGGCGGCGGCATTGCCTGGTGGGTCTCTCAAAAGTCGGAATTTTCCGTTATGCTTACAAGTGCGTCTGGCGAAATGCAGGCATACACCTCAAAAGATGGGGCTTTTGTAAGCAAGATCGTTAACGCCGTAAATGACGCAATAGTTCACAGAGGTTAAAGCTCTAGGAGCACAAACATAGAGAAAGAACACTGAAAGCCTAACACTTAAATCGAGGCGACAGGGGATAGCCTCTGTGCATTTTTGCAATGGCTGGTTGCCCCTGCGCCTCATTTCCCTCGTTAGGCTTACTAAAACGTGTAATATGGTGTAATATGTAATATGGGGTCTGCCCTTGAAGCTTGACAAACCAACAGCGGTTCCTTATAATGAACCATATGGCAAGACCGTTGAGGATAGAGTATGAAGGAGCGGTATATCACATTATATCGAGGGGCAACAGAGGGGAACATATTTTTGCGGAAGATCA
>Ga0256868_10000775_pt1 | contig 18090 bp, 21 predicted proteins | sample RVTome_13_FD_187341 | JGI IMG/M metagenome (GOLD analysis project Ga0256868, IMG submission 187341) | Soil microbial communities from uranium-contaminated site in the Upper Colorado River Basin, Wyoming, United States - RVT92D227 HiSeq ...
AAATTTTTGCAATGTTAAGGTCATGTCTAAGCTGAAAACCAACGAACAGGGGCGATTAATCCTTCCTGATGCATTCCTTAAGCAAATGTTACTCTCGCTGATCGCAGGAGGATAATGTGTCTAACATCAATGTGGATGTATGGCTATATGGTACTCTCGCTCGTTATGGAAATAAGACAGGGAAGCAAAGCTTTGCCAATTTGCTGATACGACTCCCTGAAGGGAGCACAATGACCAATCTATTGGCACACCTTGAAATGCCTACGCAGGAACGGGGGATCACGTTCATCAATGGTCGGTTGAGCGCCCTGCCTGGCCTTCAGCCCGACCTAAGTCACATTCTCCATGATGGTGATCGGGTGGCCCTTTTTGATCTTAAGAGCATGTGGCCTTTTCAATACCGCCACGGGGCAATGCTGACTGATGAAATGGCCCGTGCCATGAATGCTGAAAAAGATCACGGCCTCCATCACACCTATAAAAAGAATAACTCCTGATGACTGCTCTCCAATCCTCATTCCGCCAATCCACTTTGGTTTAAAAATAAACTATTACTTTACAAAGGGATGATAATGGGATAATCATTAAAAAGAAAGGAGAAGTGAAAATGGATCTGATGGATGCGATCAAAGGGAGAAAAAGCATCAGGAAATACAAGCCTAATCCTGTTCCTGAAGAGGCACTTCAAAAAGTGATGGAGGCAGTGAGATGGGCTCCTTCTTGGGCCAATACCCAATGCTGGGAAGTCGTTGTCGTAAAAGATCATAAAGTTAAATCTGAACTCGCAAAAGCTCTTCGAGAAGGTAATCCAGCCACATCCTCCATGACAGAAGCTCCCCTCATTTTAACTCTTTGTGGGAAAAAAGGGATTTCTGGTTGTCGTGGAGGCCAACCAGTAACAGTGAGAGGAGATTGGTGGATGTTCGATATCGGCCTCGCCATGCAGAATCTCTGTTTGGCTGCTTATGCTCTGGGTTTGGGCACGGTTATCATCGGAGCATTCGATCACAAAAAAGTAGAAGAGTTATTAGGTCTCCCACAGAATGTCGAGGTGGTGGCAATGACTCCGCTTGGATACCCCGCATCAGGAGGGCCCACCCCGAAGAGGAAAGAGATTTCCGATTTTGTTTTTTATGAGAAATATCCTAAAAAAGAGTAAATCGTAATAACACAAGGTTAAGGTTGAGGTTAAGGCTGAGGTTTTCGCACTTCATGCAGGTTAAGGTTTAGGTCCAGGTTAAGTTTTTCCTCAACCTCAATCTTAGCCTCAACCTTAGGTATTCTTCACCTTAGCCTGGATTTGAAAATTCATTTGACATGATAATCGGGTAATATTTTAGGAGGATAGTAAATAGAGATGATTCCAGATAAGGTTCTTAAGTCCCTTGTTGTGCAGACGGAATCAAAATTGGTGATGGTGGTGATTGATGGGATCGGTGGATTGCCTGTCCGAGGGAAGACTGAGCTGGAAGCAGCAAAGACTCCAAACCTTGATCGGTTTGTTCCCCATGCTATCTGTGGATTGATTGATCCCATCTCCTATGGGATCACCCCAGGAAGTGGTCCTTCCCATTTAGCTCTGTTTGGCTACGACCCGTTCCAATATGAGATTGGAAGAGGGGTCATGGAAGCCTTGGGGATCGATATTCCGTTGTCTAAATATGATTTGGCAGTGAGAGGCAATTTTGCAACGGTCGATGAGAAAGGAATCATTGTCGATAGAAGAGCTGGAAGAATTCCGACCGAGAAGAATAAAGAAATTTGTGAATTCCTCGGAAATGAAATCAAAGAGATCGAAGGGGCTCGCATCTCTATCTACCCTGGAAGAGAGCATCGGTTCGTCCTTGTATTTCGAGGAGACGGATTAAAGGATGATTTGACTGATGCCGATCCCCAGAAAGATGGGCTCAAAGCAAAAGGGACTGAAGGACGTTCTCAGGAGGCTCGAAGGACGGCTGAGATTGTAAACCTTTATTTGAAAAAGGCTACCGATGCGCTCAGACCATTTCATCCTGCCAATTCAATCCTGCTCAGAGGATTTTCAAAGATTCCGAATATCCCGACGATGTCAGAAAGATTTAAACTCCGACCTGCTGCTATCGCCACCTACCCGATGTATTGCGGGCTGGCGAGGTTGATGGGAATGGAGATTTTAAAGACAGGAGAGACCCTTCGGGAAGAAGTGGAGACCCTGAAGAAATATTTTGATCAATATGACTTCTTTTACATCCATTTCAAAAAACCTGATATGGCTGGAGAAGACGGAAATTTTAAAATGAAGGTTATAGCGATTGAGGAGATAGACCGGATTTTACCCTCCATTTTCAAGATGGAACCTGATGTCTTGGTCATCACGGGAGACCATTCCACTCCTTCTCTCTTAAAATCTCACAGTTGGCATCCCAATCCCATCCTTCTCTTTTCAAAATATGTTCGTCCTGACGATATCCGGCGCTTCACAGAGAGACATTGTCAGAGAGGACAATTAGGTAGATTTCCAGCCATGGATATTATCCCCTTGATGTTAGCCAATGGGTTAAAACTGAAGAAATTTGGGGCGTAAAGTCACAAATCCTCCCTCGCCCCCCTTTACTAAAGGGGGGTTGGGGGGATTATAACAGGCTGTTCATGATGAAAGAATTTCGTTATCTTTATGGCCCCGTGCCTTCGAGGAGATTGGGAAGATCGCTTGGGATTGATCTTGTCCCTCATAAGATCTGTACCTACGACTGCATTTATTGCCAGATTGGGATCACAACGGATAAGACTCTGGTAAGAAAAGAATATGTTCCTATCAAGGAAGTTCTTCAAGAAGTAGAACTCTTTCTCAAAGAAGAATCTTCCTTCATTGATCATCTTTCCCTTTCCGGATCTGGAGAGCCGACCCTCCATTCTCAAATCGGTTTGGTCATCGAAGGGATTAAGGCCATTACCTCCATCCCGATTGCTGTCATCACCAACGGCTCTTTACTCTATGAAAAAGAGGTTAGACAAGATCTCCTTCGTGCGGATGTTGTCCTTCCCTCATTAGATGCGGTTTCACCCGAAATCTTTAAAAAAATTAATCGCCCTTGGACAGGACTTTCAGTCGAAAAAGTGATTGAAGGGCTGGTCGAATTCAGAAAGAGTTACAAGGGGCAGATTTGGTTGGAGATATTATTTTGTAAAGGAGTGAATAATACTCCAGAAGAGCTTCGGAAAATGAAGGAGGTCGTTGAACGAATCCAGCCTGATCTCATCCATCTCAATACAGTCGTTCGACCTCCATCTGAAAAATGGGCAGCCCCCTTGAATCAAAATGAGATGGAAGAAATCAAAGCCTTCTTTGGTGAGAAGGCTTCGATCATCTCTGAATTCGATCGCCATCCATCAGTGTCCTCTACAGGGGATATCAAAGAAGAGATATTGAAGATCCTGAGACGAAGACCTCTTTCTTTAGCCGATCTCTCCAAAGGGATGGGAATTCCACAGAATGAATTGGACAATTACGTCAACCCTTTGGTTCAAGAAGGAAAGATTCAAGCCCGGTTTTTTGGCGATTCAATCTATTATGAAATAAGGTAAGATCTTAAAAGCAATCCCAATTTCTATCCCTCTTGACTTTAATTTCCAAAATTAGTAGACTCTTGTCAAAACAGAGGCCATGTATTAAAACCCTTCAACCTTTTAACCATACATAGGGTGGGGAAAATGGTCCGGAGCAAATAAATAACCCATTTCTAAGAAAAGGAATGGGTTTTTTTGTCTCATTTACCCTCATTAGAAAAAAGACCCCAAAGCTCCTTACACCTTTCTAACGGGGTAAACCAACACACTCTCTCGCCCTGGAAGGGAAAGGGGTGTGATGAGGATGCGAACAATTATAGTGAACGACAAAAATAAGTTGACATCCACCCAATGTGTCATTGCGAATCCCGCCTTGGCGGGATGAAGCAATCTCCTGAGATTGCCGCATCGCTTCGCTCCTCGCAATGACCACTTTTCAGAGTCGTTCACTATAGATGCTATTTCGGCCCGATTAAATAATAGAAAGGAGGTAACGAATTATGTCCCAAAGTAATAACGTAGCATTGTTGAAAGTCGCCCTGGTGATCCTCGCTATCGTATCAATAATCTATGGGATTTTTTACTTGATTTTTCCTGGAACGCTGGTAGCCTTATCAGGTGGTAATCCCGTTGATTTCGCCTGGCTTCGATGGTCTGGAGGGGTTATCATCGCCCTTGGGATTGGCGTTTTGATGGTATTTCGAAAGCCAGAAAAACAGGGTATTTTTGTGTTTATGAGTGCTTTGAGTACCTTGCTCGCTGGTTTGGGGTTGCTGTGCTCCTGGATAATGAATGAATACTCTGGTTCTACGATGTTTATTGCAGTTCCAACTATTCTTTTGTTAGTAATATCCTGCCTTCTCTGGTGGGGTAGACAGCAGGCGAAAGGGATTCTCTGAGCAGGATGTAAATCCCTTATTCTTTGCGGCATTCTGTCCTGTGACATCATTGTTATCGCAATAGAAGATTAGGGGAAATTGAAGTAATCGGGCCGAAACAGTTTCTAAGTTAAATAAAATAGTAAGCTCTTTCAATGATATATATAAAGAGGAGATACTATGAACACTGAAATCTATCGTTTCAAGTTAGGGACTTTCGAATGCATGGCCGTCAGCGACGGGACCTTCACATACACACCCCCCAACTTCCCACCCCCTGCTACCTTTCTTTTTGCCAATGCACCAAAGGAACGCCTTGAACAAGTGCTCCGCGAACACAACCTCCAGTTAGAGCAATGGGTAGAATGGATAAGTCCGTACATCTGTTTGTTGGTCAACACAGGTAAACATCTGGTATTGGTGGATACAGGTGCAGGTGGTCTTGGCCCAAATACAGGAAAACTTCTTCAGAACCTGCGAGCTGGGGGGATTACGCCTGAGGATATTGACACTATCATCCTCACGCACGGACATCCTGACCACATCGGTGGGAATACCAATGCCGAAGGTAAACCAGCTTTCCCTAACGCCCGCTTTGTCATGTGGAAAGATGAGTGGGATTTCTGGAACTCAGATTTAGCGGGACTGAAGGTTGATGAACATACCAGAGAACTTCTCTCTATGCTCGCACGTAAGAACCTTCCGCCGATTCAAAGTCAACTCGATCTCATTGACCATGAAGCGGAAATTGTGCCCGGTATACAAGCCATTGCGGCGCCAGGCCACACACCTGCTCACATGGCACTGGCCATTTCTTCGGGGATTGAGCGACTGCTGTGCATCTCCGATGCGGCGCTCCATCCCATTCATCTGGAACAGCCAGACTGGCATGCAGCCATTGAATTTGCTCCCCAACAAGTCGTAACCACCAGGCGTCAACTTCTTAAACGGGCTGAGACTGAGAAAGCTTTGGTGCTTGCCTTTCACTTCCCCTTTCCAGGCTTGGGCCATGTCATTCAAAGAGAAGAGGGATGGCAGTGGAAGCCGATTGAGATGACGGCTTAGTAGGCTGCTGAAAAACGCTCATCTGCGGCGTTTACCTTATACAGGCTAAGAGCTTAATATCAAAACGCTTTCCCATTTTTTGGCCTTGAATCTTATTCAAAATCCATTGACGTTGCATCACCTATATAATCTCGAAAACACATGTCCCCATGGAATAGTTATTGCATCTAAATGGGATAAATGAGGAGATATACGGTTATTTCAAACATCGCCGGACTTTGTTTAACTTAGGGACTTTATATGTCATGGATTCTAATTATTGGAGGCTGAAATGTCAAAGATAGGAATAATACTCGCAATCCTTCTTTTATTGGCAACCATTCAGAGCACGGTTTTCTTTCTTGGAATTCTGAAAGCCAAATTTGTTGAATGGATTGTTTTTAATGCCTGTGCCCCCTCAAATATTTCATTCCTGATCGGATTCATTTTGTTTCTTCTTCTTGAGAATAGGACTGTTCTACATATGGCAATATTACCTATGTTCTTTTTCGGTACATTAGGCCTGATTGTATTTCCGTGGAATGGAATGAATATTATTCCCCAGATTGGACATATTATTATGACATTGAATATTGGATGGGTTGTCTTGGCTACATTTAAAACGAGTGACTATAAAACAGCGGCAATAGGTCTACTTTTAGGAATAATGGTTTTTTCAATATTTATAGGATTCCAGCAAAATTATGTAGCAACTCACCCCGAAGATTTCAAAAGAATAATGAATATAGAAAAACTCAAATGAAGAGGGAAGAGGGGTAATATGGAATCAAATAAAGGAATTCGTATTTTTGATGGGGCTGCTGCAATTGTCACTGGTGGAGCATCAGGAATTGGTCGGGCGGTTGCCGAGGAATTAGCCAAGCGTGGCTGCGAGGTAGTATTGGCTGATCTTCAGATCGAATTAGCAGAAGAAGTCGCTTCAGAAATTCACCCTTCCGGTGGCAAAGCAAAGGCAGTAAAAGTAGATGTGACTGATTTCCCTGCGATGGAACATCTAATCCAAGAGACATATAAACGTACAGGTCGGTTAGATTATATTTTCAACAATGCAGGAATTGGAATTGCTGGCCACGTCAACCAATACGGTATCGAAGATTGGAATCAAATCATAGATGTCAATCTCCGTGGCGTGATCAATGGAATCCAAGCAGCTTACAAGATTATGATGGCCCAGGGATTCGGACATATTATCAATACTGCTTCAATGGCTGGATTTATACCTGGTCCAGGGAGTGCAGCCTATACGACGACCAAACATGCGGTAGTGGGTCTTTCAAAATCACTGCGTGTCGAAGCTGCAGAGATAGGGGTACGTGTAAGTGTCTTATGTCCTGGCGTTATTCGTACGCCTATTTTAGATGGTGGGAAATACGGCAAAATACTTATAGAGATTCCTCCTGAAAAACTACGTCGTATGTGGGAGAGATTCAGGCCCATGTCCCCAAATATATTTGCAAAAAAAGTACTCAATTCGGTTGCAAAAAATAAACCAATTATTATTGTGCCATCTTGGTGGAAAGTGTTCTGGTGGGTTGACCGTTTATCTCCTTCACTTGGGATGGTCCTTGCCCAAAAATTTTTTCGAGAAATGCAAAAGCAACTTGGTATAAGACAAAAGAATTACCTTTATTCAGGGGGGTGATTGATGTGAAAAGGAATTTTTTATTCTCCTTATGTGTTATTTTTTTATTTTTCTCATTATCCATTGGGAATGCCAAAGGCAATCTCTCCATCATTCAGAGATATCCAATCACCGATTCTCATTTTTCTAAAAATCCGTTAACCTTCTTGGTGAAAAATGAGCAAGGGTCTTCGCCTAAAGGAGATTCAAGAGATGGTTCTCCTTCGGCCATCGAAAAATATGAGCAGGAGAAGCTTGCCAAGATGAAACGGAACATTGGCAGACGGTTATTGACTGTTAATACAAACAATCCTGTAGAGTTCTATGAATCCCCGGATGATTTAGAAAGAAGGTTGGGAATAAAAAGGGAGAAGGAAGGCTTTGTGATCGTGGAGGTGGTTCAGAATCGTTTGGGGACGATGAATTTCTATCAGGTCAAATTTGATTCGGGAGAAAAGGGCTATATCAGTGCGGATGCGCACTATTTAGAAATAAAGATTGAGGAGGGGAGTCTTATTTCCGTTCCAAAGAGAACGAGCACCAAGAAAAAAAGTTTGAGTCAAACTAAAGCTCTTGCTTCTCAGGCCATTGAGCTGGTGAGGAATCATTACACTCTGACCGACCCTATAACGGGTGAGAAGGGGTCTGTTGAAAAGAGGATGATCAATGAAAAAGCGAGGTCTTTTCCAAATCTGAAATGGAGATATGAGGCAAAGGAGATCAGAATTAATATATACCGGATCACACAATATGCATGGGAAAAGGCAGGCCCTTCCCTGATCAGGACATGGATTGTTGATCTTTCAACGAATGAAGTCAGGCCTGAAAATCTGGCTGCCAAGGAGATGTATCGATAGCTTAGATGCTGAATCCACCGGAACGATTTAGTTGAGAGAGCATTGATTGTACATGCTCCAGGAGGATTTAAGCCTTTTTAAATTCATAGGTAATTCGATCGTTCAGAAGCTTAGTCACGACGTATTTCAATTCCATCCCGACAGTGATTTCATCCTCTTTGATCTCTTTACTCAATCGGCCGAATACCTTCATCTTTTTTCCAAATTCAACCAAGGCAATGGTGTAGGGAAGGTCCGCCTCAAAACCGGTTGGGGCATAGATGAGCGTGGAGTAAGAGATCAGCTTCCCGTTTCCAGTGATTTCTGACCATTCCATATTACTGGATAGACAGTTAGAACAATCTGTCCTCGGTGGAAAGTAAAGCATGCCACAGCCTTTGCATCTGGTCCCTGCTAAAATCCCTTTCTCCAGATAGTCTATAAATGGTGTAGCTTTGGTCTGAGCAGCAAAACTAACTGTTCCAAAACGTTCAAATCCCATTGGATTACCTCCCTAAGATAGTAACATTTCCATAAACACCTACCCCACCGATATTATGAACCAGACCGATCTCTGGATCCTTGACCTGCATTTCACTCGCCTCTACACGGAGTTGAAGGACAATCGTACGAATCTGTGAGCCTCCTGTGGCACCAATGGGGTGGCCTTTTGAGAGAAGGCCGCCATCAACATTGATTGGAATTTTCCCCCCAATATAGGTTTCCTTGTTGCGAATCAGATCCCTTCCCTCCCCAGGTTTTGCGAATCCTAAATCTTCATAGGCCATTAATTCGGCAATGGTGAAGCAATCATGGACCTCTGCCACATCAATGTCTTTCGGAGTGATTCCAGACATTCGATAGGCCTCTTGAGCGGCCACTTGAGCACAATTCAAACTTGTCAAGGATTCCCTCCCGCTCATCGTAATCGGGGCTGTGCCAGCCCCCAGTCCAAGAATCCAAACCGGTTTCTTGGAAATCGATTTTACTGTCTCTTTGTCAGCAACGATCATGCAGGAGGCACCATCTGCGTTCGCACAGCAGTCAAATCTCTTAAGGGGAGAAGAGACGACATCCGCTGTCATGATCTGTTCAAGGGTTACCCCTTTCTGATAGACCGCTTTCTTATTGATCATCCCATAAGTTCCGGCCTTTATCCGAATCAGAGCCAAATCCTCGCTCGTGGTTCCGTATCGTTGGAAATGGGCTCGGGCATGCATGGCATAATAGGCGGGCATCATTGTCCCAAAAGGAGCTTCCCACATCACATCAGAACCTCTTCCCATCCTCTCCTGTGAGTCCGCTGAACTGATCTCAGACATCTTTTGGAACCCTAATACGACAACAATCCGATGGAGACCGGATTTGATCAGAGAGTAGGCCACTCTTAGTCCAGAGCTGGAAGAAGAACAAACCGTCTCAATATAGAACGTGGGTTTTGGATTGAGGCCGAGATATTCCACAATAGTCCCGGCAGGGGTGCGTTGTTTATCGTACTCTGGCGCTGAACAGATGATCGAAGCATCGATCTCTTTGGAAGTTAATCCAGCATCCAACATGGCTTCTTTGAATGCATCAAAAGCCAATTCTCGAATAGAGCCCTCATAGCCTCGCACAAAAGCAGTCTGACCGACACCTACAATCGCTACATCTTTCATTCAATAGCCTCCCTTCCGTTTTAAATAAAATCTAAACATAAATGATTGCTCATTTTTTTGTCAAGTCATTTTTTAGAGTCATTTTTTAGAGATTTCGAGACTTTTTCAGAAATCACTTTTTCTTTGGTTTTTTTGATATTTCCATACGGCCCGATTATGTTCTTCGATGTCAGAGGAGAAGTAGTGAGATCCATCGTTCTTGGACACGAAATAGATGTAAGGAACGGGAGCGGGGTAGATCGCCGCCAGAAGGGAATCTTTGCCGGGGTTACAGATGGGTGTTGGAGGAAGTCCAACCATGAGATAAGTGTTGTAAGGAGTTTGTCTGAGCAGATCTTCTTTGGTCAAATTCCCATTAAAATTCTTAATTCCATAGATCACAGTGGGATCGCTTTGGAGAGGAATCTTCTTTTTTAGACGATTTTGGAAAACGGCAGAGATAAGAGGTTTTTCTTCGGAGAGAGGAGTCTCTTTTTCAATGATGGAGGCTAATATGACCACTTCCCTTTCAGAGATTCCTAATTCAGTTGTCCGATTGGCAAGATCTGGTCCAAAGACTTTTTTAAACTCATGCACCATCATCTGGATAACTTCCTCTGGGTTCATCTCTTTATACAAGTGATAGGTGTCAGGGAAGAGATAGCCTTCCAAGGTCGGTCCTGCTAAGTGAGAGAGGCCAAGAGCGTTGATGAATACAGGGGAGGAGGCCTTTTGAAGGAATGTTTTCTTATCCACAAGATTTAAATCTTCCAATAATTGAGCGATTTGAGAAAGGTTATAGCCTTCAGGGATGGTCACCAGATGACGTTTGCCCTGTCCCTTCGTCAGTGCATTCAATACCTCGAGGGGGAGCATTTGAGTATGGAATTCGTATTCTCCTGCTTTGACCTTTGTTTTCTTCCCGAGAAGCGTGGTAAGAAGAACAAAAAAATGTCTATTTTTAATGATCCCTTCCTGTTCGAGTACCTCTGAAACCTTTTTAAGATGAGATCCCTTCTTAATAAAAAATACCTTGACGGATGCCGTTTTAGAGGGGGGAATAAAAAGAAACCAATAGAGAAAGGAAATAGAAAAGAGAAGGAGAAGCCCTAAGGAGAGGAGAAGGAATTTATTCCTGAAAGAGGGTGCCATGGTCTGCTCTCCTATTTTGGTCTAAGTATCCTTGGAGAATGAGGACGGCGGCCAGCTTGTCAATGACCTTCTTCCTTTTTCTTCTCGAAAGATCCGCTTCCAATAAAACTTTGGAGGCCCCAACGGTTGAAAGCCTTTCATCCCAGCTCACTACCGGGACAGGAATTTCATCTTTTAGGGCTTTTATCCACTTGAGGACGATCTCTGCCTGTGTCCCTAAAGTCCCATCCATTTTTTTAGGAAGTCCGACTACAATTTTTTCGACTTCAAATTGGCGAATGATCGTAGCGATCTCTTTAAAATCCTCCCGCATCGATTTTCTTTTGAGTGTCTTGAGACCCTGAGCTGTTATTCCCAATTCGTCGCTGACTGCTATTCCAATGGTATGTGAACCGATATCTAACCCCATAGTTCTCATCAACTTTTTATTGCCCATTTACTTGGTGTTGTCAAGGTTATTGTATCTTGTGTAAACATAGATATTTATAATCTCAATAAATACAATAACTTGTAATTATGTAGTACAGATAAAAATATCTTGACAAAAGGATACACCTTTGTTATAAATTGCACAATCTAATTGGGAGGAGGGGATTATATGGATTTTAAATTGAATGAAGAACAAGAAGCAATGCGGGAGATGGCTAAAAACTTTGCTGAAAAGAAAATCGCTCCCACCATGGAGGAAGATGAAAAAGAGCATCGTTTCCGACGGGAAATTATTAAAGAGATGGCGAGATTAGGATTCTTTGGTTGTATTGCACCTGAGAAATATGGTGGAAACGAAAGTGGTTATCTTGCGGCCTCAGTGATGACGGAAGAGATCGCAAGAATTTCACCGTCGTGGGGACTTCCCTTCAATCTTCAGATGAATTCGATCCAATCTGTTCTTCTCAATTTCGGGACCGAAGAACAACGAGAACGCTGGATTCCTAAATTGATCAATGCTGATTTACTCGGCTGTTTTGCTATCACAGAACCCAACACCGGTTCTGATGTGGCCTCGATGAAGTCAACGGCAGTGGAGACGGAGGGAGGGTTCGTCCTGAACGGGACAAAAATGTGGATTTCAGGGGTTCCCGTAGCTGACATCGGGATCGTTTATGTTTATACGGATAAGGCGGCGAAGCATCGCGGCATGTCAGCCTTTATCGTGGATATGCATGCCCCTGGTGTCACACAAAAGTCCATTGATTCGAAATTAGGTCTTTTCTGTGCTCCGACAGGGGAGATTGTTTTCGAAGATGTTAAGGTACCCAAGGACTGTCTGGTTGGTCAAAAAGGAGACGGATTTAAAATCTGCATGGCCATGTTAGACAATACACGGCTTTCCTCTGCATCAAGGGCGGTTGGGGTAGCCAGGGCCTGTCTTGAACATTCTGTCCGATATGCCAATGAACGGGAACAGTTTGGTCAGCCCATTGCCAATTTCCAAATGGTCCAAGAACAGATCGCAGAAATGTATGTTGAAGAACAGGCAGCCCGACTTTTAGTTTATCGGGCCGCTTGCAATAGGGACTTAGGGCAGCGAAATACCATTGAGGTTTCTTGTGCAAAGTATTACGCTGCAGAGGTGGCTGTTAAAGCGGCGAATCAAGCTGTCAAGATTTTCGGGTCTTATGGTTTTTCAACCGAGTATCCTGTGGAGAGGTTTTATCGGGATGCCAAATCTTATCAGATTGTGGAAGGGACATCCAACATCCAAAAAATGATCATTGCAAGAAATGCATTAGGCCTTAAATAAAAATTTGTTTATTAAGAGGAGGAGATGTCATGGGGACACCAGTGACTGTACCAATGGTAGGTAAAATTGTTTCAGTTTCAGTTAAGGTGGGGGATAAGATAAATGAGGATGATCAGGTGGCTGTATTAGAGGCGATGAAGATGGAGATGCCTGTTGTGGCTCCAGTAACCGGGACAGTGAAGGAGATTTTTGTAGCTGCGGGTCAGGAGGTTGAAGCAGAGGCAGTGATTGCCGTAATCGAATAATGATGGAATTGAAGGAAGAGAGAAGGGAGCCATTGGAAGAGGATTTTTTAACCAGATTGAGCATGCGACCTCTAACCATTGGGGATCTGGATGCGATTGTTGAAATTGATCGTAAAGTTTTAGGAAAAACCAGACGAGATTTTTGGAAGAAGAAAATTGATCTCCCTACCCCCCGATATTCTCTATCGGGTCTAGTGGCTGAACTCGAAGGGAAGGTGATCGGGTTTATCTTAGGGGAAGTGAGTGGATGGGAGTTTGGCATTCCAGATACTGTGGGGTGGATCAGTACGATCGGGATTGATCCTGATTACCAACATAGAGGAGTCGCAAGAAAATTGAGTCAAGAATTTATTAAGAACCTCAAGGCAATTGGTGTGAATGTGGTTTATACCTTGGTGAATTGGAGTGACTGGGACCTCCTCAAATTCTTCCATGCTATGGGATTTACAAGAGGGGGTGAAATGATCAACCTTGAATTAAATATTGAGTAGTTATTGATTAATTAGATATTACTTTATCCCGCACTCCGTAAACCCCTGTTATCAGAAAAGGGATATCGGTGTGCATTAAAATATCTACCCCGCATCTTATTAAAAGTGCGGGGTCTACCTTTTATTTCGTATAGTCTTTAAAAAGGTAACAGGAGGAGAAGGTAATGGGTAGATTAGAAGGGAGAGCTGCAGTTGTAACAGGTGGAGGAAGAGGTATTGGAAGAGCGATCTGCCTTGCGTTTGCTAAGGAGGGCGCGGATGTTATCGTCAATTATGCAAGTAAAGATCAACCAGCGCAAGAAGTTGTTGAAATGATTAAAAAATTAGGGAGAAAAGCAGTTGCGGTCAAAGGAAATGTTGCGGTTAAGGCAGACGCAGAAAAGATCATCCAAACAGCTATTGACAACTTCGGAAAGATTGACATCCTGGTGAACAATGCAGGAGTGTCAAAACCGAATATGCTTTATAAAATGACGGAGGAACAGTGGAATGAGGTGGTTGACATTCACCTCAAAGGACCCTTTCTGTGTATTCAGGCTGCGTCAAAATATATGATGGAGAAAAAATATGGGAGAATTATAAATGTGACTTCTTCGGCTGGATTATGGGGAACAAAAGGACAGATCAATTATAGTTCAGCAAAAGGAGGGATTGTTGCTTTGACCAAGTCGGCTGCACGGGAATTGGGTGGTTATGGGATTACAGTGAATGTGGTGCAGCCGGGGTATGTAAGTACTGAGATGTTTGAGAAGGTTAAGTCAGACCCAAAGCTGATGGGCATTTATACGGGGAGGATTTTATTAGGTCGATTTTCCGAACCTGAAGAAGTCGCTCCGACTTTCGTCTTCTTGGCATCGGACGAAGCAAACTATATTACCGGTCAACTCATTTGTGTGGATGGTGGATTGGGAATGACTTGATAAAGATAAAATTTAGAGTTCTGAGTTAAGAGTTTTGAGTTTCAAATTGTATCATTAATACGCAATCCGATTTCCGAAATACACAATATATGGAAGGGGGGATGAAGAAAGCATTAAAAACACGAGATCTGAAATTCCGTGAGAACCTAAAGCATAAGTGGCAAGTGGTTTTACTCCTTACGGATAAAGATTTCGATATTCAAATTTCGAATTTTAATCAAGTAAGAAAGGGGTGAAGCAAATGGCAACATTACCTGATAAGATTGAGACTTGGCAGATGGTTCAACCCACTGCCAAAAATAAGGACACAGGAGAGGTCATACCCGGTAAGTTAGCAAAGGCTTCAATTCCGGTCCCAACCTTAGGGCCAGGAGATGTATTGGTCAAAGTGGCGGGGTGCGGGGTCTGCCATACCGACTTGGGGTACTTTTACGATGGGGTGCCTAATGTATCAAAACCACCCTTAACCCTTGGACATGAAATTAGTGGAACGGTGGTTGCGGGAGATGAGAAATGGATGGGGAAGGAAGTTATCATCCCGGCTGTGATGCCTTGCCGTCAGTGTCTTCTTTGCAAAACCGGGAGAGGGAATCGTTGCTTAGCCCAGAAGATGCCTGGAAATAGTTTGGGGATCTATGGAGGAAATTCCAACTATATTCCAGTCCCTTCCATCGATCTCTGTGAGGTAAGGAACCGTGGCAGTATTCCTTTAGAGCATTTAGCTGTGGTAGCTGATGCAGTCACCACACCTTATCAAGCATCCAAAAAGGCAGACCTACAGCCCGGAGATAATGTCGTCATCATCGGAGTGACTGGAGGTGTGGGTGTCTATATGGCTCAGACGGCAAAGGCTCTGGGTGCTAAGGCGGTCATTGGCATTGCAAGAAATCCAGAGAAATTACAGCGAGCACTAAAATATGGGGCTGATTTTGTCATTAGTTCCCAGGATAAACAGATAAAGGATATCCGAAACGAATTTAGGGATATCTGCAAGAAGAATGGTTTGGAGGCTGGTTTTGGCTGGAAGATATTTGAAGTGAGTGGAATTAAAGCTGGACAAGATATGGCATTGGAACTTCTTTCTTTCACTGGAAAACTCATTGTGGTTGGATTCGGGATGGCGAAAAATGAGTATATGTTATCCCGGCTCATGGCTTTTGATGCAGAGATCATTGGTACATGGGGATGTCTGCCTGAGTATTATCCGATTGTTCTCAATATGGTCGTAAACAAAAAGATCGACATCGCACCCTTTGTGGAAACAAGACCGATGAGCCAGATCCAGTCAGTTTATGAGGAAGTTCACAAGGCAGGTTCTCCTGCAAAGAGAATCGTCCTTACACCCGATTTCTAATCCCCGCTTCTCCCCCCTTTATTAAAGGGGGGTTGGGGGGATTAGAAAAATAAATTAAAAATTGAAAGGAGGAATTTTTATGGCATTAAATTGGATGCCGAGAGAGCATGAAATTAAGAATCACAATCGATATGGTTCAGAACATTGGGGAACAGAGGCCCCCTGTGTGGTTTATGAAAAGAAGCCTTTGAAGGATTTAAAGGGGAATATTATACCGGGCCTCTTCAATGTTTGGATCAGGCTTAATAACCCCGCTCAATACAACTCCTACACTACAGAGATGGTAAAAGGCGTCATCGCCGGTATGGAGAATGCCTCCACGGACCGCTCGATTGTGACGGTGGTATTTACCGGCACTGGTCCCTATGCTTTCTGCACCGGTGGTAACACTAAGGAGTATTCAGAGTATTACAGCATGCGGCCCGAAGAGTATGGGGCTTACATGGAGCTCTTCAATAACATGGTTGACTCCATCCTCATGTGCAAGAAACCTGTCATCTGTAGGGTGAATGGTATGAGAGTGGCTGGGGGGCAGGAAATCGGGACTGCGTGTGACCTCACGATCGCATCCGACTTGGCTATTTTCGGTCAGGCGGGTCCTCGCCATGGATCAGCGCCAGTGGGTGGTGCCTCTGATTTTCTTCCGTGGTACCTGTCCATTGAAGATGCGATGTGGAGTTGTATCAGCTGTGAGATGTGGTCTGGGTATAAGATGTGGCGAAAGGGCCTCATTTCAAAGTGCGTTCCCGTTCTCAAAGACGACAAGGGCAAATGGCTACGCAATCCGCAGATCATGACCGATGCCTATGTGAAAGACGGTGACCTTGTGTATGGCGAATACAAGACGGGCGACGAATTCAAGCAGGCACGGGAGATGGTGAACAACAAGCTCAAAAACAACGAATTTGACTTCGCGCTTCTTGATGCAGAGGTGGAGAAGATTTGCTGGACATTTGCCAATCTCTTCCCCGGCTGCTTGATCATGTCCATTGATGGGATCAGAAACAAGAAGAAATACTTCTGGGATCAGACAAAGAATACAAACAGACATTGGTTAGCTGCTAACATGATGGGAGAGGCCTACCTTGGGTTTGGTGCTTTCAATAGCAAGAAGATTACGGGTGCGGATACAATTGACTTCATTAAATACCGCCAGAATATCGCCGAAGGCAAACTTGTGGATGAGACATTCTTTGAGGAAGTGCTGGGAAAACCACAGAAGAAGTAATATCTAAAAACACAAGGTTAAGGTTGAGGCTGAGGTTAAGGATGGGACCAAAACCCAACCCAATCTCAAATATTAAGAGAAAATTATCAGACTTAACCATTTTAGATTCTAATAATCCCCCTCCCCCTCTTAAAAAGGAGGGGGAGGGGGAATTAGGGAGTGAGATAGATGGCGTTTAAACATATTCAGACAGATCTGAAAGACGGTGTAGCAACCCTTACCTTAAATCGGGCTCCACTGAATGTCCTCAATATCGAGATGATGGAGGAGATCAACACCTATTTTGAAGGATTGATGAAAGAAAAAACCCTGAAACTTCTGGTTATTCAGGCCATGGGAAAGGCATTCTCCGCGGGGGTGGATGTTGGAGAGCATCTCGGAGAATTGGTTTACAAGATGATCGAAGTCTTTCATAAGATATTCCGGTTAATGGATGCCCTGAAAATTCCTTCCATTGCCGTAGTAAATGGTTCTGCTCTGGGAGGAGGATGCGAGCTGGCCCTTTATTGTGATATGGTTATTGCCACAGAGAAAGCTAAGTTTGGACAACCTGAGATCCAAGTCGGGGTCTTTCCCCCCATTGCCGCATTGGTCTTCCCAAGGATGATCGGACGGAAAAAAGCATTGGAGTTGATTCTCACTGGAGATATTATTGGTGCTCAAGAAGCATTGTCATTGGGATTGATTAATAAGATAGTGCCTGAGGCCTCCCTCACCGAAGAAGTAAATGGATTTATAGATAAGTTTAAGAAATTAAGTGGAATTGTTTTGAAGTTGACGAAAGAAGCTACACTCGCAGGTCTCAATGATGATATGGATAAAGGACTCAAAGCCATCGAGAAGATCTATTTAGATCGTTTGATGAAGACCAATGATGCAATCGAAGGTCTCAAGGCTTTTATAGATAAGCGAAAACCCACCTGGAAAAACGAGTAAAATTTTGAGGGGAGGCCCAATGGGCCTCCCCAACCCATCCTTTCCTATCCTCTTCTGAAAATCACAACCTAATTAAACCGAAGTCAAATACTATATTTTTTCATAGATTTAAACTACAAACGACGAGATAAGTTTTATCCAGTGTGTCATTCCGGGCTTGATCCGGAATCCAGTCCTTTCCTGAATTCCTGCTTTCGTAGGAATGGCATCCTTTGCTGCGATTAATGTCGCCTTGTATAGTAGCCAAAAAAAAACCGTTGACATTTGGTTTAAGTTTGCTTATTATGGCATAGGATTATTTATGTTAGATTGGAAATAAATTGGAGATATCAATGACGGATACATGGCTCACAGTTAAGGAAGTTGCTCAATACCTCAAGCTCAGCACCGATTTAATCTACAAGCTTGCCCAGCAGGGTAGGATTCCTGCCTCGAAG
>Ga0256868_10000776_pt1 | contig 18088 bp, 19 predicted proteins | sample RVTome_13_FD_187341 | JGI IMG/M metagenome (GOLD analysis project Ga0256868, IMG submission 187341) | Soil microbial communities from uranium-contaminated site in the Upper Colorado River Basin, Wyoming, United States - RVT92D227 HiSeq ...
ATATTCATTTCCCTGGTAAGATTTTCCGGATATGATACCGCTGATGCTTTCCATGAGCCTGGGATTAATTTCGTATAACTATACATTTTCACCTTTTAACTAAAATTGAAAGCCCACCCTGGTGACAGCAAAATAACAGTTTATAACTGGATTTGTTTTTTTATAGCAGGCTTTCCTGAGTATATCTGCAGAAATGGCTGTTGCCGGTCATGGTATGGATTTACGGGCGAGGCCCTGCCATGGTGTCTGCCTCTTCGCCAATGTATAGTGGCGAACAACTATCTAAAAAAGGATTTTGCAAAAAGTACAGGTTATAACTTTTCAATTATTTTCTGCAGTTCTTTATATGTTTTTCCCAGTTTAAGCGCTATCATGTCTATCAAATCTTCCTGAGTACTATGTCTCCATAGCAAATCCGCATTGGTTAACAGAGGATATTCCTTTTTGAGTTTGCTTTTAAGGTCATTCCAATAAATGACATCTAATTCCTGTTCCATTCTTGTCTATTTTAAAGTGACTATAGCACTACTAAAAAATAATTTATCATATCGCACTGAAACCTTTATGTTATAACACGACGCAAACTATACAGGAAGAGAATAATAATACCTGCTACTGCAAGCATAATGTAGGCAACCTCACCGGTCTTAAAAACAAAAAACATAAATGCCCAAAGAATAAGAAGCAGTGTTGCACTGACCATTAGTACCTTTTTCATGACTTTAAGTTTTTTTCAAATGCTGAAATGCAGTCCATTTAATGTTATAAAAGTACATCAAATACAAGTGTAAAGCGTTACACAATTCAACCTAAGATTTACATCATTCACACATCGGTTCCGTAATTTCAATGTCTCTTTTTGGTATGCCTTCAGATAGGTTATCACAAATGAGTCTTAAGTGGATTATCTAAATTCTTATACTTGTCGATAGTCAATCTTGCCATCAGGTAACTCACGGTTGACTCTGCACCCTGGTTGAGGTTCACATGATTTTCCTCCAGTCCGTCATAGCAACCAGCTGTACATGGGTTATAAACTATCTGATGTAAGCTGTTGTCCCCTAAGAACCAGTTGAATGCCTTTACCATTTTCAGGCGGTAGTTTTCGCTCTTAAAAACATCGTAGAACTTACTTAACGTCATTATGGTATAGGCTACATCAATGGGTTGTTCGCCCCCGATCGCAAAAGAGGCAGTTTCCTGTCCCTTTTGCAGCCAGTTTTTATTGGAAATTACTTTTATCCCATTTTCATTAAAAGTATGCGACAACAAAAAATCAAACGATGATAGGGCAATGTCTTTATAAGTAATATCTCGGGTTAATAACCAGGCATATAACATGGCCTCAGGCAATATGCTGTTGGCATATGTAAGATAACCCTCAAACCATCTCCATTTATCGTCCGATTCATGCTTATACATCTGAACCAAGCGATCGGCCAATGTTTTAATAATGATGAGATTCTCCGGAGACTTAATGTTGTTATGATAGTAATAAAGCCCTTTTATTGTGAAAGCCATGGCCCGTGTAGAATGCATTATGTCTATCCGGAGCAAGGATTTTTTAATTATAGAAATGGCTTCTGAAATGATTTCAAAAGGTAACTGGCCAATTAATGAAACAACATATCCTAAAGCCCAAACAGCCCTTCCGTTGGCATCATCTAAATTGGCAGCTTTGTTTTGACCGGTAATTTTATTCTCCTTATCTACATAATTTATAAAATCGCCCTTAGGTTGCAGACAACGTTTTATAAAACTGAAATATTTTTGGATATGATAAACATCTTTTTCATCACCTGTTAAGTTGTAATGCATACACATGGCAATCAGTGCCCGTGCGTTATCATCAAGGGTGTAGCCCGAATCAATATCGGGTTGATTGATTTTTGAAAACTGAATGATCCCGGTTTTGGTTGTCATTTGTTTCAGGTGGTCCAGGTTAACGTCCGGGAGATTATATCGTACAGAAATTTTATTACTGGTAATGTTCTCGAACAACATCGCGTGCGAAACGGCTGAATTTTCCCATGCTGTGGAAACTATTTTCTGCAATGTATTTGAACTGATACTCCTTCGTAATGGTTCATCGTTGAGTAACCTGATTACGCTGTCAGATAATTGTTGTGAGTTGCGGAAATCAATAATAATTCCTGTATCCTCAGTCAATACTTCTCTTGCGTGAGGAATAGGGGTGGAAATAATGGGACAGGCGCAACTCATGGCATAGGAAAAAGTGCCGCTTACCGCCTGGTTAGGATCATTGGTTGTAAACAGGTAAATATCAGTAAGTTGTAAAAATTCGAGCAAATCCGGCAGAGCCAGATACTTATTAATAAATACAACATGGTCTTGGAGCTTATATAGTTTTACTTTTTGCTCCAGACTTTCACGGTATTTTTCTCCCTCTGTTTTTTTAACCTCAGGATGCGTTTTGCCAATGACAAGAAATACAACTTCGGGGCATTGGCTGACTATAGAAGGTAATGCTTCAATAGTAGTTTCAATGCTCTTGCCTGAACTAAGCAGTCCGAATGTAGTAAGTACTTTTCTGCCCTTTAATCCATATTTCTTTTTCAAAAATTTCTTGCTTAGATGTGGAACCAGGTGGGTACCGTGGGCTATCATCGAAATTTTCTGCGGCGGCAAACCATAATCATTCGTTAAAATCCCGGCCGAATTATGGGTCATTACGATGATTGACTCGCAAACAGCTGCAATGCTGATTATTTTCGATTTTAACAGTTGATCAGGATGAGGCAATACGGTATGAAAAACAATGATAACCGGCTTAGAAAGTTCAAATAAAAATTGCAGAAACGCTTGTTCCTGCCCTTTAAAAAAACCAAACTCATGCTGGATCAGTACTATTTTAATGTTATTGTCTTTATTAATTCTTAATGCCAGTTTTTTATATTCGGCAGCTATTGACGTATTAAGAACATATTTTACTTCACTGGGATATGTATATTTTGCACCTCCTGCTTCCAGTGCACAAACTTTCATAGATAATGAATTGCTGAATTTATGATTAAGCGCTTTTATCAAATCCTGGGAATAGGTTGCTATACCACATACCCTTGGGGGATATGAGGTAATAAATAAGATTTCAGCCAGATTGATGCTATCCTGGTTTAGTTGCTGTTCACTGTTTTTAGGAATGATCCTTGAATGTACAGCATCTTCCAAATCACACAACTCTTGTTGTGGGGTGATATAGTTATCAAATTCATAGGTGACAATTTCATTTTTCATCTCTGTTGGTATAAGTTAATAACTCTGCCAGTAATGCGGACAAACTTACGGAGGCACAGGCAATGTGTGTATCCGCTGCGCCATAGTAAATAAACAATGTATTTCCAAACAAGGCAGTACCCGAGGGAAAAACTATATTATTCACTTCGCCATGCAATTCCCATTCATATTCTGGAGAGAACAAAGCATAAGGTAACCGGGCAATTTCTTTTACCGGATCATTCAGATCCAATAGGGCAGCACAGGCGGAATAAATTACCCCATGCTGAGTTTCTTTCACTCCATGGTAAATCAGCAGCCATCCGTGCTCTGTTTCAATGGGAGGGCAGCCGCTGCCAATATAGCCTAACTCATGCGCATGAACAGGATCCATAACAATATGTTCCTGAAGGTTAAGGAAATAGCTTCCCCAAAATTCTTTGGTGATTTCCTTTAAGCTATTTATAAATACGATTTGAATACCAGGTCTGATCCGGTGAAAAAACACCAACTTACCCTTGATTTTTCTGGGAAAGAAAATCACATTTTTGTCCCACAGCATTATTTTTTTTTCAGGATCTGCCTCCTGGTAATAGAACTTATGATTACGGTAATAATTCTTGTCCACTTTACCATCCGATTCTACAAGGAACACAAATTCTGCATATGTGATAGGAGGAACAATGATTCCCTGTTTTTCAAAATGCTTTAAATCTTTCGAGGTAGCCAAAGCTCCACGGGCATTGATCCCATCGTATCCGGTATAGGTCATATAATACAGGTCATCAATTTTTACTATCCGGGCATCTTCAACACCATGTGACTCATATTCGAATTCAGGAACCATAAAAGGTTTATCCCACCTCTCAGCAATTGTCAAAGGGCCATCCAACCTGCAATATCCAATACTCGAATGATTGCCTTTGCGCACAGCCCTGTAAAAAAGATGAACGCTGTCACCTTCACGGATTGCTGCGGGATTTAATACGCCTTCGTTTTCAAATTCCAGATCGGTCATTGACAATAGAATGCCCTCTTTTTTAACTTCTATCATGTAGAATTAATTTTTAATTTTTTGAAAATCGGTTTGATTATTAGTAATGAGGGCATGGTGTCGCCCAATAAAAATCCCCAGGGTTTCAGGGACTCGATATGGTCGAAAATTAGTTTTATTATAGCCAGGATAGGTATCGCAAGAAACATACCCGGAATGCCCCATAATGCATTTCCGACAATTACGGCTATTATGGAAAAAAACGCATTGATCTTAACTTTTGAGGCGACAATTTTGGGAACAATGTAGTTGTTGTCTATCAGTTGAATGAAATAATAGATTGCCAGCACATAAATGGCGTACCAGCCTGACGATTTAGTGACCAAAGCAACCATCATAGGCAATGCAACTGCCACCAGTCCTCCGATGTAAGGAATAAGGTTGAGCAATGCACCAACAATACCGAGCAGTATAGCGTACTCAATTCCAAGAATTAAAAGTGTAGCGGTTTCAAGGGCTGCTATAATGACAGTTTCGATAATCAGTCCTATAAGATAGTGTTGAATAACACTTTTGGTCTGGGTGATTATTTCGCTCACCCGACTTTGGTTGCTCGTACCAAAAAGCTTGTGAATAAAATCAATCAAGAGGGGATGGTAAAACAATAGCATAAAAACGTAAACAGGGACCAAAAATAATACCACCACTATGCTGCCGACACCGAGGAGTGTTTGCCCGATTCCGGCGGTGCTTGTACTGATGAGTTTGCCTTTAGTTTCTGTAACCCAATCATGGACCTTATGTGGGTTTATGTCGAAATAACCTGAAGCCCAGGTAATGGTTTGGTTGAGTATTTCGGTGAATTTATCAACCAGTAATGGCCATGATTCGCTAAACCGGCTTGCCTGCGAAAATATAAGAGCGCCAAACGCGGCAATGACCAAAAAAGTGAGGAATAAAGCAATTACTATCGCCACTACCCTGTTTATTTTAAACCGTACAAGAAAATTCACAACCGGGTGGAGTACAATGGCAATGATAATTGCGAATACAAGCGGAATAAAAATACCCCTTGCGATGTACAACAATGTCAACAAGGCTAACAGGCCAAAGAGCAGAATAATGGTCTTTGCATAAAGCGGTAATTTTAGTTCTTTTACCATCACGTCTTATAGGAATTCGTTTCTTTTTTGCTGAAAATATGTTGAAAGATATACCGGCCGAATGATTTAAGAGTGTCAGCATGATGGGTAACAACGTTTGTGACACCATATTGCAAAATCAAACCGAATAACTTTCTAACCTTGTTAACTGATGCGCCAACAACCATTCTTTTTGAGAGATAACCGGTAGCTAAACCCAGGGCAGTGCCTATTATGTTATTGAACAAATTGGACGATGAGGATATATCGTTCAAGGTGCTCATGAAGAGTTTTGCAGGCCTTAAACTCTCGTAGGCAATGAAAAATTGTTTTTTCAATCGCTGCAATTTAACAGCCTGTTCAGCTTCTAATAATTCAATTGCCTTTTTTAGCCCGGCAGTGGAAGTCATGTATTCCATGTGATGTCAGTTAAGCACCTGTTTAATAAAGTAATTCCCGATATGCTTCTTAAGCCATTTATACATAAAGAAATGTAAAACAATTGCTGAAATACCATAAAATGCAGCTACCACAAAGAACCCAAAATAGATCTTGCCAAGGATTTCGCCTAGCCAGAAAGCCAATCCCAGATTAAAAAAAAGCATGAATGAGGCAATTAAGACAATAACTGTCGTATGAGGTATCACAGTAGAAACCACATCCGATGTTTTGTCCAGGGCCTTAAGTTTTACCAGCTCAAAACTTGTTTTACCGTATTCAACAGTTCTTTCCAGTAATGACTCTATCAGCTTCGCAGTGTCTTCCATGACTTTGGACATTATTCCATTTAACCCCTGGCAGCTTTAACATCCTTTTCAGATTCCTCGGATTTTGTTTTACCCTGCTCGGTAAAATCAGACACTTCTTCCTTTACCTTTTCAAATTTTTCGGTAATGCTGTCCAAAAAATCATCAAATTTATCCTTTAAGGCATCTGCAAAATCCTCTCCCTTTTTAGTTATTTTTTTTCGGGTATCCGAACCTTTTTCGGGGGCAAAAAGAATCCCCAGCAGAGCACCGGCGGCAACGCCAGCCAATAAGCCCAATAATACTTTTCCTGAACTCATGTTTTTCTTTTTTTATGATGGTTATTAATGTTAATCCAAAAATCCAAAAAAAGGCCAGGAGACTTCCTGACTGACAGGCAGGCTCTCAGGCCATTCCTTAATTCGTCAAAATAAAATTACAGTGAGGATTTTAGAGGGCTCTTCTTCCTTGGATAATCCTAAACAGTACTGCAATTATGGCAATTACGAGAAGAACGTGAATAAGACCTCCGGCATGGAAGCCAATTAATCCTACCGCCCATGCAATGAGCAGGATTACTGCGATTATGTAAAGTAAATTTCCCATGATTCTCGATTTATTAATGTTATTGAAAATTTTTAAAGTGTTTAATTGGCTTAATCAGAATTGAAACCTGATGTTTATTCGTATCCGCTTTTTATGATTGTCGAAATCATTTTGAATCGCTCGTTGGCTTTAACAGTATTGGATGTATGAGCCGGTATAATTATGGACTGCCCGGTATCCAGCAAATTCGATATTCCGTCAATTACGATCTCAGCCTTGCCGTCAATGATTTGGACAAAAGTGTCGAATGGAATTACTTTTTCAGCCAAGGCTTCACCAGTATCAAACGAAACCGCACTGATGTTGCCGGTTGTTTTTTTTATAATTGATTTAATAACAACTGTATTGGGAACATATTCAATGATTTCGACAATATTATGCGTTTTTGCTTTTTCAACCTCTTTAATATCCATCTTTTCCAATTTATTTGCCAATGTATACGACTGAAATGAAGATCAAAGGTTGATTTTTCATCCGGCCTTTGATAAAGTTGGCTTCTTGGGAACATTAAATTACATGGCAAAGGTGCAATCCTTTATTTCGGGAACTATTACATAATTTTGGGAATAAGTTACATCATTCACACATTGCCCAAAGTGTTGCGCCTTTTGTTCCTAAGATTTTTAAAGTGAGATGGGGTAAGCCCGGTTATTTTCTTAAACTGGGTTGACAGATGGGCTACACTGCTGTAATGCAGTTTATCGGCAATTTCGGTTAAATTGAGCTCATCATACACCAGCAGTTCTTTTACCTTTTCTATTTTATGGGTTAGATAGAACTTCTCAACGGTGGTACCTTTAACTTCGGAAAAAAGATTTGCCAGGTAGGTGTAGTTATAATTTAGTTTTTCACTCAGGTAATCGGAAAGGTTGGTTTTGATTTGTTCATCCGTATAATGGACGAGTTCAATAATAATCGTTTTTATTTTCTCAACCAGTATGCTTTTTTTATCATCCATCAATTCAAGCCCGGTCTTTTTAAGGGCACGGCTCAGTTTGTCCAGTTGTTCTGCAGAAATGTCCTCCTTGATATCCGCTTCGCCCAATTCAACTGTAATGTAATGTAACCCGAGTTTTTCCAGCTCCGATTTCACCACCATTTTGCAACGCAGGCAAACCATATTTTGGATGTAGATTTTCAAGCAATTTAATAATTAGTCTCATTATATCTTACGAGGCTAAGGTATGATAAATTGAGAATTATTCATTCATTTCAAGCTTCCGGTTGGTTTACTGGCCACTGATGAAGAGACATTTCAGAACTGAAGGTAAGTGCTCGTCAATTTTAAAATTAAAACACCCGGAGAAACCTGGCCGGTATATCCGATGTGAAATGCAGGGATTCGCCGGTCACCGGGTGTGAGAAAGCCAGCACACTGGCATGTAAACCCAGTCGGCCTATCGGATTGCCTGTGGCCCCGTATTTCTTATCCCCCGCGACACTGTGTCCTATGTCCTGCAAATGTACCCTGATCTGGTTTTTCTTCCCGGTTTCGAGATTAACTTCGAGCAGGGAAAAATTCTGGTTGCTTTTTAACGTCCTGAAATGAGTGATGGCAAGTTCCCCTTTGGACGGGTCCTGACTGGAATGCACAATAAAAGCTTTGCTCTCGAGGAGATAGGAACGTATGGTGCCTTCGGGTCGCTCCACCTTTCCTTCCACCAAGGTGATATAAGCGCGCTCACTGATGTTGGTCTGCCAATCCTTCTGTAAAACTGACTGTACTTCTTCACTTTTCGCAAACATCATCAGCCCTGAGGTATCACGGTCGAGACGATGGACTACAAAGATTTTGTTTGCCGGGTTCTGCTGTTTTAAGTAAGCACTTAAAAGACTATAGGCTGTCACATGCTCACTGCCAGCGGAGATCGAGAGCAGACCTGCCTGTTTATCAATAACAATAAGATATTCGTCTTCGTAAACGATATGAAGGAACCGGTTCAGATTTCCGTCAGTTGCTCTGTTCTGGCTGATAACAACCTTCTGGCCGGGCTTCAAGGTATAATTGAACTGCGAAACTGCCTGACCTTCAACCCAAATCTGCCTGTAGTGAAGCAATGATTTGATATTGTCGCGGCTTTTATGTTTCAGGTTCCGGAGCAGGAACTGCAATAAAACATCATTTTCTTTGACCTCCAGGATCGTTTCTTCTTTATGCATTTGTATTGGAAAGGATGCCTGCAAAGGTGTGAAAAAAAATCAATAGCCTTACAGGGAAGATGCCTCGACAATCTTCAATGGTGTAAATTTTTCATTTGGATTTTTGTCAAATAATTCTTTCTTCAGTCTGATTATTCTTTTAGCTTCAAGTTTAACTTGTTTAAAATGTCCATAATTCGCTGCCAGATAAATTCCTGGAGAATACATATTTCCAACAAGTCGCTTGAATATGGATTTAATACTATAAAACTTCCTCCTTGACATGGTTTTCCCATACTGAAGCTCATAGGGTGTCATGTTTTGAGGCAGGAAAACAACCGTATTATGATCATAATATTTCCAATTGTCGTTAATCAGACGCCCTTCCATTTTTAAAGTCTGAAAAGTTTTTGTGCCGGGATAGGGTGTCAAAACGTTGAAAGAGACTGTAGATACCTTATTTCTTATTAGAAAATCCACTGTTTCATCAAAAACATTTAAGGTATCGTTATCAAAACCATATATTATTGATGCATGAATCAGAATGTGAAATTTCCTTATTTCCTTTAGTGCGCGTTCAAGATTTTGGATATTCTTTATCATTTTAGGCAGAATTCTCATTTGCTTCTCATACACGCTTTCTATGCCTATAAAGAGAGCTCTGCATCCGCTTTCAGCGGCAAGCTTTATCATTTCCCTGTCATTTATAAAGGATATTGAAGCCTGCCCAACCCAGTTTATTTTTAGTGGTTTTAAAGCCGTAAATAATTCTTTGGCATATTGTTTATGCCCGATAATATTATCATCCAGAAAAATGATATTTCTTGCTTTTGAATCAATAATGTCTCGTACTACATTGGCAATGGGTATATGCCGGATTTTTGCTCCAAATAAATTTGTCACACAGCAAAAATCACAATTATAAGGACATCCCCTTGAAGTCAGGATGGGAATCAGCTTGAAAAGCCGGTTATTGACCCTTTTACTGAATTTTTTCGGAATATATTTGCCAAGATCCGGATTGGGATTATAATATTTCTTTTGTAAATGCCCTTCCTGAAGATCATGGATTAAGGTTTCCCAGACTCCTTCTGCTTCACCAATTACGACACAATCAGCATATCTCGAAGCTTCTTCCGGAAGAATTGTCGGGTGTACACCTCCCAGTATAACCTTTTTTCCTCTCTTTTTAAAAGCCGTTGCAAATTCGTATGCCCTTGGAGCATTGGCCGTCATGCAACTGATTCCCACCAGGTCACAAACCTCATTAAGGTTAATTTCTTCTATCTCTTCCTCGATAATCTTCACCTCATGTTCAGGTGGTGTTAATCCTTCCAGAATATAAAGGGCAAGCGGAGGAATCATAAGTTGTTTATTGGTCCTTTTATGAGGATCAACAGCCGGTGATATTAAAAGTATTTTCATTAATAGACAAAAAATTAATTTCTGTAATGGCAATTGTTTGACATGCTATTAAAAAATAATAGCAATAATAAGGAAATTGCGTTTAAATCTAAATCGCTGATAAAAGATATTTAATTGAATCGGTGAAGTCAAATATTTTTTAATACCCCCACTTCTTCATGATTGCCAGATCTTCTCTGATGCAATCCATCGGAGTCTTACCCTGATAAGATTCCTGTTCAATGATGTAGCAGGTTGTACCACCGATTTTAGTTGCCAGGTCCACAACTTCCCTGCAACTGATGACCCCTTCACCGAGTATGCAGCTTTCGTATGCATGTTCTTCCCCTCCCGGTGATTTAATTTCATCCTTGACATGAATGTTCTCAAATCTGCCCGGGTACTGTTTTACAATATCCAGTGCTTTTGCACCTGCAATATACATGTTACCAATATCAAGCTGCATCACAACCAGTTTGGGATCGATATTCTTCATCATAATATCAAAAACCTTTTCGTTATTCAGTAACTGACTGAATTCAAAATCGTGGTTATGGTAACCGTATTTCATGCCTGCTTTTATGCAGAGTTCCCCGCATTTGTTGAAAATCTCGAGGTAACGTTTTAGGTTGTCATAGGAATTGCGCATGTTCTCATCCATCCAGGGACTGATCACATATTTCTGCTGGAGCACTGCGGCATCTTCAACTGTATACCGCCATGAATCCGTGAAATCTTTTTTTGATTCATCCCAGTGCTGCAGGCCAAATACCGTATGACCACTGACCATCTTCAGGCCCAGATCGTCAAGCACTTTCTTAAACTCGGCCGCTGACCATCCATAGAATGTGCGGTTCACATAATTGGCATGTTCCAGGTACACATACCCCATTTTGGCAACCTCCTTTAATGATCCCAAAGGATCCTTCGTCATTTCGTCCCGTATTGAGTACAATTGCACCGCAACCATTCGTTTTTCTGCTTTGGAAGCAAAAACCGGCTTGCGCAAAACTGCTACACCAGCAGCTGCCAGCGCACCTGTTTTCAAAAAAGTCCTTCTTGAAGTTTTCATAATTTTTTCAATTTTTGATTAGTTTTCAACCCTTGCTTTCACGAGTCACCAGCCTGTCTGCCGGCAGGCAAGTCACCAGTCACTATGATAACACAGCCATTGCCGCCCCGATCAGATTGGCATTCTCCATCCGTGCAATCTTCACCTCAATATGCGGCAGGCCCAATTTGCCCAATATTTCTTTCAGATTTGAATTTACCATATCGGCATAGGCTGCACGGCCGGTTTTGATCTTGCTCCAGAATAAACTGCCCTCAGCCATAACCTGAACCCGTTTAATTGAACGATTTGCGGAATGGAGATTCTGCACAAGGCCTGCCAGTGAAGCTGCCACGAGTTTGGCCGACCGTTCATAGATCTGATAAGCTACCTCAACATATTCCTCCTTAAATTGTGAAGGATTGTTGATCATGCGGGTAAGGTCAACAGCGCTGAGGTTTTCCTCGAGTTTTTCTTTCAGGAATGTTGCTCTGAAAACCCGTCCGAGATACATGCCGGAGACGGCCTTTTCAAATCGCTGACCTCCTTTATTATCTGATTTTTCGTCCACTTCATCATCGAATGCCGTCAGATGCGGTGGATAAAAATTACCTGACTCAAGGTTAACCGGTGTTTCCCCCGACCAGTTTTTCATATCCTTTAATTTTGGTATGTATTCCGAGGGGAAGAAAGTGGCCATATTGGTTCCTGTTCCTACAATGATACCGATATACGCATCATATCCCGGATTTAATAATCCGGCAAACAAACTGGTGATTGTATCATTAACCACCTTGATCGCTGAAAATTTTAAGCTGGTATGTTTATTTAAATAATCGAGTAGCGTCTTACCGATGGGATGTCCTTCCATCTGCTTGATATGTACACCTTTTGTCCATTTTATCAATTCCGCATCGCCATCGGTAAGCGATTTGGCCGGATAGGAAAAACAATACCCGATGGGAGAATCCTTAGGAATAGCAAGTTGATTGAGCGTTTTGGCCTGCGCACTGAAAAGATCCTCTTTGGTGAAGCCTTCCTTTTTCATTTCAGTGATATCTCGTTCAGCAGAACCCGGGATAGAGGTTTCCCGGCCAACGGATACGGTGGCAACCCTGAAATTGGTCCCCCCCAGGTCAAAGACCGTGGCATCTCCTTTGATCCCGTCTTTTTTGGGGTGGATGTATGTAGGCAGACATTTGATTTCCGTGCCGTCCTGCTTCAATCCCGTTACTATCTTTTTTGTCAGATCATTAGCTATATCAGCCAATTGAACTAAACTCAGGTCAAACTTATTTTTCATTGAACTATGATTTTTATGTTCCTCATTAAAAACCTAAAAGTATATAAAACCATTTGTTTTACAAAAATTAAAAGTGTTTCCTAATTTTACTCCGGTTGTACCTTTCCTTTTTGCGTGTATGAAGATCATGAATGCTTTCCCAACCGATTTGAAATCTCTGACGAACATTTTTTCCTCACTTCGTTCACGAAATTACAGAATTTATTTTACCGGTCAGGGCATTTCCCTTATCGGGACCTGGATGCAGCATATTGCCATGAGCTGGCTGGTATACAGGCTAACCGGATCGGTATTTTTACTGGGACTCATCGGTTTCACAAGCCAGATACCAACCTTCGTTCTTTCACCTTTAACAGGGGTACTCACCGATAAATATAACCGGCACAGAATTATGATCCTGGCACAGATGTTTTTCATGCTTCAGGCATTGACCCTTGCCCTGCTGGTATTGCTCAACCTGATTGAGGTTTGGCACATAATTGCCTTAAGCCTGTTTTTTGGGATTGTAAGCGCTTTTGATTCTCCTGCCAGGCATGCCCTGGTAACTGACCTCATTGACAGGCCGGAGGATCTGGGCAATGCCATTGCCCTGAATTCTGCATTGTTTAACGGAGCCCGGTTGGTTGGCCCTGCTATTGCAGGCATAACCATTGCTGCAGTTGGAGAAGGTATCTGCTTTCTGATCAATACAATCAGTTATACGGCCATTATTTATGCCTTACTGTGCTTAAAAATTCCCGAAGAAGCTATTCCAAAGAAATCTGCCAACATAAAAGATAGTCTTTCCGAAGGTGTTCTTTACACATTCCGGTCAGTACCCATACGGACTCTCTTGCTGTTGCTGGCTGTCTTAAGTCTGGTTGGATTCCCCTTCATAGTATTGCTGCCGGCATACGCAAAAGAAATATTGCTGGGCGGACCTGAAACGCTCGGTTTCCTGATGTCGGCATTGGGTGCCGGGGCGCTAACCGGTGCTTTCTACATGGCAGGACGCAAATCAGTACTTGGTTTGGGAAAGATCATCTCGGCCGGTACGGTTGTTATGGGTTTATCCATTATAACAGCATCGTTTTCCAAAGAAATCAATTTATCATTGTTCATCTTTTTCTTTAGTGGCCTGGTTATGATTATGTCTGTTGCATCCATTAACACCATGTTGCAGACAATTGCCGATGAAGATAAGCGCGGCCGAGTAATGAGTTTTTACGCCATGGCGCTAATGGGAACCACTCCTATCGGGAACCTGCTGGCCGGCAGTATTGCCAGTGGTATTGGTATCTCATACACTTTTTTGACCGGAGGTATCATAACAGTAATTGCCGGAATCTGGTTTCAGATGAAACGTAAATCAATCCGAAAATATATTCATCCCATTTACAGAAGCCTGGGGATCTTGCCGGCATTGCATGATGAAATGTGATGTTCCGCCTGCTGGGCGAAGGTTCTGTATAAAGTCAATTTATTTAGAATTTCTCTAAATTACTTCCTCCTCTTGATTTTAATCTTCCGGATTTTTATATTTGTTATGAGTAAGTTCTTTTTTTACAGAAAGGTTTTGTGGGTTTGATTTTGTTGATTGCTGAGGCGATAGAGGTTTGTTAGGAGTTAAAAAGTTTACGAGAATGTTCAAACTCAATACCATTCCATATGAAGCATTTATTTATACAGCTGCTGGCAGTATTAATCTGTTCAGTGGCATGTGGTCAGTCAGTTGTCAGCTACAGTTATGACAATTCAGGCAACCGTACATCGCGAAAAACCATTGCCTTAAAGTCAACTTCCTCATCAGAAGGCCAGTCACATCCGGATGAGCCTTTTTCGGATCAGATCGGTAAGCATAGCATTATGATTTACCCCAATCCTGTTACCAGTGAACTTACCGTTGAAATACAAGGGTTGGATGAAGATGTTGATGCTTCCCTTTCCCTGGTTGACCAGGGAGGTCACCTGATACTAAAGCAGGATCATGCAACGGGCAGCAACCTGCTTAGTCTATCCCAGTTCGCGCCGGGGACCTATATTCTGATAATTCAGGTGGATACAGGTACCACCAGGTGGAAGATAATTAAGCAGTAGCGCCTGACCCGCAAGAATCTCCGTTGACCCTTATAATTAAACCCGTTAATAAACCAAAACCATGAAAAAGATCACCCTGATTTCCGTTTTTTGTTTTGTTGTGGCAGCAAATTCTCTGATGGCACAAACGAATTCAATTAAAGTCATTTCCAATGGCAAAGTAGGCATCAACCAGGCCAATCCCGCTTACCAGCTGGATATCTCCGGAACGGTGAGGATGGCCACCGGGAGTTATTCCGTTTTATTCACCGGTGCCTCATTTTATCCCAATGCAGGAAGCCTCGATCTGGGTGCTTCAGGTTATTACTGGTACCGGTTATATGCAACCACGGCTTTTTTCACCAACCAGCCGGTGATCATGTCGGATGAAAAATTCAAATCAAACATTACCAGTCTCTCCATGATGAAAGACAAGCTGAAGCTGTTAAGGCCGGTTTCCTATACGCTTAAAGCCGATGCGAAAGAGATAAAGATGGATCCGTCGGTTAGCGCCTTGCAATACGGGTTTGTTGCCCAGGAACTCAGGCAGGTTTTCCCCGAGATGGTCACGGCAAGGGAAGACGGCGTGATGGGAGTCCGCTATGCAGAGCTTATACCTGTGCTTGTTCAGGCGATAAAGGAGCAGCAGGAGGAGATTGAGGCGTTGAATAAGCGGATAACAGAACTTGAAAATGCCGGTAAGTAACCCATACAAAACCCATAACTATGAAACGATTTTACCATCTGATCGTTGCGATTGTGTTTTGTGCGGGAATTGCCCAAAGTACGGAATTTGACCTGACTTACTCCGCTGCTGACAGTGGAACACAAACATATTATGCGAGGAACAGCATTACATTAGGCCCCGGATATACTTATAAACCAAAGGGAGGTTCCCTGACCATCGGGATACAGAATCCGGTGGTTACCGGAACAGTTTCCTATGGCACAACGGTTGATCCGGAAAGCCGGACTTTGAACACCACTTCCTATCTGGTGGGTGCCACCAGCGGAAGTTTCAGTGTAAATCCCATGGGCGGGGCCTCTTATTCTATTCCTTTGGAGTTATTGCCTGGCGTGAATGGCTTGGCCCCAAGTCTTTCGCTTGTTTATTCAAGCAACAGCGGACCAGGGATTGCCGGTTACGGTTGGCAAATCTCTGGTCTGTCTGCAATAAGTCGCGGGCCGAAAACAGTTTACCATGATGGTTCTGCCAGGGGAGTTGAACTGGATACAACCGACAGGTTTTACCTTGACGGGCAAAGACTTGTTACAACAAACACTTACCCTTATGGCAATGCAAACGCCTTATATCAAACCGACAATGACATCTTTACAAGAGTTACCCCAAATGGAACAGCAGGAAACGGACCTGCCTGGTTCAAAGCTGAAACCAAATCCGGACTGGTTTGTGAATATGGCAATACCACGGCGTCAAAACAAATGATTACCGGTTATTCACAGGTGGTAAACTGGTATATATCTAAAATATCAGATCTTTTTAGTAATCAAATAGCTTTTACATATATACAGGATAATTCCAGTGTTTATCCTGCAGAAATCGTATATGGTCCAGACACAATAACTTTTTATTATAAAGAAAGAAGTGACAATAATACATGCTATGTAAAAGGTGTAAAAGTAGAACAACGTTACATCCTTGATAAGATCACTATTAAATATAACAGCACTATAGTTAAAACTTACGAATTTATATATAATTACCAGGGATCTTATTATAATAGCTATTCTACGTTAAATGAGGTAATTGAATATGGCATAAGCACAAGCAGGGTAAACTCAACAGCTATCACCTATCAGATTCCTGAGAATGTTTCATTTTCTCAGGCTATATATAACACATCGGAAACATATATTTCCTATGACTCAAAACTATTTTCCGGTGATTTTAATGGTGATGGGAAAGCCGATATTTTCTGTGTACCATCCGGTGGAGGATGGAGATATTATAAGAGTAATGGAGATAATACATTTACCTTGTCAGCAAGCGGAGATTTTTCCATCAGTGAAACAGCTATCAGTAAACTTGTTGCTATGGATTTAAATGGGGATAATAAAGATGATTTAGTATTTTGTACTTCACCTTTAATGAAATATTACTATGCAATCAGTGATGGATCAACATTTGGAAGCGACACATATTTTGCTGAATTATCGGGGAGTATTTTTCTGCATAAACGGGATAAATCAAGCGCCGGAGATCTGAATGGCGATGGTTTGAACGATTGTGTTATTGTCAACATATATGGCGAATTGAAGATTTACTCATACTTGTATAACAATGGGCAATTATACCCGATGGGATTAAGAACCACACTTAATTTTGGGGGTGCGGTAAGTTCTACCGATATTGTATACCTGTCAGATTTTAACGGAGATGGTATGGCTGAGATCTGGAAGATCAATAGTTCCGGAATTAAGATATATGCGGTAAGGGGATCGTCTTTGATTGAGCTCTATACCAATGCTATGCCTGAGAAGAATCATTTTTTCAGACCCGGTGATTTTAACGGAGATGGCAAAACCGATTTATTCGTGTATGGACATACCTCTGGTGATTGGCCGAATTGGCAAATACGACTATCTACAGGAACAGGTTTTGAAACTTTTTATATCCCTCAAAAGAAAGCAAATCTAAAGAATGACAAAGTGCGACAAGGGGATTTTAACGGAGACGGATGCACTGATCTTATGGTAACTGCATTCGATGATAATGGGTGGACCGGGCACTATTACTACATAGCCAGAAACAGGGGTACAGACTTCTATTCCCATTTCTATTCATCAGGACAGGCTGCAACTCATAATTATTACATCGATGATTTTTATGGTGACGGACGTGATGATTACTTATGTACGGATGGTTTATCGGAATGGTGGACAGGGTATATGATTTACCGGGCGCCTGGTAAAACAAATACATTAATGGAAAAAGTCGGGAACGGCTTAGGGTTTTTAACAAAACTTACCTATGCCAAATTATCCCAGGCAACAAGCAGCGTATATCAGAGAGGCACGGGAGCCTCATTCCCGGTGTCGGATTTTCAGGGGCCCTTAAATGTTGTAACCTCGGCACAATATGATAATGGACTTGGCACAATGAATACTCAGAATTACTACTACGAAGGGGTAAAAATTCATCGGCAGGGGAAAGGATTTCTATGTTATTCAAAAACTCGTGTAACCGATGTTGCATCGGCAATTGTTTCAGAAACCAACATGGGTTACAATACCATCTATTTTTACCCGCAGTTAACAAGCTCTTCCAGGAAAATTAACGGACAACCCAATGCATTTGAGACCGTAAACAATACCTGGTCTCATAAAGTACTGAGCGCGGGCAAAAAGAGGATATTCCAGTATATTCAATCGAGTACCCAAAGCAACACACTT
>Ga0256868_10000779_pt1 | contig 18066 bp, 18 predicted proteins | sample RVTome_13_FD_187341 | JGI IMG/M metagenome (GOLD analysis project Ga0256868, IMG submission 187341) | Soil microbial communities from uranium-contaminated site in the Upper Colorado River Basin, Wyoming, United States - RVT92D227 HiSeq ...
TTAAGAAAACCGATTATTTTTGCAACCGCTCTGTAATGATTTTACTTACCTCTTCAATCGATTCGGACAGTGCCGAACTTAAACCTTTTGCCAGGCTCAGAAAAGTTTCATCATTAAGTTTTACATGTTTGGAGATAGTTTCGTGATAGAGTTCTTTTCCGTCGGGAGATGTGAGCTGGACATCGAAAAAGAGATCGCCGAAGGAATCGTTCCCTTCATCGTATCTTTCAAACTTTTTCAGGTTTATCGAGAGGGAATAAAATCCGTTTGGAATGATGTTGGATAATCTTACTTCTTTAAAATTTCCGGCTGAAGAAATACGGTTCTTGAATGCTTCCCTTACCATATTATTTGGAGGTGATTCCCATTTTGAATATCGTGAAATTTCGAGCTGATATGGTGAATTCCGGTAAGCTATATATGCCTGCGAGAGGTACCGGGGAGCATCAATCATTATAACAAGTGACTTTTCTGCCTTCGATTCTTTTTCATTTACTCCCCTTTTTATCTCTCCAAGACTAAAGGAAGGCAATGGGAGGGTAGTCATATAGATACTGTATATCTTTGTTTCAGGCATGGTACATGCTGAAATCATAATGACGGAAAAGATAACTGCCAAAAACCTTTGCATCTCATTCACCCCTTTTTTCTTTATAAATAATACCCCATGGCTTATGTTTGATTTCCTGAAGAAGTTCCTGCAATTCCTCTGTAGTGTTGGTCATCGTGTTGATGAGATTTTCAATATTCCTTGATTGGAGGTCGATAACCCTATCCACCGATTTCGAAGTCCTGTCCACAGACTTTGCTGTTGACTCTATGCTCTTTATCATTTCGCCGGCTTTATCAATATCTTCTCTGGCCTTTTTTATCAACTGGGAAACCTCGCCTTTATTTACCTTGACGATATCTTCTATTTCGCTGAGGACCATTTCAAGCTTGTCAGTGGTTGCCTTCAGGCTTGACGTAACTTTGTCCAGGCTTGTCGAGCCGGAAACTATTGCATTGTTTGTATTACCGATTAATGATTCGATACCTTTAATATTTTTTTCGTTGAAGAGCTTGTCTATGTCCTTGATTAAGGTATCAACAGATTGAGACAGTCCGTTTATCTTTGCCATGAGAACATCAAACTGGACCTTCTCTTCTGAAGGGATAATATCTCCCGCCTTAATCTTTTCGTTCGTTGTATTGTCGACTGCAAGAAGGAGATATATGTCACCGACAAAACCAACCTGCGAGATAAGCGCTTTGGTCCCTTTATAAAGCACTGTCCCGCGTTTTATTCCAATTTCAACGGATACAGGTTCTCCTGGTTTGTCCGGTGCCTTAATGTCCAGAACCCTTCCAACCCTTACTCCACCAAGCCTGACCTGAGCACCTGTTTCAAGACCGGAAGCATTCATAACCTGAATGTAGTATACATCTAATTTTTCAAAAAGCTGGCTTCCGCCAATCAGGACAATAAATCCGCTGAGGATCATGAGTGAGGCAATGATTATGATTCCAGCCTTAATTTCTTCTTTCAAAGGATTGCTCCAGAAATATTTTTATTGGGGAGGTTTTTAAATAATTTCTATCAAAACCCCATCTTGCCTCCACTTGTTAAGGGGAGGTTTTTTTACTCACCAGCAATGATCTTAAAATAATCCTCCGGTGAATATGTTTCTGTTTCGGGTTTCCTTTCGAGAAACATCCTTATCCTCGGATGGTCAGATGCCTTCAACTCATCAAGAGTACCTGAAAATATCACTTCACCCGCATCAAGCATGATAACATAATCAGCAATCGTGAATACACTTGGAAGCTCATGGGTTACAACGATTATGGTCATTTTAAATACATTTTTGAGCTTTACGATCAGTTCATCAAGCCCTGCAGCAGTTATAGGATCAAGCCCTGCTGATGGCTCATCAAAGAACAGCAACTCCGGGTCCAGGGCTATTGCTCTTGCAAGCCCTGCCCTCTTCTTCATACCCCCTGACAGCTGGGATGGATAGAATGCTTCAAAACCTGACAGGCCGACAAGATCTAGTTTCATACGGACCATGATTTCTATGGTTGACTCTTTTATCTTGGTATGCTCCCTCATGGGAAGGGCCACATTATCCAGGATAGTCATTGAATTCATAAGTGCAGCTCCCTGAAACAGGATACCCATTTTTTTACGGACCTCGTTCATTTCTTCTTCATTCAGCAATGTAATATCTTTTCCATGTATCAGGATTTTTCCGCTCGTCGGTTTCAAAAGACCGATAAGATGCTTAAGGAGTGTGCTCTTACCGCATCCACTCCCTCCTAGAATTACTGTCGTCATGCCTTTCGGTATGGAAAAAGAGATGTTTTTCAGTATCTCCCTGTCTCCATAATGGGTAATAAGCCCTATGACTTCTATCGCTTCTTCCATTTAATTAATTCTTGTCACACAGAACTCGTCTTTATCATGACATATGTGTGTAGCCGCAGGCTTTAGTCTTCGCTTTACAAACCATTAAGAATCAAAAATTACGCAAACTAAAGTTTGAGGCTACAAAATTCAATAAATTTATTTTTACGTAAAATAGTAAAACAGTGTTGTGAAAAAGAGGTCAAAGACGATAACAAGAAAGATGGATGCCACAACAGCAGCCGTCGTCCGCCTACCAACCTCCTCTGCTCCTCCGGTTACCTTGAAACCCTGATATGCCCCAACTGTTGTAATCACTATACCGAATGCCCAGGCCTTTATCAGACCGGTCATGACATCCTTGACAAGCAATGCATTCATGGTCTGCTGAAAATAATTTACCGGGTGTATTTCAAGAACCGTTACGGACAGAATAAACCCTCCTAGTATCCCTATAAAATCAGAAAAGATTGTCAGTGCAGGTACCATGAGCATGAGGGCGATAAGCTTCGGGATGACGATAAACCTGACAGGATTGATTCCCATACTGATAAGGGCGTCAATTTCTTCAGCCGCCTTCATGGAACCGATCTCTGCAGCAAATGCTGAGCCACTCCTGCCTGAGACTATGATAGCCGTGATTATCGGGCCAAGTTCTCTCGTTATCGATACGCCGACCAAGTTAGCAACATATATCAGTGCGCCAACTCTTTTGAGCTGATATGCTGATTGCAATGCGAGGATTATTCCGATAAAGAATGAAATGACCGCTACTATCGGTACCGAGTTATAGCCTGCCTTGACCATCTCGGAGATGCTTGCCCTGAATCTGACAGGCTTGCCTTTAAAGGGGGAAATGAACGCCCAGTAAAAAATATCATTTATAATCTTTGATGCGTCATGTATATCTTTCAGGAATGGTCTGACTTTTCTGCCTGCAAAACTGAAGAGGCTTTCAGCTATTGATGGCATCATCAATATTTCCGTATATCTCGAATACTCTGTCCAGTTTCGAAAATCTGAATATCTCCATAATCCCCAGGGGAATGCCAAAGAACTGCAATCTTCCCCCGTATCTCTTCATACATTTCAATCCTTCAACGAATGTAGCGATGCCTGAACTGTCAATATATGATACTCCCTTGAAATCAACGAACAGGGGTGATATCTTTTTTTTGATAAGTACCATCATCTGCTCCCGGAGTTCCGGTGACGAATACATATCTATCTCACCCGATATGGCAACTATTTTTTGCCCTTTATAGTCTGCAATGTCGATGTTCATTTCTTTCCTTTCAGATACTTAATGAGTACCAGCCGGTTGCCGTTTTTTTCCCTTTCATCAAACGCAAGAACATCGAATACCCTTCTGATCAGATGAATGCCGAGACCGCCTGGTCTTATTTCATTAAGGTTCCTGCCTTTCAATAAATCAATCCGTGCTTTGATCCCGCTGTCCTCTATGGATACCTTGAATGCCTTTCGGGTAATTTTATATTTTAAAACAATCTTTCTGGAAACGTCTCCCTTGTATGCGTGCTTAATTACATTAGTACATGCTTCATCAACGGCGAGTTTCATATCCTCTATCCCACTCTCATCTATATCGCATAATTCTCCCATTTTACCTGTTACTGCCCTGACGACAGAGAGATACTTGGGATGTGACGGTATAGCTATGATTATAGAGTCTTTCACGTTAGTTTATAGTTGGAACCTATTCCTATTAATAGTTTCTTTAAGGAGAAAACTTTACTTCAACCACGGTCAGGTCATCAGCCATGTCAATACATTTTGAAAACGTATTGACATAATCGGTAATTTTTGCAACAAGCTGCCTTTCCTTTGCATGATCTTTTACAAAGCTGACAAAGTTATCAAAACCGATCCTCTGTCCTTTTTTATTCTTTGCCTCAAAAACTCCATCGGTTAACAGAATCAGTCTGTCACCTTTGTTAAGGGTAATTTTGCTCAACGGATAATCATCGGGAATAATTCCAAGGGGAGGACCTGAATCGACAGAAACGGCTTTTACGTCATTTTTTGTGATCCATAAAAATGGCGGATGCCCTGCAACTGAAAGATTCAGCCTCCCTGTAATGACATTGATAATCATATATATGGCGGTAAGAAACATTCCCCTTGGTGCACGGGATAGTAGGGCATTCAGACGGTTCATAACAATTTCCGGAGATTCTTCTGTATGGGCTATATACCGGAAATCGCTGATTATCTTTGCCATATACAGTGCAGCTGACACCCCTTTACCGGAAACGTCACCGATAAATACTCCAATCCTCCTGCCGGACAGCTCAATGAAATCATACAAATCTCCCCCGATTTGTTTTGCGGGAATATTCACTGCTGTAACTGTTAGATTCCCTTTTGTAATTGACGGTGTTTCAGGGAGAAAACTTTTCTGTAAAGACGAGGCAATCTCGAGTTCCTGCTTCAGTCTCTCTCTTTCAAGGGTCTCCTTATGGTACAGTGCATTTTCGATAGCAATTGCAAAATGCCTGGTGAGTATCTGTAAAATTTCAAGGTCATACTCCTTCTTTTTGGGATTGATAATTTCAGCTACTCCTATAAGCCCTCTCCTTCCAATCAGCGGGGCAGCGATAAGACTCTTCGTGACAAACCCGGTTATTTTATCTGCTTCGCAGTAGAATCGTTTATCTTTCCTGACATCTTTTATAATCAGGAGTTCTTTTTTCTCTGCAACCCAACCTGCAATCCCTTGTCCCAGTTCAAGTGTTATTTTTTTCTTCAGGACATCGGATGTCGACTCATCCTGACATATTGCGACCTCAAACTCAAGCTTTCGGGTATCCCTGTTATAGAGAAGAATTGAGCATGCCTCTGCGTTCATTACGCTTTTTGCTTTTTCCATAACGATAGTCATAAGTTCTTTAAAATCGAGGGTTGACGAAATGATTGCAGAAACCTCGGTGAGTATTTTGAGGGCTTCAACCTTTTTCTTCAGGGATTTTAAATAGTCCTGTGAAAACTTTACATTGCATTTTTTTGCCATAGATTATTGGATAACAGATTTCGAGGAAGATTTCAAGGTGAATAATGATTGAGCCGAGAAAACTATCCGGATATAAAAAGATTTTTCTTATTTAACTATCTTTAAAAATGCTTCTACAACCTTTGGATCAAAGTACTTTCCAGTTTGTTCACGGATAAAGTCCAGGGCTTTTTCTTCGGTCCATGCCGAACGGTACGGACGGTCTGACCTGAGTGCATCCCATACATCTACCACGGCAAAAATTCGTGCCTCAAGAGGTATTTGTTCTCCACTTAACCCGCGGGGATAGCCTGTACCATCCCACCTCTCATGATGGCAGTAAGGAATAGTTAAAGCCTGTCGAAGGAAGGATATTGACGATAACATGTTATATGCATAGACAGGGTGCTTGCACATTATCTGATATTCCTCGGTTGACAGCGGACCTGGTTTCAGCAGAATGGTATCCGGGATTCCCATCTTGCCGATATCGTGCAATAATGCCCCTCTCCGGATATGTTCAAGTTCTATGTCGCTCATGCCCATGCTTCGAGCAAGCTGTAAGGTCATCTCTGCAACACGTATCGTATGCCCCTCTGTTTCCCTGTCACGCATATCCAGTGCATGTGACCAGCCTTCAAGGGTGGTATCGTATGCAAGGGTAAGCTCGGTATTCGAGCGCTGCAGTTCATCAAAAAGCGAAGCATTGTCTATTGCTATGGCAGCCTGGGCTGCTAACGATTCAAAGAATTCCAGCCATTCGGGGTCAGGAACAAGCTGTGACCTGTGAAATACCTCCAGTACTCCCTTTACCTGTCCTTTTGCTATGAGCGGCACAGCGTGGTGCGCAATAAATACCTCGCCTGCAAGTATTTGAGTCCGGATACAAGGGTCATCCGTTTTCAGGACATTGGATATACTGATGATCCTGCGCTCAAGAGCAGCTTTGCCCGCATGTCCTTCTCCCAGCCTCAGACGGGTTTTTTTTATCGAACGTGAACGAAAACCACGGCTTGCAGCATATTCTAGAGTTTGCGTATAAGGGTTAAACAACAGCACGGTTGCAGCGTCTGTATGAAGCTGGGTCGTGACATGTTCAAGCAGAATATTGAGTGTTACCCTAAGATCGAGGCTCGCACTGATAGCCATATCAATGGCATGCAATGCATAAAGGCGCTGTAAACGCTGTTCGGTCTGTTCATAGAGTGTAACCCGGTGTATGGAATTTGCAGCGATCTCTCCAATGGCTGTCAGCAACTGTACCTCATATTCAGCAATGAGGGATTTCCGGCCTATCCAGATTGCACCAATCGTCTGACCCTGTGCAATAAGAGGTACGCAGGCAACAGCCCGAAGATCGCCAATCACCTCTGGTCTTGCAAAACGTTTATCGGATATCACATCATTGTTCAGATAAGTCTTACCCGTATCAATGACATAGCCGCTCACTCCTTCTCCCGGTGTCAACCGCACGCCGTTCCAGCCTGCCCATTTCCCCCTTGCAATTTCAATTAATGTCTCGCCGGTTACTGTGTCACGCATGGCTAATGATCCCCCGTCAGCTTTCAGCAAATCCATCAACTGATCTACAACAACCGGTAACATGTCGGCGCGTGTCTGTGCTGAACGTAAAGCAGTGGTTATTTTGACAATGGCTTCCATTTCCCTCCGCCTGCGCTCTGTGATTTCCAGGAGAGATGCCACTCTCATCCTTGTTTCGGGTATCACGGAAACGATCGCTATGATATCCTTGACATTTCCCTGTTTATTGACGAACCTGAACTCCACGGAACTTGTCGTACCGTTAGTAATAGCCATACTTTGATCATGATACTCTTTTAATCTTTCCAGATCATCCTTCAGGATGAATTTTAACAAGCTTATATTACCTTCAATTTCTTCTGTTGAATATCCGGAGAACCTTTCAAATTCTTTATTTGCCATGGATATGGTCATGTTTTCTTCCACGATTATTGTTGGTGTTCCGGTATTTTCAAAGATAATCCTGTATCTCTCTTCTGATTTCCGGAGTTCTTCTTCCGCTTCCATTCTCCTACTGCTTTCCCGGTAAATATTTTCGATCATATCGTTCGTTACGTTCTTCAATGACTCAAGCAGTTCTACCTGGGATCCCCCAATGACTCTTGCAGCGAGGTCACCTCTTGAAACCTTGTGCAGTACATCGAAATGCTCAGCGAGACAAATTGCAAATTCATGAGACAGATCAATGATTTCCTTGATCTCTTCCGCTGTTATATTAACCATATGTTTTAATTTACTGATCAGATCTATCTTGGATTCATCAGATATTTTTACCGCAGGATTTCCTGAAGCAATCTGTTTTAATGCCTCGAATACTTCAGACAGGCTTATTGCTAACTCAAGTCCTGTGCTTTCAACTTCTTCATCCCGATCCTGAACGATTTCCCTGAAATCCTTGAATTGTTTATCCACTATCTTGAGAGTTTCTTTTATTGAAACAGCGTCTATATTCATCGTAAAAACTTTACAGCCTATGCATAATTCTATCTTATCCAGAAAATTCCCCTGGATTTCGTTTCGGCAATGGGTACCGGGGATAAGCCAGCAGCATAAATTACCTGATTTAAACGCAGGGCATTTCTTTTCCTGACAATCAAGAATCTCCCAGCATTTATCCATTTCTCTCAGTTTTATATCTGTCCCCTTGTTCATAATGATGTCTGAAATATTTTGTGCCATGACACTTACTTACAATGCAGTTTATTGTTTTTTGAAAAAAGTCCTGATAAAACGTTAAATGATGGGTAGTTTTTCGAATATTTTAACACTGCCACGATTACCTCTTCTTTTTGGTAAATGCATTAAATACCTTAAAAACTATTTCTTTAAGAATAAATTATTAACTTATATATTATATTTATATATAAGTTTAATTTATTTTAAATATAGCTTATGCTAAATTTTATCAAAAATATTTTTCCTTGTCAATATCTGATATTGTCCAAGAAATTGTTAGAATAAAACGTGAGGAAGATTTTTGACATTGATAACCGACATTTTAATTAACATTATTTTCAAGAATGACTGATAAAATTCATGATACATTGATGCAAATCAATACAGAAAGACTGAAATGGTATGTTAAAAAAATAGAAGGATTGCGTCACGGATGGGCAAATTATAATGCCCTTGCGGATAAGGCTGAATTTATAGAAGAGACATTGCACTCCCTTAACCTCTCTATAGAAAATCAGAAATTTACTTTCCATGGAAGATCATACCGCAACATTATCGCTGCAAAGGAAGGAATTGATCATCAAAAGGAAGAAGATATCCTTTTGGGTGCCCATTATGACGCCGCATGGGGCAGCCCCGGAGCGGATGATAATGCGAGCGGCGTAGCAGTTTTGCTCGAAGCTGCGAATGTTTTATTTAATCAGAAGCTAAAGAGAACTGTCCGGTTTGTAGCCTTTACCCTTGAAGAACCTCAACCCCAGACTATTCATTTTTTAATAGGAAGTGAGTATTTTGCAAGCGAGGCAAGTAAATTGAAAAAAAGATACGAAGCTGTTTTGATTCTTGAATCTGTTGGATATACAGATGACGCTAAAGGTAGTCAGTTTGTCCCTGTATTTGTAAGAAGCCCTATACCTAAAACAGGTAATTTTCTTGGAATTATTGCAAACCGGAGATCGAAAATTATTATGGAAACCTTCAGTGGTGTAGCACGTGAATATGTACCCGATCTCATCACAGTTCCCTATAAAGTCCCTTTATCAGGCAGGATTATCCCTGAAAGCCGTTTCAGTGATCATGCCTCTTTCTGGAATTACGGATACCCTGCTCTTATGCTGACTGATACAGCCATGTTCAGAAACCCGCATTACCATACTTCCCATGATCGGCTTGAAACTCTCGATTTCAACTTTATGAGCAACGTCACAAAGGCGGTAGTCAGCTTTATACTGAAGCTCGGCAATGAGGATTAATAGTAAAGTTTCGACAGTTGAAAAATCCAGCTGATTATTCAATATTATTAAATAACTTTCAGCTATGGTTGACAAAAAAATTGAGGTAATTACGTATTCTGGTTACAGGGAGGAAGAAACTCCAAGGGCTTTTATCCTTCACAATAAAAAAATCGAGATAATCGGGATTCTCGATATGTGGATTGAGGAAGGATTACGTGACAGGTCAAGGAAAAGGTTCTTTAAGGTCAGAGGAAATGATAAATTCACATATAAGCTATATTTCGATGAGAAGACAAGGGAATGGTTTGTCTGCAAAAACTGAACCTCACTACCAGTATCTTACCCGCCCAACATCAATATGGACGAATTCGGGATATTTTCCGACCCCGCCTGCTTCAAACGATTTGGCAATACTTGAGAGCTTATCGTTACTTATTCCTTCTATTGCAAAGTCGATGGCAAGACCCTGCAGATGAAGGCTGTTTCTGCTGATATTCCGTCCCTGGCTTATCAGAAGCTGATTATAGATGCTCGAGCGGTATCCTGAAATTATCTGTATCTCTTTTTCTTTACCGATTCTTTCTTTAATATCACATATCAGGTCTAAAAGACCGACATCCATTTCCTTGACTTCATTGGTATAATGACACCGTAAAAAATAGTTTATCTTATCGATTGCGTCAGGGTCATAAACACCTGCCGAATAGTATTGTATGTTGAGACTTTCACCTGTATGAATGTTGCACATATTCAGTGTTTTTTCATCTGAAAATCCATTCGATTTGATTCGATCCCTGCCCTCGCCTTGTTTGTCAAACATGATTGAAGAAGCTTTTTCGATGCCGTTCTTTGAAGCGAAAACATTACTGCAGGAAAGAAGTGCTGATCCGGCAATCAGTGCCTTTATAAAATTTCTTCTTGAAATCATAAGGTAATATCCTCCGCGATTCCTGATTTTTCCTTAATGACCATATCTACCTTCTGCCAGTTGATCTTATCTGCAATTCCCGCTTTTTCTATCATACCTCTTACTTCAGAATCTGAATCCCTGACTTTTCCGCAGATATCTCTGTGAACCTCGAGAAGTACCCTGACGCTTACTGAAAGAGCAATATTTATTAAATTATATATTATCTCAAGTGTTCATCTCAACCTCTTTTAAAAAATCCTCTATATCCTAACGCAAGACTCTTATACGTTCATGACTTTTATAACATGATATACAGCCTCTCCGCCGATAATCATGTCCACCATGGAAATTGATGGCAACAGAATGTATAGGAACAGGATGAATAATTTGTTCATGTAATCTTAGAGCTTTAAAAGAGATAAGCCGGATGCAGGATCAAGCTCTCTTCTTGCATCAATTCCCTGCATTTCTATGATAACAGCTTCAAGCACCAGAAATGTTTCTGATGTCCCTCTCAGGCAACCTACCTTGACCATATCCTTCTTTCCAAACGCGCCATGAAAATGTATCTTTGGTTCATCTTCCTGCCAAAAGATCGTTCCAATCCCAACAACCTCATGACTTTCATTAATATCCTTCCATACCGGTTTCGGGGGCATCTTTTCTTTTTCAGGTCCGACTACGATCCTGCCCTCTTTGATGCCGCCTACGAGATAAAAAACTGCGTTTTTTATATTCTCCTTTTTTGCGACGCCAATGATATTCTCAATAATATCTTCTCTGTCTTCGAATCTCGCAACAATTATTCTTCCGGCTGTTCCGATTTGGTATTTCATGATTCCCTCCTGAATATTCCTTGTATTTTTTTGAGAATAAATTTAATAAAAACATTAATCGGGTTAACTTTCAATGAAAGATATGATATAATTTTTTAAAAAGCAGTTCAAGGAAGCATTCTTCACATACAATTGCAAGTCAAAAGGGGGTGATATATGGTCCAACTGGTGAGGTTATCATGTTGATGTTCGGCCTGTACTAATCTTTTCTTTAAGGAGGTGTGATCATGTATGCAATAGCCCTCAAAAGACTTTTTATAATTATTACCACATTTTCATTAATGTTCCTTATCGGCTGCGCAGGAATGGAATTCGCTCCCAAGAAGGCCATCTGGTATTATCCCAATGAGTTACCAGGAGCTGAGAGAGCTGTTGATAATGCTCAGAAGGCTGGTAAGGATAAACAGTGTCCTGTAGAATTTGCCGATGCGAAAAACATGAAGGATAAAGCCTATGAAACATACTGGGCATGCAAGACAAAAGAAGCTATTGAAATGGCCAAGGATGCAACGAAAAAGGCAAACGCCCTCTGTCCTGCAAAGCCACATATGGAAGGTAAGGTTATTGACAGGTTCACCCTGACGATTAATTTTAATTTTGACAAAGTCACAATAAGAAAATCTGATATGGCACAACTGAAAAAGGCGATCGCTTTTATTAAGAAATACCCCGGCGCCAAGATTAAACTTGAAGGGTATACTGATTCTATCGGAACAGAGCAATACAACCAGGGCCTTTCTGAAAAAAGAGCTGAAGCCACGATGAAATACCTTATCGAAAAAGGCGTCATTGGAGGCTCGGGAATCAGTACAATTGGCTACGGTGAATCAAAACCGACAGCCTCGAATAAGACACGCTCGGGCAGAGCGAAAAATAGAAGGGTAGAGATTCTCATCATGGGTGGTTAAGATCATATAATCAAGAAAAACATCCTCTCCGCCTTAAGGCGGAGAGGATGTTTTATTCCTTCCCATATCTTTTATCGCACTATTTTAATTTTAAGGTTAAATAGTGTCTGTCCATAAAGTCAGTATTTGTCATCCTCCGGCTTGACCGGGGGATCCAGAAGGTATTGAAAAGACAGATGAAGCCTTGTAGTTGCCATAATTCATGGATGCATATTATCGGAAAGGACTTAAGCTTATGAAACACATTGCATGGAATCTTATGAAGCTCTTTGACGGAGATAATGATCCGCGGATAGATAAAAAGAGAAAGATAGTTGAACAAAAGAGTTATGAATTCATAAATAAATGGAAGGACCGTACTGATTATCTCAAGAACCCCTCCATACTGAAAAAGGCTTTGGACGAATATGAAAAATGGAAAAGACAATATGGGAGCGATGGTGATGAGGGATATTATTTCTGGCTCCGAACATCGCAGAACCAGAACGATCCGAATCTGAAAGCGCGATTCAACAAGATCGAACAGTTCAGCAAGAAGATCGAAAATGACATACAGTTCTTTTATCTCCGTATTGCCAAAATCCCGGAACGACTCCAGAAGAATTTTTTGGGATATGCCAAATTAAAAAAATACAGGCATTTCCTCGAGCGCATTTTTGCAGAGGCTAAATACCTGCTGAGTGAACCTGAAGAAAAGATCCTGAACCTGAAAACCCCTTCCTCATATTCCAACTGGGTTAAGATGATTTCCGGTTTTCTGGTGAAGGAAGAAAGGGAGATTGTCCTCGAAAACGGGAAGAAAGACCGAAAGTCATTTTCTGAGATACTTAGCCATATGAACAGCAGAAACAGCAAAGTAAGAAACTCGTCAGCAAATGCATTTAACGATATTTTAAATAAGCACGTTGACGTCGCTGAGGCTGAAATTAATTCCGTACTTGCAAATAAAAAAGTGGACGACGAACTTCGCAAATTGTCCAGGCCTGATCTTGCCAGACACATAAGCGACGATATCGACAGCGAAATTGTCGATACTCTGATAAAAACAGTTTCTGAGAGGTTTGATATATCTTCGAGATATTACGCCTTAAAGGCTCGTCTTCTTAAGGTTACAAGATTGAAATACCATGAAAGGAACGTGGAATACGGATACGGGAATATCACCAGAAAATATCCGTACAGGGAATCACTGAAACTGGTCCTCAAGGTATTTAAAAATATCGACGTTACTTTTGCAGACATCCTCAACAGGTTCATAAAAAACGGACAGTTTGATGTCTATCCGAGAAAAGGAAAGGCAAGCGGTGCGTTCTGTGCACATCATCTTATATCTCATCCTACCTATATTCTTTTGAACCATACCGACAGGCTTAATGATGTCCTTACCCTTGCGCATGAAATGGGACACGGTATAAATAATGAATTAATCAGGGAAAAGCAGAATGCATTGAATTTCGGAACTCCCGTATCAACAGCAGAGGTTGCAAGCACTTTTATGGAAGATTTCGTTCTCCAGGAGGTATTGAAAAATGCAGACGATGAGTTAAGACTTTCGATTATGATGATGAGACTCAATGACGAAGTGTCAACGATTTTCAGGCAGGTTGCATGTTATAGGTTTGAGCAGGAACTCCACCAGCAATTCAGGCAGAAAGGTTATTTGTCGAAAGCAGAGATAGGGAGTTTGTTCCAGAAACACATGAAAGCATACATGGGCGATTCAGTTGAACAATCTCCCGGCTCGGAAAACTGGTGGGTGTATTGGAGTCATATCAGGAGTTTCTTTTATGTTTATTCATATGCGAGCGGACTTCTGATCTCGAAATCGCTTCAGAACTCTGTAAAACAGAATCCTCAATTCATCGGAAAGGTCAAAGAGTTTTTATCAGCAGGACTATCTGATTCCCCAAATAGTATCTTCAGAAAACTCGGGATTGATATAGCAAACGAGCAGTTCTGGGACAAAGGACTCGATGAAGTCGAAAGCATGTTGCAGAAGACTACAAGTTTAGCCGAAAGGCTCGGCAAATTAAGATAATTAAAAAGTTATTACTAATGCGGTCGTTAGTATGGCGACATAGTTTCGTCTGTTTGTCATTCTCCGTCCGTCAATACGTAAGACGGATGACCGGTGAATCCAGTGCCTTTCTCTGGATTGCCCGATCAAGTCGGGCAATGACAGTCATGTATCCTTACTTATAGCCGTCTTAGTAACATCGGGATTGATTGAAGGTCTGCATAAGGATCGAACATTTCAACTGTGAGAATTATCGTTTGAAATGCTCTCCATTTGCCTTACCCCTGAAGTGTGACTTTGATTCGTAAATTTTTAAATGTCAGTGAACACCAAAAATAAGCAGTTCTATGTGCTATACGTAACAAAATCTGTGTCCAAAATTTATTGTTTAAAATCAGCCGGAATGACTGTCCAAAATAGTCCGGAACAGGTGTCTGAAATCAGCGGCATACGCACTTCCGGGCGGTTAAAGATTTCAAATACACGTCATCAGGGTCACTATCTTATCTACACTTATTTTTTCTGACAAAAGGTATCTTCACCAATTCTTCACATTTTCTTCATCAGTTCTCTATTTTTTTCATTTATTATTACTGGCATAAAAGACTATAGGAGGATATCAGATGTCCGACGTTGAGAATAATAAGAAGAATATTTCACGGCATATTTTACCGGCATCCTCAAACCTGTTAGGTTTATGTTTTGTAATACTCAGCTTTATAAAACTTACAAAACTGTCGGCTGAAAATATCATTGATGAACTGGTTGCAGTAGGAATATCTTTTTTCCTGATCGCCAGTGTGCTATCGTATATATCCATGCGGGTCAAAAGGAAAGCGGAATTATATGAAAAAATTGCAGACATAATTTTTCTTGCCGGACTGGGGTTCTTAACCCTGATTTCGCTGGTGATCGTTTTTGAGTTGTTGTAATATGGTTTCAGGAAAATTCTAATTTGAGAAGGAACTTCAAACGTAAAAAGGCTTGATTGAAAAGGAGGGATCTTGGTCATCTTTTTTCGGGAGAAATATTGGAGGCATCAGGTTACAGAAAATGATTATTGCGGGTGTTATGAAAATGCCTCCTTTGAAATCTCTCGTTGCTGACAGCTTATCAGCACTTTATTATATACGCCTATCCTCCCTTTGTCTGAAACTCTACTATCTTTGATTCTTCTTTTGACATGGATGATTTTCCGTCGAACATTCCGCCTTCGGCTATGGTCAGTTTGTTTGTATGGATATCACCGCAAACCCGGCCTTTGGCTTTTATCTCGACAATCTCTTTAGCCCTCAGATTCCCTTCAATAGTACCTGCCACGATGATACCTCTTGCCGTAACATCGCCATTTAAAGAAGCTTTCTCACCGAGAATCATCCAGTCAGCGTTCACGTTTCCTTCCATTCTGCCGTCAATTCTCAATGTTCCTTTTGTATCGATGTCACCTTTAAAAGTTGAATTAGTGCCCACGAATGATTCAAGTTTTTCTGTATTTTTATGAAACATCATGACCTCCCTTTTACATAGCCGATCGGATCAACGGGTTTGCCTTCTTTCCAGATCTCGTAATGCACATGCGGTCCGGTAGAATACCCTGTTGAACCGACATATCCTATGACATCCCCCTTCTTTACCTTTTGCCCGACTTTTACCGCAAGTGCCCTGTTATGAGCGTAAAAGGTTGAAAAACCATGACCGTGCTCCAGAACAACAAGGTTCCCGCTGCCGCCGTTCCATCCTGAAAAGCTGACGATGCCATCTGCTGTCGCCCTGACAGGATCCCCCGGATTTGTGGAAATATCGATACCCGTATGGAAGTCATCGCCTCCGGTTCTCGGGTTTTGCCTTTTCCCGTAATAAGAAGAAATATCACCACCAACTGGCATTCCTCTTGGAGTTGCAATATAAATATCTCCCTGGATATGCAGATAATCCTTTATTTCACCGACAGTTTCAACTGTTATCTTAATCTGTTGCTTGAGGTTTTCCATGTCGAGTGATCCGCTATCAGATGCGTTCATATTCTCCAAAACTTTTTCCTTTGATCCCAGTGAAAACAGCCTCTTGAACTCACTTTCAGCCTTTTTCAATGAAGAAATTGTAGACTTTAACTCTGTGAACTGCTGGGAATAATAATCAAGATTATCTTTCATCCGGTAATACTCAAACGTATCTACAGCAATAGAAAGAACATACACAACACCAAAACAGCACAATATGATTGATGTAAGTATTCCTATAAATGGAATTTTAAAATTAATTGGTCTTGTTTTGCTGTGGGGAACTAACATGATAGTGACGGGAGTAAATGCCTTTTTACATATTCCTTTTATCTTATGAATATCGAACACCTTTACCTCCTTTCTCTATACTGCCGATTATAAAGGCTGGGTATCCCAATTTCTTAAGTAAGGAAACAGCGTCTCTGGCTGAGCTTCTGGAGACTACCATAACATATCCTATACCCATATTAAAAGTCTTTCTCATATCTTCTTCAGGGACATTTCCCATTTTCTTGATGATCCTGAAGATTTGCGTGACAGGCCATGAACCGTCTTTAATTTTGGCATGAACTCCTTTTGGCAATATCCTCGGAAGGTTTCCCGGTATACCTCCACCTGTAATATGAGCCATACCCTTTATCTTCAACCTTTCCTTTAAAGCTGTGACCGCCCTGACATATATCCTTGTTGGCTTCAGGAGTTCCTCTCCGAGAGCAGAACCGATTTCAGGCATATACGTATTCACATCCATTTTTTTAAAATCAAAAAACAGTCTTCTCACCAGTGAGTATCCGTTGCTGTGAATGCCGTTTGATGCAATTCCGATGATCGCATCCCCTTCTTTGATCTTTGAGCCGTTGATTATCTTATCCCTGTCAACTACACCAACCGCAAAACCGGAAAGATCGTATTCGCCTTCTGCATAAAATCCCGGCATCTCGGCTGTTTCGCCGCCGATCAGAGAGCAACCGGCTTCTTTACAGCCCTTTACGATTCCCCTGATAACCTTTGATGCCTTTTTCGACATAAGCCTTCCGGTTGCAAAATAATCGAGAAAGAACAAGGGCTCTGCCCCACTTGTAAGGATATCATTGACACACATGGCAACGAGGTCTATCCCGACAGTATCATGCCTGTCCATCATAAAGGCTACTTTCAGCTTTGTCCCGACTCCATCGGTCCCGCTGACGAGCACAGGCTTTTTATATTTTTTAACGTCAAGTCTGAAAAGCGAACTGAAGGAACCGATGTCGATCATAACCTCTGGCCTGAATGTCTGCTTGACCATCGGAGAGATAAGCCTTACAAACTTCTCTCCCTCATCAATATCAACACCGGCCTGTTTATAGGTAAGTTTCTTCATCGTTATACAATCATAAAAACGGGAAGGGTTTAAAAACTATTATATTTTGCATAAATGATGCATCAAGAGCAAGTTTTTTTACAGCATTTTATAAACAATTACTTTTGAAATTTCTTCATGAAAATATAGAAAAATGTATGGAAAGAATGTTGGAGTATCTGAAGATGTTTTGTGCAGTGCAGCTATATTTCCTGCAAATAAAGGTGTAGTAATCTAAGTAGCCCATCCAATAAAAGGAGAACAATTATTCTGATATGTTTCTAATTTATTGTGATAAAATGTATCCCCACATGCAGACGCTGTAAATAAGGCTTTACGGTTCTTTTGTTCCTGCAAGCAGACAACATTTGGAAGATGAAGCTCTTATCGATTTGTAAAAGAAATAAGCAGTGCTGCAGACTAATAAAATAACCTGTCCCCCTTAACGCACTCTATCCTGCTGTGCCGAACAGCATTCGACGTGTCCCTGTTTATTCTACTCACGCATTTTTAACTTGCTGAAAGAGAAAAATAATAAGTTTAATTAGTCAAGAACGTCCCATGTGCTTTTACCTAGGTAGTGTACGCACCGTTGATATGACGCATGATCTGCGAGAGATTCCCCTCTGGCGTTTCTATCAAAAGGTGATAATGGTTACTCATGAGACAATATACATGAATTGCCGCTTTGTATCGCAGAA
>Ga0256868_10000781_pt1 | contig 18042 bp, 15 predicted proteins | sample RVTome_13_FD_187341 | JGI IMG/M metagenome (GOLD analysis project Ga0256868, IMG submission 187341) | Soil microbial communities from uranium-contaminated site in the Upper Colorado River Basin, Wyoming, United States - RVT92D227 HiSeq ...
GGGTCGGCACATCTCCCATATATCTAAATGACCCTCTCCGATGGCTTTGTTTGGCAAATCGGGTTTAAAGAGCCGATAAGCCATCTGGATAGGTACTTTCACATGTTCCTTGGCCCGTTTGGCCAAATGAATCCATGAACCCATGGGAACATCTCTACTGATCACCGGAACAATCGATTCCTGCCATCCAGCCGTCACACTGATATAGTCAACGCCCGCCTCCTCAGCCATTTGATAGGTCTTCATGGATTCCTCAGGTTTATTCCCACGAACATCCTCTAAGAGTTCTTCCGCACAGAGCCGAATACCTAAGGGAACATCCTTGCCGCAGAGCTTCTTAACTTCTTGGATGGTCTCGACCACCATCCGCATTCTTCCTCTGATATCCCCGCCATACTCATCTGTCCGTCGATTTGTATAACTCGATATGAAGTTTGAAATGAGGTATCCTACAATGCCTGATATTTCGATCATATCAAACCCTGCCTCAAGCCCTCTTCTTGCTGCTTCAACATGTTCTTTCAAACACTGTTTGATATCTTGTTTCGTCATTTCCTGAACAGGCCGAAAGATTCTCAACCGTTGAGGGACAGGAGATGGCCCCTGGCAATATTGAACATCCACCGCACCGACGCGGCCACAATGCATAAGCTGGTAGCCGGCAACAGCCCTTTCGGCATGAATGGCCTCGGCCAGCCTTCTGAGGCCAGGGACAAATTTATCATCCCACGATGCCGCCTGGCCCACATATCCCTGACCTTGGCGGTTCTTATCCATATAGACACCCTGCATGGTACATATGCCGCCTACCACTCCCTTGGCTCTCTCCCGGATATAGGCCACATCAGCATCAGTAATAAAACCATCATGGGTGTTGAGATTATCCTCGGTAGCTGCATACTTTATTCGGTTCGGGATAATGAGGTTGCCTATTTGAATCGGTTTAAATAGATTAGGGTACTTTTTTGCTCCTGGATAGGATGAATAATCCCATTCAAATAATAACTTAGCCATCTATATACCCTCCTTTTGAAATTCTCTTTTTAAATCCAAAAACTCGCCCCATTTCTAAATTAAATTCGAAATTCTGTCAAGAAATTAAAAGATGAGATCTCTGAAAAGGTCCGAAAATCTAGAGCCGAAGCAGTCAAGTGGCTTTCAGAAGTTTTAGAATTGCGGTTTGATTTAATGTTATGGGTAATCTTTCCCATCATGAAAGATTGAGTATTTATGAAGGCTCGGGGCGTATATAGCGATCGGTTAAAGGTTCCGCTCTAAAACTTCTTCAAACCACCTGTCTGCTTCAGAGAATCGTTTTTCAGAAATCTCAAAGACTCGCTTAAAACGTACAAGAAATATATACTGTATACAAAAAATGGATCTTTTTCTCAAGTCAAATTTCAGGTCTTCCTTGGAGTTTCCATCTTCACCCTGGTTATTTGAAGTGACAGCATATCTGCGAGCCACTGTTTACTGCTCTCCCTCCGAAGCTTTAGCATAGGAGGGCCTTCTGACCACTGATCACTGACCACTGGTTCCTCAGAAAATTGCCATAAAAATAAATTTTTGGTATAAATAGGTCAACTTCCGGGGGTCATCAAAACAGACGTGGAGGATTTTAAGATCGGGGCCAGAACTAACGTTGTAGAGATCCATCCAAGGGTGTGATCGAGGCGTCGAAGGAAGGTTAAACCTAGTTTATGTTGAGACAAACTTTTCATATGGATGAACAAACCATTATAGATCAACTTGAGGAACTGGCCGAAAGATTTGTCATACAAATCCGCTACGAACCAATAAAACAAGATGAGGATTTAGTAAGAGTGGTAGGAGGACTGTGTCTCTTAAGGGGAGAATATGTCCTAATTATCGATTCTAAGGCAGCGATGAGAGATAAGATCAGGACCTTCGCGGAAGCATTAAGGCATTTCGACCTCGATCAGATCTATATAAAACCTGCCCTTAGAGAATTGTTGGGCAAGGTTCCTGTCTCTTTTCGTCATGAGCAGGCCGTCATTGGAGAGGAAAATATATGAAACGCGGAAAAATAGGGGTGAGTCCGGGAATTTATGAAATTCTTCCCAAACACTTCTCTAATCTTTTGAGGGTGATATTTTAATTTCGATTTACCCCGTTAGAAAAAATGCCCAGATACTTTGTAGTCCCGCTATAGCGGGATTACATTTTAAATAATTCCGGCGGGATTTACCTCAACGTTGCAAAAAATTCCTAAGACAGACTCGGCGGGGACACTGGAAGAGCCTTGTAGCGGAACCTTTTGAATGCCAAGCACCGCGGCTCATCAACTTTGCAGGACTTCACTCTTGGTGATATCCTCAATAACCCATTCAATTCTAAAAAAACCCGCATTACAAGGCTCTGGAAGTGTTCCCGGCGGGTCTGTCTAATGCAAAGATGAGGTTTACTCAATCAGATGCTATCGCAACTCCCATTCACCAGTCACATGCACTCAGTGGGCATGATGCTCCTCTTCAGCTTTGTCCGCCTCGGCCTTGGTCTTGTGCACCGTGCCGTCAGGGTGGTTTGGCGGTGAATATATAGTGTACAGCTTCAACCGTCCCTTGCCGGTGTTTATCACATTGTGGAAAGTTCCTGCCGGGACAATGACCGCCTCGCCGTCATGGACAACATGCTCCTCTTTTTGATTAAAGATGAATTTTGCCTCGCCTTGCTCAATCCTGAAGAACTGGTCTACCTTATCGTGGACCTCGTCTCCAATTTCCTCTCCTCGTTGAAGACACATCACAACCAGTTGAGCATTCTTAGCGGTGAACAAAACCTGCCTGAAATAATTGTTCTTCAATGTCTGCTTCTCGATGTTTCCAACATAGCCTGTCATTTTGGCACCTCCTTCATTGATTTAAGCAAACTTCGTTAATAAATGTCTTTACCTTGGGTCTATCATTTCCATCAAGCGAATGACCCATTAGAATATGGTTTAGCGCGAGATTGGCTTTTATTTCAGCCTCAACAACCGGGCTAAGCGGCTTGGTAAATCGCGTCAGCGTTTACCCAGTCCGCCTTGAGCCCGTTGTTAACTGTTTGGTCTGTCTATTGACAGCGTATAGGTAGTTCTCCTCTTCGATTCGCTCCTGGGTGACCTTGGCTCGCGTACGCCTCCTGACATCTGATCCTCGGTGCGAAGACTACTCCATGTCTATTTTGGCACCTCGCTAAGCGGGATGCCAAGTGCGTCGGCTACTCCCTTGCCGTATGCTGGGTCGGCCTTCAGGCAGTTGCCGATATGACGGATCTGAATCTCCCGCGGTGCCCCGCCGATGGCGCGGGCGGTGTTGGCAAAGAGGAGCGCCTGCTTTTTGGGGCCAATCAGGCGGAACAGCAGGCCGGGCTGGGTGTAGTAGTCGTCATCGTCATCGCGGAAATTCCAGTGGTCGGCGGCCCCTTCGAGGTTGAGGGGCGGTTCGGCAAATTCCGGCTGCTGCTGCCATTCACCGTAGCTGTTGGGTTCGTAGCCAAGGGTGCTGCCGTAATTGCCGTCAACCCGCATGGAGCCGTCACGGTGGAAGCTGTTGTACGGGCAGCGGGGCGCATTGACCGGGATCTGGTGGTGGTTCACGCCGAGCCGGTAACGCTGGGCGTCTCCGTAGGAAAACAGTCGCCCCTGGAGCATCTTGTCGGGTGAAAAACCGATGCCGGGCACCACATTGGCCGGGTTGAAGGCTGACTGCTCGACCTCGGCAAAAAAGTTGGCCGGGTTGCGGTTTAGCTCGAGTACGCCCACCTCGATCAGCGGATAATCCTTTTTGAGCCAGACCTTGGTGAGGTCGAAGGGATGAAAGTGATATTTCGCCGCATCCTTCTCCGGCATCACCTGGATAAACATGGTCCAGCGGGGGAAGTCGCCCTTCTCGATGCTCTCGTACAGGTCGCGCTGGTGGCTTTCCCGGTCCTTGCCGACGATCGCCTCGGCCTCTTCGTCGCTCAGGTTCCGTATCCCCTGCTGGGTGACGAGGTGAAATTTTACCCAGTGCCGTTCTTTCTTGGCATTGATGAGACTGAAGGTGTGGCTGCCGAAGCCGTGCATGTGGCGGTAGGACAGGGGGATGCCCCGGTCGCTCATAACGATGGTGACCTGGTGCAGCGCCTCGGGCAGCGAGGTCCAGAAATCCCAGTTGTTGAGGGCACTGCGCAGGTTGGTGCGGGGGTCCCGCTTGACGGCGTGGTTGAGGTCGGGGAACTTGAGTGGGTCGCGCAGGAAGAACACGGGCGTGTTGTTACCCACGAGATCCCAGTTTCCCTCCTCAGTATAGAACTTTGTCGCAAAGCCCCGGATGTCCCGCTCGGCGTCTGCAGCGCCGCGCTCCCCCGCCACCGTGGAAAAGCGGGTGAAGGTCTCTGTCTTCTTCCCCACTTTGGAGAAGATTTTGGCCTTGGTATAGCGGGTAATGTCATGGGTGACGGTAAAGGTTCCATAGGCGCCTGAACCCTTGGCATGCATGCGGCGCTCGGGGATTACCTCCCGGTCGAAGTGGGCGAGTTTCTCAAGATACCAGACATCCTGAAGCAGAACCGGGCCGCGCGGCCCTGCGGTCATCGTATTCTGGTTATCAACGACTGGTGCGCCGTTCCTGGTGGTCAGTTTTTTCTTTTGTTCTTTCATAGACTCCTCCTTTTGATTTGATTGGGACTACGTTATAGGTGCCGTTATCTCTCCAATAGGAACGAATTACTGTTCCACAACAAACGATCTACGCTTTTGCCGACGTGGCGGACTGATAAACATGAAATCTCACGCTTCGTCATCCACCCTGTGTCACGAGCCTCCCTTGCTTCCTTTGTCCTCGCGACACTCCCGACAATACCCATAATACTCCAGCCTGGTGTCAGTGATCGAGAAGCCGGTTTTTTTCGCTACCCCCTTGGGGTCAACAACAATGGGGACCTTGTAATCCAGTATCTTCTTACATCTCTCGCAGATCAGATTAATATGCTCTTCAAGATTCCCTTCGTAGCGGTTTTCCATCTTATCAAATTGAAGCGTTTTGATGATTCCATGGCGAGAAAGCTCGTTGAGAGTCGCATAGGTTGCCGATAAGCTCAAACTTTTCTTTTTCTTTTTTGCCTCCTTATATACAAGGCGCGCACCGGGATGAAGATTTCCCTGCTCGATCAGCACCTCAATGATCGCCATTCTTTGAGGGGTAACTTTTAATCCCCTCTCTCTTAGCTGTTTGATTATTGATTCTTTGGTTATTTTGGACAATTCGGAACCATTCCTGATTACAGTTTAGTATAATATCTCTCCTTTCATCTGTCAAGTCGTTCTTTCAAGAACATACCCGGGCCCATTTTCCGTGCGGTTGGGTGAGCTATTGCCGAGCGAAAGCCATGAGACGGGCATTTCCAACCTTTGATGAAAATCAATCATTCCCCCTCTCCTGCTGGCGGGGGAGGATTGGGGTAATGGGAACCAATTTTTTCTTGACAAAATTTGGACTCTCGTTTAATGGATTAAGATAGAAGAGGAAGAATCATGAGTCCCTTGAAGAATATGAAGATACGGGCCCTGGAAAAAGAAGACCTGGGGACCATTATTGAGATTGATGAAAAGGTCTTGGGTGAGAATCGGAAGGATTACTGGGAGAGAAAGTTAGTATTGATGAATGATAAATCTTCCAAAGTCTCATTGGTTGCCGAGGCGGAGGGGAAGGTCGCAGGGTTTATTCTCGGGGATGTCAGTGGTTGGGAATTTGGGGTGCCAGATACGATCGGCTGGATCGATACGATTGGCATTGATCCGGTCTATCAGAAAAAAGGATTAGCCACTACCCTGGCCCATGAACTGATTAAGAATTTGAAAGCAATCGGTGTCAGAACCATCTACACTTTGGTCAGTTGGGATGATTGGGACCTCCTTCAATTCTTTCATGCCATGGGATTTACACGGGGGGATATGATCAATTTAGAGTTGAAGATTTGACCTCTCCGGCCCTCAATTTCAGTTTATCTGCAGGGTGGATTTGATCTTTTTCAAGATGATTCCAGGTTTTGATTTCCGCAATCGTAATGTTATATTTTTTGGCAATCCCCCAAAGCGTATCCCCCTCTTTCACCACATAAATGATTTCTTTCCCCTTGCTTACCCCAAGCGGTTCATTGGAGGAAGCATGATCACGGTTCACTCGGATTTTTAGTTTATCTCCAGGGATGAGTTTCTTTTCGGGATGGAGATTGTTCCAGCGGCTGAGGGCGCCGATGTTCACTCCCATCTCATTTGCAATGCTCCATAAACTATCCCCTTTTTTGATAGTATAGATGATCTCTTCAGGCCCGGAGTTTTGGTTTTTTTCATTGAGTATTTTCTTTACCATCATGGTCGATCTTGTGTCCTGGGTCATCGGGATGGGGATGAGAAGGTTCATCCCTATGCTCAGACGGCTTGCCCTTTTTATCTGGTTGATCTCAAGGATAGGTGCTACATCGACCCGATAAAATCGAGCGATTCCTGAAAAGGTATCCCCTTTTTTGACAATGTGGGTCTTGAACTGGAACTTTTGCACGGGTTGAAGGGCTTCAAAATTTTTAAGAAAGAGTTCCTTCCTCTCGAACGGAATTTTAATTTCATAGTCGGGACTATCGGGAGGCGTGCACCATCTCAGGAGTTCGGGGTTTAAGTCCTTCAGCTCATCGACCGAAATCTCACAGGCCTTGGCGATCAGGCGAAGGTCTATCACTGCAGGGACTCTCACTTTTTCATATTGGAGGGGTTCCTGATATTCGATGTCGGCGAACCCATATTTTTCAGGATCTTTTGCAATGAGGGCTGCGGCAATCATCTGGGGGACATAGTCTTTCGTCTCTTGCTTCAGATAACGGTATTTGGTCAGTTGCCAGAAGTCTTCTGTTCGGTAGCGTTTCATCGCATTGGCAATCTTGCCCTCCCCTGCATTGTAACCCGCTGCAGCGAGATACCAACATTCGAATATATCGTAGAGGTCTTTAAGATATTTCGTAGCAGCAATGGTGGACTTTTCAGGATCTCGCCTCTCATCCACCCACCAATTCACCTTCAAACCGTATCTCTTCCCTGTCAAGTAAATAAATTGCCATGGACCGGAGGCTTTGCTCCTCGAATAGGCGTAGGGATTAAACCCGCTTTCAATGAGGGCCATATAGACAAGATCTTCAGGGAGGCCATTTCCCTTCAGAAGATTTTTCATGAAGGGAATGTATTTTTCAGATCGGGCAAGCCAATTGGAAAAGACCTTTTTACCTGAAGTTTGAAAATATTGGATGAACTGTTCGACTTTCGCGTTGATGACAATAGGGATATCGAAACTCGACTCCTTTTTAACTTGATTTTTCGGGACGATGACTACGCTAAACTCATCATTGGATTCATCACGGATGGGAAGTTCCAAGTTTTCAACAGAAAGCCCGTCCACAGGTGGAGAGGAAGAAGGTGTTGATATTTCCATTTGAGAAGTGGTTTCATTTGAAAAGAGTTCTTCCAATTCTGCCTGGGTAAAGAGGGAAGTTTGTGTCTCGGTGGTTGAAAGGAACTCCGTTCGGGTTTTTTCAGAGAGGAAACCCATGTGGGGCAAACATGAAGAGGAGAAAAACAAGATCATCCCCACCGAAAAGATCTTGTGCATCATGAAAATTTTCTCCGAAGAGATGAAAGAGAGGAGTTTAGAAGAAAATGGCATAAGCTGTTAAGTTTTGTCAAGATAAATTTTAGAGAGCTCTGAAAAACTATGACACGCTCTCTCGATTACACAGATTTCAAAAGATGATTACGCAGATTTCCATGATTTTTCAATGTGTTTCATATCTGTGTAATCGGTTCCTAATCGGTGTAATCAGAGATTTCGGGACTTTTTCAGAAATCTCTCTTAGGATATTTTATTTTGATCTCATGTACAATTTCGTAAAAAGTGTTCAAATTTATCCTTATAATTTTTTCCTTCCTCAATGAAATGGATTGGTCAAATTAAAAATTAATTGCAAAAAAGCAACTCTATATTTTTTATGCAAATAAACAGCAAGTTTTATGCCAAAATAGCAGAAGCGTGGAAGGATAGATAATATTGCTCAGAAAATAGATTTCCAAATCCCCCCGCCCCCCCTTTGCTAAAGGGGGGTAAGGGGGGATTAAATAATTTTCATCGTTCGTAGGTAACGAAACCGTCATGACAAATTGCAAAGATTTTAAGGATCCATTCCCATTTTGATCGGTAAGTTTTTATCGGCCGACCACTCCACCCAGGACCCCCGGTAGAGACGAATATTTGAAAAACCAAGAATATATTTCAGAGTAAAATAGAGATGGCTGGCTTCCCTTCCTGTACGGCAGTGGACAATAATCTCTTTATCTTTCACGACCTCATATTCTGCAAAGAGTTTTTCCAGATCCTCTTTCTTCTTCCAAATTCTTATTTCTTCCCCTTCCAAAGTTGTCTCCCAAAATATATTCCTGGCTCCGGGGATATGCCCCCTACGGATCTCCTCACCCTCTTCACCGCTGTACTGTTTTGGCGGCCTGGCATCTACAATTACCACATCCTTTGATAAAATTCGATCTCGAACCCACTTTTTTTCAGCCAGACTTTCTCGTTTCACTCTTCCGAAGAATTTTTTGGAAAGGAGTAACGGATACGATTGGGTGATCGGATGGTTTTCCGAGACCCATTTTTCCCAGCCACCGTTCAGGATCCCAACTCGTTTGTGGCCTAAGAAATCTAAGACCCATAGGAGGAAAGTCGCATTGGGATTCGATTTTTCTGAATAGAGGATCACCCACATGTCATTGGAGATACTTAAAGAATCTCCTAATAACCTTTCTAAGCAGATCCGGTCTGGTGCCTGAGCAGGAATTCCATTTCGGGGAACCCGTAGATTTTCAAAATGGAGATAGACAGCGTTTGGGATATGGCCTTTGAGATAGTCGAGGAGTGAAGTCCGCATGTCAACGATGCGAATAGAGGGATGGCTGATCAAGCCAACCAATTCCCCTGTTTCTATGAGTCTAGGGTGGTCAAAATTTTTGAATGGAGGTGTTTTGGCTGAAAGGTGGTTTGGAAGAATAAAGAAGAGAGAGAGCAACCAACCCCATTTCAAGATGGATGACTTTCGGTTTTTCATGCAAACATCCTCGACGAAAATAAATAATTCCCTCTCTCCCTCTTCCTGCCTGTTGCCTGCCTGCCGGTAGGCAGGGCAGACAGGTATTAAAGATGGGTTGAGGGAATTGAAAGATGCTTCTTCTCAAAGGCTTTTCGATAGAGTTGAAGGTATGAATTAGCCGATCTTTGCCAAGAGAAGTCCGCTGCCATAGCATTCCGAAGGAGTTGTTTCCAACGCTCCGGCTGAGAATAAAAACCGATGGCCACCTTGATCTGGTGAAGGAATTCCTTGGCATCATAGCGGACGAATTTAAAGCCGTTGCCTTTTCTTGTAGCGGGGTCGTAGTTCACAATAGTATCGTCCAGTCCCCCAGTGGCTCGGACGATCGGGATCGTCCCATATTTCAGGCTATAGATTTGATTCAGACCGCAGGGTTCATATTTCGAGGGCATTAGGAAGAAATCTGCTCCGGCTTCGATTTTGTGAGCCAATCGGTCGTCATAGGCGATTCGAATCCCGGCTTTTTGAGGATATTTACGGGCCACCTCGGTGAATAGATCGTGGTATTTCTGTTCTCCTGTTCCAAGGAGAACGAACCCGATGTCGAGGGTGAACAGTTCGTCCAGAATTTCTGCCAAAAGGTCGAATCCTTTTTGGTCTGCCAGCCGGGAGATCACCCCCAGAAGAGGAAGGTTCTCAAGGGAAGGAGAGAGATTAAATTCTTTAAGGAGATCCTTTTTACATTCTCTCTTTCCCGATAGATCTTGGGAGTTGTAGCGGGTGATCAGGTAAGAGTCATGAGAGGGATCCCAATTCTGGTAGTCCACACCGTTGAGGATGCCGTGAAGGTCCTCTTTTCGCTTTCTTAAGATTCCTTCCAATCCATAACCGTATTCAGAGGTCTGGATCTCTTCGCTATATTTCTGACTCACCGTATTGATCACATCGGCGTAGACGATCCCTGCTTTCATGAAGTTGATCCTTTCCCAAAATTCGATTCCTTCGGGATTATACATTTCTATGGGGAGACCGGTGAGGCCGAACTTCTCTTTCTTAAATACTCCCTGATAGGCGATGTTGTGGATCGTGAACATTACAGCCGTACGGGAGAAGAGAGGATCGTTCTGGTAGATTGATCTAAGATAGGCCGGGATCAAAGCGGTTTGCCATTCATGGTGGTGAATGATTTCAGGGGAAAATGACATGAGCTGGCAGAAGATGAGAACAGCCTTGGAGAAGAAGATGAAACGTTCTGCATTGTCAAAGTAGTCCCCTCTGGGTGTGCTGTAGAGGTGTTCCCTGTCAAAGAACTCATCACGACCAATGAAATAGACAGGGATGCCCTCGCTCAATTGGCCTTGATAGATATCCGCCCTGAGCATCTCATCTCCGATGGGGACTTCGATCTCTTGCCCCAGATATTGGACGGGAAATCCGGATTCCTTGACAATCCTGTAATAAGGCATTACCACCCTCAACTCACATCCGAGATCTTGGAGAAATTTGGGGAGGGCGCCTGCCACATCGGCCAACCCCCCTGTCTTAGCAAAGGGGACAGCCTCTGGAGTTACAAAAAGAACACGTAAGTTTTTTTCCATAGTTATAAGTGATGAATTATGAGTTATGAATTGAGAATTAAGAATTCTGAGAATGAAACATTACACTTAAAACTCTTCACTCATAACTCTCAACTCTTAACTTTGTTTTTGGGTTCCTCCCAGAACAGGATTTTGTGAGGGAATGGGATTTGAATCCCTTTTTCATCAAATCGATTCTTGATCCTTCTCCGCAACTCCCTCCCAACTTCCCACTGTTTCAACGGGACGGTTTTTATCATCATCCGAATGACCAATTGGGATTCTCCAAATTTCTCTATTCCCAAGATCTGTAGAGGGCCAAGAATGGCACTCTTGTAAGGTTCTTCTGCCTCCAATTCCCTTCCGATCTGGGAAAGGAGGTCGATCACTTGGTCAACATCTTCACGATATGAGATGCCGATGTCCAAAACCGATCGGGACCATTCTTTGGAGAGATTGCTCACGATTTTGATCTCACCGTTTGGGATCGTGTGTACCTTTCCCTCTAAGTCCCTCAAAACCGTTTTCCTCAAACTCACCGATTCGACCAGACCGGAGACCCCTGACACCTCAATCACATCTCCAATTCGATACTGGTTCTCAAGGAGAATGAAGAAACCGCTGATCACATCCTTGACTAAGTTCTGGGCCCCGAAACCAATGGCTACGGCCCCAATACCGGCAGTGGCCAACAGAGGTCCTAACTGTATCCCCAATTCTCCCAGAATCATCAAGACGGCGATGAAGGAGATGGCGATGAGAAGGGTATGCCGAAGGGTGTTGCCTAAGGTATGAGCCCTTTTCTTTGCCTCTGAGGCCTGGAGAGAGTCCTTCTCCGAAACAAATTTCTCCATCCATCTTACGATCCATTTGGACATTTGGAAGAGGATAATGAGGCTGATCAGAATCCCGACAATCTTGATTCCAGAGGTGGTAAGCCAAGTGGTGATGGTTTTGAATGTTTCAGACATAGATGCTTACGCAAGCCAATGTCAAAATCCAAAATTCAATATTAGGTTTAGGTCAAGGTTAAGGCTCAGTACTTTATTATTTAAAACTCAACCTAAACCTTAACCTCAACCTTTATTGAACGTTGGGTCTATTCGCCTTTTTCTGTTTTCCGGATGACCTTCTCTAAGCGATCCAGTGCATCGGCGGTCTTCTCTCTTAAGGAATCGGTCATAGCTACCAATGCATTTAACTGCTTCTTCAAGTCTTCGGGTGGAATGGTAGATTCGATCTTTCGTTTCAGTTCTGCAGTTCCCCCTGTGCGCTGGTAGGCGAGGATAGCAATGATGAGCGCGACCACTGCAATGAGAAGCGTGATTGCATCCATGATCAAGAACCTCCTTCAATTTTTGAATTAAGATAATCCATCCGTTTGAAATTTTCAATCGGTTCCTTTTCCGATTTCATACTGGATAATGGAACAGAGAGGTTTTGGGGGGTGACGATCCCCACTGACATAATGGCTTTGATTGCCTCTTCAATGGACATACGGGAAGGGACGATCTTTTCTTTAGAAAGAAAGATAAGAAAGCCTTGTGGAGGGACGAAGGCTGTAGGGATAAAAACGGTTACCTTATTTTGGTCTTCGAGATCGGCCACTTCATTCGTCACAAAACCGAGCATATAAATTCCTTCCTGTGGGAATTCAACAAAAACGGCCTGGCGAAAGGAACCTTTTCGAGTGGCAGAGAAGGCATCAGTCAATTGTTTGGCAGCGGTATAGATATTCTTTACAACTGGGATAGTTGTGAAAAGGTAGTCTCCCCAACTGACCAGTTTGCGGCCCAAAACATTGGTGGCGATCACTCCGATCAGGTAGAGCAAGAGGAAGAAGCCGATGATTCCCAGCCCAGGAAGGAGAAACTTTCGATTGAAAAGGTAGACCGTCACGTGGGGCATGAGCGGGCCGAGGATATTATCCACGGCGTTGAAGATGAAATTCAATACCAGAAAGGTGACTCCGAGGGGCAGGATGACCAGGATTCCTGCGAAGATCTTTGTCCGAAGATGTCTAAAAATATTCTTTGTCATTCTCTTGTTGCAGGCAATTGGAGAATCTTCTTCAGATCCGCCTCCTCGACCACCTCTTTTTCCAGCAAGAGACGGGCGAGTTCTCCAAGTTCATTTTTCTTAGCTGTAAGGATTTCTTTTGCCTTACGACAAGTATCGTCCACTATCTTCTTCACTTCTTCATCGATCTGTTTGGCTGTCTCTTCACTGTATTCCCTCGAGGAGAATAGGGAGGAGGAAAGAAAGAGGGGGTTCTTTTCCTTCTCGTAGGTGACGTAACCCAATTTTTCGCTCATCCCGTATTCTTTCACCATACTGGTAGCAATATCAGTGGCCCGTTGCAGATCATTATGGGCACCCGTAGAGATCTCTCCGAAGGTGATTTCCTCAGCGACCCTCCCACCTAACAGGACAGCCAGGCGGTCCAGGAGCTCTGTTTTTGTCATCAAGTATCGATCCTCTGTGGGCAGTTGAAGCGTATAGCCCAATGCAGAGATCCCTCTCGGGATAATGGAGATTCGACGGACAGGATCCGCATTTGGTAAAAGGGAGGCCACAATCGCATGGCCGGATTCGTGAAAGGCCACGATCTCCTTTTCCTTCTTTGACATCAACCTATTCTTCTTCTCCAATCCTGCCACCACGCGGTCGATCGCCTCTTCAATGTCGGCCATTTCCACCGATTCTTTATCCTTACGGGCGGCGAGCAGAGCAGCCTCGTTGACGATATTGGCAAGATCCGCACCTACGAATCCAGGAGTTCTTGAGGCGATCACCTTCAAATCGACCCCTGGAGACAACTTGATATTTTTGGTGTGGATCTTCAGGATTTCCTCCCGACCGATGATATCGGGTCGGTCGACTACCACATGTCGGTCGAACCTCCCTGGTCTGAGAAGGGCTGGGTCCAGAATTTCAGGCCGATTGGTGGCGGCCATGATGAGTACCCCTGTATTGGGGTCGAACCCATCCATCTCGGACAGGAGTTGATTGAGGGTCTGTTCCTGTTCATCGTGTCTGCCCATGGGGTTGATCCCCCGCGCCTTTCCCAGGGCATCCAGTTCATCGATGAAGATAATACAAGGGGCATGGTTTTGAGCCTGGCCAAAGAGATCCCTGACCCTCGCTGCTCCCACCCCGACAAACATCTCTACAAAATCGGAACCGCTGATGGAGAAAAATGGGACATTGGCTTCCCCAGCCACAGCCCGTGCTAGCAGGGTCTTCCCTGTCCCGGGCATCCCCACGAGGAGGACTCCCTTAGGGATCTTTCCGCCGAGGCGTTGAAACTTCCCCGGATTTTTGAGAAATTCCACGACCTCCTTCAATTCCTCTTTAGCCTCATCGATCCCGGCTACATCGGAGAAGGTGATTTTCTTCTCTTTCTCTGCATAGATTTTAGCCCGGCTCTTTCCAAAGGACATTACACTGGTCTCTGGTCCGATTCGAGAAAAGAGGATTCTCCAGATAAAGAAGAAGAAGACGAGAGGAATAATCCAGGAGAGGATATTGGTGAGCCATTTACTGTCTATTTTCCCGGTATATTTCACACGGTAGGTCTCCAAATCCTTCACCAGATCCGAATCTTCCACACGGATCGTCTGAAACCTTCGGAGGCCTTTCTCAGTTTCCCTTTCCCCAGAGATCGATTCCTGGGTGATGGTCAGATCTTTGATCTTGCCAGTTCTTAATGACTCCTTAAATTCACTGTAAGGGATCACATCCTCGGTCTTTCTCGTCACGATATAATTCTGGATGAGCAAGATGATGAGAAAAGCGATGACAAAGTACCAGATCGTGAAATGGGCCTTTTTCAAGGCAGGTTTCTTTCCACCACGATCCGAAGGTTCTTTGATCCGAAGGAGGTCTCTCAAGTTTAGGGATGGTTTTTGATCTTTCTTCATTTTATGAATCTCCAAATACCCTTCGAAAAATATCATTCACATGTTTGAGGTGGCCTCGAACATCGAAGGCAGCGTCCAATTCCTCTTGGGTAAGGAGGCGTTTGATCCCTTCATCCTGAGAGAGAAGGGTTTTGAAATCTTCGCCCTTCTCCCAGACCCTCATCGCATTCCTTTGAACCACAGCATAAGCTTCTTCTCTCGAGAGGCCTTTTTTCGTAAGCAGGAGAAGGACCGCCTCCGAATAGATGAGCCCTCCCATCTTTTCCAAATTGGCTTTCATATTCTCCGGATAGACGATGAGATTCTCGGTGAGGGAGGTAAAGCGGTTAAGCATGTAATCGATCAGGATGGTGGCATCAGGAGCGATCACTCTTTCCACAGAGGAGTGGCTGATGTCACGTTCGTGCCAGAGGGGAATATTTTCCAAAGCAGCGAAGCTGTAGGATCGCACAAGGCGTGCCAGGCCGGAGAGGTTCTCCGAGGAGATGGGATTCCTCTTGTGTGGCATGGCAGAGGATCCCTTCTGCCCCTTGGAGAAGAATTCCTCTGCTTCTAAAACCTCGGTTCGCTGGAGATGCCTGAGTTCCACAGAAAATTTTTCAATGGAGGAGGCAATGATGGCCAATGTGGTGAAGAATTCTGCATGGTGATCCCTCTGGACGATCTGCGTTGAGATGGGGGCTGGCTTGAGCCCCAATCGTCCACAGACGAACTCCTCAACGAAAGGACGGATGTGGGCAAATGTTCCCACAGCACCGGATATCTTACCGACGCTCACGGCTTCTTTCGCCCTCTCCATTCGCAAAAGGTTTCTTTTCGTCTCATCATACCAGAGGGCCATTTTGAGGCCGAAGGTGATGGGCTCGGCGTGGACACCGTGAGATCGTCCGATCATCAAGGTTTCTTTATATTGGAAGGCCTTCTCCTTCAACACCTTTAAAAGTCGATGGAGGTCTTGGAGGATGAGGTCAGAGGCCTCTTTTAAAAGGAGGGCGAGGGAGGTGTCGAGAATATCTGAGGAGGTAAGGCCATAATGAAGGTATCTCGATAGCGGACCAATGGATTCCCCCACATTGGTCAGAAAGGCGAGGACATCGTGTTTCGTCACCTTCTCAATTTCGTCCACACGAAGGGCATCAAAGGAGGCTTTCTCTCGGATCTCCCTTACGGCTTCTGCCGGAATCTCGCCCAATTTAGAAAAGGCCTCACAGACCAGAAGTTCGATCTCAAGCCAGGTCTCAAGCTTTCTCTGATCCGTCCAGATCTTTCCCATCTCAGGACGGGTATATCTTGGAATCATCTCAGGCTCCTTATAGAATATATATAACTATTTAACTGGATGGGGTTGAAAAGTCAATAAGAAACGGGTTGTTAAATATTGACAATTCCTTGGTTCAAATGCATATTAGTGCTATGATTATTATCAAATCATCCCGGGAAATTGAACAACTGAAAAGATCGAACGCCATTGTGGCAGAGGTCTTTCAGGAACTGAAGAAGGCGAATGTCCCAGGGATCACCACCATGGAGTTGGATCAAATTGCGGAAGAGATCATCTTTTCAAAGGGGGCCGTTCCTGCATTTAAAGGCTACCGAGGATTTCCTGCGACACTCTGCATCTCCATCAACGAAGAGGTGGTCCACGGCATCCCCAGCCAACGCCGATTGAAGGAGGGGGATATTGTGAGCCTGGATGTAGGGACCAATCTTGATGGTTATTTCGGAGATGGTGCGATCACCCTTCCTGTGGGTGAAGTGGATCGGGCAGCCCAGAGACTTCTTGAGGTGACGGAGAGGGCCCTTTATATCGGGATTGAAAAGGCAAAAATAGGGAATCGCCTCTTCGATATCTCTCATGCCATCCAGACATGGGTCGAATCACAAGGATTTTCTGTTGTCAGAGATTTTGTAGGACACGGCATTGGAATGGACCTCCATGAAGAACCACAGATCCCAAATTTTGGCTCGCCCCATCAGGGGCCGAGATTGGAGAGAGGCATGGTCTTTGCTTTGGAGCCCATGGTAAATGAAGGAACCTATGAGGTCACGATTCTTTCTGATGGTTGGACCGTGGTGACGATTGATGGAAAACGCTCCGCCCATTTTGAGCACACGATTGCGATCACTGATGGAGGGGCTGAGATCCTGAGTGAGCTTTAAATTATTCTAAGGATCGAGTTGAAAATCCCCCCTCTCCCCCCTTTACTAAAGGGGGGGTGGGGGGATTAAAGATTATTTTACCTTAATAATAAGGAGATAGAGAAGAGCTATGTATCGAGTGGCAAAGGATATGATCGACTTAGTGGGGTACACACCTCTTGTGAAGATTAATTATATCGTTCCCAACAAAAAGGTGAAGGTCTATGCAAAGCTCGAGCGATATAATCCGGCAGGCTCGGTCAAAGACCGGATTGCGAAATATATGATTGAATATGGAGAGAAAGAGGGTCTACTGACGAAAGACAAGATCGTCATCGAGCCTACCAGTGGTAATACAGGGATCGCTCTGGCAATGGTCTGTGCCGTCAAAGGATATCGATTGGAATTGGTGATGCCAGAGACGATGAGTGTAGAGAGAAGAAAGATCCTCACTGCCTATGGGGTGAAGATCGTTTTAAGTGAGGGGTCAAAGGGAATGGATGGAGCCATCGATCTGGCCATGGAGATGGCTCAAGACCCGAAATATTATATGCCATACCAGTTTAGAAATAAGTACAACGTACTCGCCCATTATGAGACAACGGGTGAGGAAATCTGGAGAGCGACGAAAGGGAAAGTGAGAATGTTTGTTGGGGGCTTGGGGACCACCGGGACCCTCATGGGTGTTTCCCAACGACTTAAAGAATACAACCCTGATATTAAAATCGTTGGGGTGGAGCCCTACCCCAATTCAGCAATCCAAGGATTGAAGAACCTTACCCACCAGTATGTTCCGGAGATCTACGATCCCAGTCGTTTGGATGAGAAAATCAATGTCACCGATGAGGATGCATTTGAAATGGCGAGGGTTCTTACCGTCCGAGAGGGGATCTTTTGTGGGATCAGTTCCGGTGCAGTGATGTGGGGGGCATTACAAAAGGCGATGGAATTGGATCATGGCATCATTGTCACCCTCTTCCCGGATAGTGGAGAGAAATATGTGAGCACCCCCCTTTACGAGCCCAGCAAGTGTTTTGAGTGTTTGAAGAAGAATAAGATCCCCACCTGTATGACAGAGGAATATATCACGGCCTTGGAATGTTTGGTAAAAAACGGGAGTTAAAGTATCAGAAACGTTTAGAACGTTATGACCGTTTAGAAGGTTTTGATCGAAAAAGAATTGGGGTCAAAGCTAAACTATACACTTTACTTTTCTGCCATTGAGGTTTTTTATATTGAAAATTGAGGTCAGACATCAGAAATACGGTACTGGCCATCAATCCCGCGACTCATCT
>Ga0256868_10000783_pt1 | contig 18032 bp, 15 predicted proteins | sample RVTome_13_FD_187341 | JGI IMG/M metagenome (GOLD analysis project Ga0256868, IMG submission 187341) | Soil microbial communities from uranium-contaminated site in the Upper Colorado River Basin, Wyoming, United States - RVT92D227 HiSeq ...
TCGCCTTGTCGTAAAATGGGTTCACGGCCCTTGAACTCTTCAAAAGTTACATAGACTCCCGCTTCACGCAACGCTCGAAGTGTACCTTCGAGCCCTTTATCCCGCACCATGTTCTCAATATCGCCCATTTCACATCTGGCTAGCTTTAACAAAGGTAAATAAGGACTTTTGGGATACCCAAAGATTCCTTTTCTGACAAGACGGAGAAAATTTTCTTCTCTCTCTGCCATACGCTTCTGTATAATGGCTTTGGCCTCTTCCAGCGAGATCGTATGGCGTAGAAATCCTCGCAGTCCCCAGGCGAAGCGACCATACATTTTAAGATCTGCCAAAATATTCAATGATTCGGTATCCTTTTTAAGATTCAGGTTTATTATACGTAAAAGCGAGTGGATTATAATATAGTTTAGGATTAAGTCAATAAAAAATTCCAGTGCAGAAAAAGAGGTCCTTTGCCTTAAAGCCTCGAAGAGGGGTTTGGGTGAGATGAAATAGACAAACCTATTCGAGTGTCTGGCCACGTTTCATTGCGATATCATGAATCAAACCTAAGTATCTTTTTAAGTGAACCTCGTCCGTCCAGTTACGTTGGTAAGCCTGATAGCCTCGAAGACCCAGCTCACGTCGGGATGATGGATCCTCTAACAATTTGTCCATTGCTGCTATCAACTCCTCCTCTGTATCATATACAAATCCTCCACCACTTTCCCTGATTGACTCTGGCATTCCCCCTAAGTTTCTTACGATAACGGGTGTCTGTGTTCTGAAAGCCTCAAGAATTACAAGCGGGAAGGATTCGAAACATATAGATGGAACAATCAAGGCTATGGCAGAGCGATACAGAGCTTCAAGTTTTGGACCAGAGAGGTATCCAAGAAATTGGATGTTGACCATCCCCTCAGCCAAACGTTGAAGAGAAGGCTTATCTTCGCCCGTCCCGGCGATCAATAATTTTGCCTTTCGGTATTGACGGAAGACGGGAAGGAGGGTCTGTAACCCTTTGAGCTTTTTCAATCGACCTACAAAGAGGAAGTAAGGTTCACCCGATATTCGATCTATTGATGGATTGGGATTTGATGGAGCGGTCTCCTGGTTAGGGACAAAACCAGGGATATGAACGATGGGGAGGGCAAGGCCCATCTGGTCGTGAATGTCTTTGGAAAATTGACTTAATGCAATGAAGGCATCCACATGTTTAACCATTACCTTCAGAAGAGGGAGATACCGCCACCACTGAGGCGGGCGTTTGTATGTCAGGCTGCAGAAAAAGCAATGCGGTTGGGTGCATGGTGACCGGTTGAATTTAAATAGGATATGGGTAGGACAGCCCAACCAATATTCATGCATGGTGTAGAGCTTAATGCCTTTGCCGTATTCCAGAATTTTGGGTCCAAACAATGAGATATTGTGATAGTGAATGACATCAAATCCCTTTTCAAGGATCTTTTGGATGTGGGCTGACTTGAAGAGAGGAAAACCGGTCTGGTGCGTAGCCAATGGAGAGAGAAAGCCAAAGGAGCTCCTGAGTCCATGGACGGTAACATTAGGATGATCCTGATAGGTCCTTAAAGGTTTTTGTCGAGCCAAAATTCGGTATGCATCAATACAGTGAATTACCTCCACATGATGGCCCCGCCTCGCCAATTCATTAGATAGGTGCTGCACAAAGACACCATCCCCACCAAAATTGTAAGGTGGGTAGAAGGTCGTAATCATACAAAAACGGAGTGGTCGATCTATCATCTTAAGCCATTCTGAATAAAACGTCGTATCCCCCGAGGAATGCTTCGCGCTAGGATGTACCAGGGAAACAGAGGCGTCAACATAATATTAAACAGCCTCTCAGTTCTGAGATAGTAAGTATCTATCCGTTCGAGGCCATAGAGATCACTCCTGAGATTGATCAAGCTTAACTTATCAGAACAGGCACAGGTAAAATGTTTGCGAATGATTTTAAGGCTTCGATCATCATAGCGGCTGTAGGGAGCCGCAAAGCACTCTACCGGGGTATTGAGGGCATCTTCGATAATTAATTTAGAGTCACAAATCTCCGACCTAATTCTTTCAAAGGATAGACGGGTTAAGTCTGGATGAGTGAGGGTATGGGCACCAAATTCAATTCCCCACCGCTTCATTTCCAATATCTCATGCCAGTTCAGCATAGAACGTCCTTCGAGTGAAGGTAATCTTTCTCCAGGCTTGACCTTTCCCCTTTCTCCTACCGTAAGGAAAATGGTTGCTGTCATTCTGTTGTCCTGCAACACTGGAAACGCTTCTTCATAGACGGATTTATACCCGTCATCAAAAGTGATCACAAAAGACCGTTCCGGAAAAGGTTTTTTTAAGCGTAGGTCATTTACTGTTTCCAAGAGGCTTATCGTTCGATATCCGATCTCAAAAAGCTTGGCCATCACACGGCGAAACAAATCCGGTGAAAAAGAGATGACAGACCTTTGATCATCGAGGGCATGAAAGGTCAGGATTGGGAGCGATAGAACCATCTTTCTTCTCGATCAATTTTAATAGATACCAATTCGTCCCGTGATTAGATCTTTTTAAAAAGACATTTCCAAGTCCCCGTCCCCCATTGTCAAGTACCATTGTCGCGAGTTTCGAAAAACTTGCAACTCTGGATCAGGTAGAGTGATACGGGGATTAAAATATTTTGGCTTCAACCACCATGGAATGAACCCCATACGATACAATATGTGTCTGAAAAAATGCATGGTAGCTAAGCAAATGATGATTGCCGCCCTCTCATGCCGAAGGTAATCAATTGCTTGATAGATGAGATTTTTTAATAGTAAGGAGGACTTGTCTTCCACCAAAAAATCGGTCAGATAGCCCCATTTTATCCCAGATTTCTCGGTAACCCGCAGAACAATATAACCAACAAGATCGTCCCCCTTCGTTGCTGCAAGCAGTGTGTATTTAGCGTCGGGACGGTGGACAAACCGCCAGTTTAAATAGGATTGGTCACGGACTACTATGACCGGATAATTCCGTCTTATTCGCTTCCAGAGGAAGTCGACTCTCTGGTCGAAGTTGGCTACCTGGGTAATGGTCACTCCCACAGGAGAAGGTCGTCTATGTAATATATCGGTAAGGCGCTGAGAAGGCGAGGTAAGGAGACTGCTCCAACGTCTGAGTAGCCGACTACCTGTTGTTTTATAAATAACTTGACTGGAATCCATTAACCTGAACAGAAAGAGGAGACGAGTATATTGAGATGTGCTTAGAGGGGCAACAGTTTTTTGGGAGATTTCATTCAACCACGAAAACCCGATTGGATGGTCAGCTATGATCTGTCTCACGACCTGTCGCGATAGTCCCTGACCGCGATAGTCTGGATGGACTATTAAATCACAAAAGTTTTTAATCCAATACTCCTTGCCGAGAATTGACACGCGTAGTGACATCGTTCCTTCCATCCCGATGATGTTAGTCCCATTTTTCAACAATAAGATATACGGCTCAGCGTTAGCATTGGAAGGGTTGGCATCGTATTTCCAATCCCATTGGCTTATCAGGCGGTTGTAATCAATAGGAGAATATGCTTTCCGCAGAAACGCAAAAACCTCATCTCTGTCAGTTTTTCGATAACGGTGGACTTTAAAACAATTACCCATCGCATCAAGGATTTATCTTGTTCTCAAATCAACAATCTTGTTGTAGATCCAACCAATAGTGGATCCACAAAGCGTACCAAGGGCAAAGCCGTAAAGAAACCCGACGATGCTTCCTAAAAATGAGACTTTATATCCAATAAAGAACTGGCTTAGAAGTTGTAGATGGGGACCCACAACATACTTCCCATTCGGGGTTACTTGTCCGCCTTTTATTAAGAGCCAGTTGGTTCCGATGAAGATAATAAAACCCATTAAAATGCCGAGAACCAATCCCATCACCTTGGTATTCAAACGGAGGACACCCCTTAGCAATTTCTCTTCATTTGGAATTTTTTTAGATGCCATTTTGATGCTCCATACTTTCTAAAAATGATCCAAGAAATCCCTGAACGTTAACAATTCCACTTTCCTCTTAATACGATAAATATAATAAGCCATAGATAAGTTTCTAAGATAGGCAAAAAGCCAACCGAAAAGGAATCCCCATGAAAAACCATAGGCCATACCAACAAAGGCGCCTTTTATCGATACTGTATATCCGAAGAAGTACTGATTGAGAAGTTTTAAATAATGAGTTGCAAGTCCGTCACTTCTCATCAACCAAATCGTGGAGAGAAATATGAGGAAACCACAAACCAATCCTATCGCTGTAGCCAGTCCCAATTGATCCATCCTGGAAAACACAGATGGAAGGAGCCTATCTAACGCCGCTTCTTCACCAGGTTCTAAAGTCATTTCCTCGTGATATTCCTGCTCGACGTTGATGGCCCACAGGTCATGATTCGCCCCGAGAATATTTTCTGCCGAGAGCATGGCCGTCAGCATCGAATGGTCCTGATTATTATATTTATGCATACCGTTGCGTCCAACCAACTGAAGGTTGTCAAGTTGCTTGAGGAATTGGCGCACCACCTCAAGTGATTCCCGGTAGGTCATATCGTAGATCGGGTAAGCTTTGGGCATTCGAACCACTGTACCCTCTTCCATATCATTTTTGTTCGCCAGACCTAATGTTTCGAGTTCCTTTTTCCCAAGTTTAATCAACTCCTCATCCGGCATATTCCAGAGCTCGTCCCCCTCGTAACAAAAATATTCCAAACCCAGACACGTCTGATTGGGGTCGGGGACCATGAAAGGACTCCAGTTTTTAAAGTTCTGGATCCGACCCACCTTTACATCAGGATCGTGTATGTATATCCATGTGTCCGGGAAAAGCATGGGTTTCTTGATAATGAGAGCAACTGTAAGAAAATCTCTGTATTTCAGATCATTGGCTGCATCAAGCACTTCTTTCGGTACCTGTGGTTTAAACTTTTGTAAAACCTCCCGAATGGGCATGCTGCTAATAAAATCCGAGCCATATAATAATTCTACTTGCCCGTTTCGTTTTAATTCGAGAGCCTCCACCTTATTTCCTGACCAACGAATCCCTTCCACCTCGTTCCCCAGATAAATCTTTGAACCGGCCCTATGGATGATCTCTGCCAGTTTTTGCCACATCATGCCAGGGCCGAATTTAGGATAATCGAATTTATCGATGAGTGTCTTAATCACTTTCCTTTTGTCTTTCTGATTACTTTGATTTGCGATGATTGCATTTTTCAGGGCAGTCATTAAGGAAAGCCCTTTGACTCGTTGAGCTGCCCACTCAGCACTGATGTCTTTACAGGATATTCCCCAGACTTTTTCCGTGTAGGTCTTAAAAAAGATTTTAAACAACCTTCTCCCAAAACGGTTTGAAACCCACTGTTCGAAGGTATTCTCCTCTTTGGATGGAAATAACTGAGACCTGAGATAACTTAAAAGAACGAGGATACTATTCCATACTCCTAACCCCAACAAAGCGTTTATGGGACGAAGAGGATAGTAAAAGAACTTTTTGTTGTAATAGATTCGCGAGAGCCTGTCGCGTTGGAGTAAATCTTCACCGAGCACTTCCTTCCAGATATTTTCAACAGACTCCACCTTGGTGAAAAAGCGATGTCCTCCTGTATCAAAATAATAGCCCTTATAATTGACCGTTCTTGCAAGCCCGCCAACTGTTTGGTCCTTCTCAAGAACAATCGATTGGATTCCTGCTTTGGAAAGCGTGTAGGCGGCGGTCAAACCTGCTGGGCCAGCACCGATGATAACGACCGGACCACGTCCCATCAGCGCCACTCCGGAAATTGGGTGGGGTTAGGTAATTTCTTCGAGGGGGTTTGAAACCTGAGTTTGGAGGATTGATGCCGTGAGAAAAGGAACCACCCTATGCTTATGGTAAAGGCCAGACCACTGTAAAAATAGTAAAACCAATGCCAAGGGATCGTTCCTATCATGAACCAAAAACCACGCTTGTTGAAGAAAAACTTATATAATGGGTTGTTAATGATGAATAGTGAAAGGACCAATACACCAAACACTATAAAAAAAGGGGGCCACCACCAACCTGCAATAAAAGCTGCCAGAAGAATATATATCAAAATAACACTGAGACGGTTTGAAAATCTTAGATTCAGATCATTGATCAAACTGCGATCCCTCAGAATTAATCTAGTCCATGGAAGAGCGCGATCGAAGAAGTCAGACTTTAATAAGCCAATGGAATTCCAATGCTTTAAATGTTTTACTTGGAGTTTCTTAGAAAGTCGAATCTTGTATCCTGCCTGTTTCAGTCGATAACCTAATTCGATATCTTCGATACAGGGTTTTCGATAAGATTCATCAAAACCGCCTAATTCCAAAAAAACCTTACGACGAATGGCACCACAACCGGCCCAAAAAGTGGAAGCCTCTTCTCGTGATATCTGATGGACATAATGGTGAAATAGATTCTTATATTGAGAGAGGAAATTGTCCTCTCCCGGTTCCTCATCATAGGATCCAAAAAGGGCAATCAACTGAGGATCATCGCTAAAAGCCGCTTCAATCTGGCGGACAGCATCAGGAGTGATCATCACATCTGCATCAATAAAAAAAAGGATGTCCCCCTGAGCGTTTTGGGCTCCTAAATTTCTGGCTCGAGCCGGACCTTGCGGTTTAGGAATTCTCAAAACCTTTGCCCCGAATTCTTCTGCCACACGCCAGGGACTATCAGTATCCCCATCTGCTACCACTATTATTTCATTAGGAGATGGACCAACTTCGGCTATGCTTGATAGGCACTTACGGAAATTAGAACCCCCATTTCTCACTGGGATAATCACTGAGATGGTTAATGGAGAAGGTGAAGATAAAGTTTGAGAAGGTATTTCTGACATCAATAATATCGTATACCTTTGAAGACTTAGTTGAAGGAAATTATTTAACACTTAAATGTTTCCCAAACATTACTTAATTGTACCTTCAAAGTCAAGGTATTTTGGCAATAGTATTTTGGTAATAGGTATTTTGGCAACAGAATAGAGAAACAGATGGGTGCAGAGTGTCATATGCGCAGGACATTTGACTAAAAACCCAGATGTGGTATAATTTGAATGTACGAAATTCAGATTAGGAGATTTTTATGATTACGCAGCTAAGACGCAGGTCACAGGTAACCTTGCCTAGTGAAGTTGTAAAGAAGATGAAATTGCAGGAAGGCGATAATCTGGACATCATTTTGGAGGACGACAAGATCATCATCAAACCCGTTCTTGTGATTGATCGATCTCAGTCGTGGTTTTGGTCCAAGAAATGGCAGGAGATGGAGAAGGAAGCTGATGAGGACATTAAATATGGCAGGGTCCATAAGGCCAAGAACGTGAAAGAGCTAATTGACAAGCTGGATTCATAATTGATGGATTTCATTTTCACCGGCAGGTTCAAAAAGTCCTATAAGAACCTCTCTAAGCAGGATCAAAAAACCTTACAAAAGAAGCTCGACTTGATGAGCAGAAATCCCCATCACCCTTCACTGAGAACTAAAAAGATTCAAGGCACTGACGACATCTTTGAAAGCAGTATCAACATGTCTATCCGGATGACCTGGCAATACGAGAGTGAATCAATACTGCTTCGTGTTGTTGGAGATCACGATGCTGTTCTCAAGAACCCCTAAGATAATAGCCACCACCAACAGGTAACACAAGCCAAAAAATTGACCTTCAAATCCTGTCATCGGCGGGATTTCTTTTAGCCCTGAACGTTATCTGCTCATTTCTATTCGGGGGTTGATTCATTGGGGAGGGTGAAAGAAGTTGGGAGATTAAGATCGGTAAGATGCATTAATCTTCACATAGTCTAAAGAAAGATCTGTGGTGAGAACAGAAAATTGGCTCTCCCCTTGGTTGAGATCAACGATGACCTTGAATGATTTCTTTTTGATGACCTTTGCAGCTTTCTCTTCTGATCGAGGATTGACTCCCACCCCATTTTTTACAATCGGAGCATGATCAAAGAAGACGTCAATTCGATTCGGATTGATTCGGGCACCGGAATGGCCCAAAGCACAAAGAATTCTTCCCCAATTGGCGTCCTCCCCAAAAAAAGCGGTTTTCACCAATGGAGAATGGGCAACGGTATAAGCGGCTTGCTTTGCATCTTCTTTGTTTCGTGCTCCTCGGATCAAGACTTCAAAGAATTTTGTTGCACCCTCTCCATCTTTCACCACGCTCTTAGCAAGATTTTGACAAACCTCCGAAAGCATGGACTGAAAAATATCAGCGTCTCTGTCCACGATTTTCAAAGAACAATGGCCTGCCTTTCCATTGGCTAAAAGCAGTACCGTATCATTGGTGCTGTTTTCCCCATCGACAGTAATGCGGTTATAGGATTCCTCAACGGCTTTTTTTAACATCCGTTGGAGCAATGGTGTTCCAAAATTGGCATCCGTGACAAGGAAGGAAAGCATTGTGGCCAGATCGGGCCGGATCATTCCTGCGCCCTTTACCATCCCGCATAATTTGACCTGTTTCCCCTTGATTCGACAAGTGGCCACCTCAACCTTAGGGAAAGTATCCGTGGTCATGATAGACTCAACCGTATTCATCCATCCTTCTGGAGAGAGGGCCTCAATCAACTCGGGAACCCTTTCTTCGATCTTCTTCATTGGGAGAGGGACTCCAATGACCCCTGTGGATGCCGTGAATACTAACTTCTCTTTAAGACCCATCCTCTTTGCCACCAATGAAGAAATTCTACTGGCATCCCTCAATCCCTGAGCCCCTGTACACGCATTGGCATTGCCACTATTAACCACTACTGCTTGGCAGATGCCTCCTTTGATCCGTCTCAGGTTCAATTGGACAGAGGCCGCTTTCACGGCATTGGTGGTGAAGAGCCCGGCCACCTTGGCTGGAACATCTGAGTAAATCAAACCCAGATCCCTCTTTCCGTTCTTCTTGATCCCTGCCGAAATTCCTGAAAAAAGAAAACCATTAACTTCGAAGTCGAGAGGCTTCATCTTTTCACCGTTTCAAGTTCCGAGTTCCATGTTTCGAGTTAACTTAAAACTCGTAACACGAAACTTGAAACTCAAGCTGAATTTTTTAGGCTCTTGCCCCTTCTTCTTTGGGCAAGCAGCATCGCTTATATTTCTTTCCGCTCCCACATGGGCAGGGATCGTTCCGACCCACCTTCTTTCCCTCTCGTCGAACGGTGACTCCTTTGCCATCTTCTGTTTTCCCGTCCCCGCCCTGAGAAGTCTCCCCTCGGCTTAGGATGAAGGTCTGCTTTCTTTCCATTTTCACTTCCTTCATCTCTTGTTCCTTTGCAATCTGAATGGCAAAGAGTTTTTCAACGGTATCCTTTTTTATCCTGTCCAACATCTCAAGAAACATTTGATAGGCTTCTTTTTGATATTCAATGCGAGGGTCTTTCTGACCATAACCTCTTAAACCGATCCCTTCCTTCAGCTGATCAATGGCAAGAAGGTGGTCCTTCCAATGGTAATCAGTGGATTGGAGCATGATTACCTTCTCTAAGTATCGAAGCATGGGTGGTCCGAATTCCTCCTCCTTCTTCTGGTAAAAGTCCTTTGCGTACTGAATGATCATTTCTTTCAATTGGTCTGCCTTGATCCCATTTTCTTCTACAGAAGGGACTGACCACTTGAAAGAAAATTGTTGATAAACAGCATCTTGAAGTCCTTTCAGATCCCAATCCTCAGGGTGCTCCTTTCCATCCGTATAAAAATCAACAAGCCCTTCACTCTGTTCCTCAATCATCTCCATCACAGTCTCTTTCAAGTCTTCACTGCCAAGAACCTCTCTCCGCTGGGAATAGATCACTTCTCTCTGTTTGTTCATGACATTATCATACTCTAACAGATGCTTCCGTATTTCGAAATTATGGGCCTCCACTTTCCTTTGTGCATTCTCAATGGCCTTGGTAACGAGACCATGTTCGATGGGCTGGTCTTCTTCGATTCCCAACCGGTCCATAATATTAGAAATCCTCTCTGAGCCAAAAATCCTCAAGAGGTCATCCTCTAAAGAGAGGTAGAATCGGGAGGATCCGGGATCACCCTGTCTGCCAGATCTTCCCCTCAATTGGTTGTCAATGCGTCGGGCCTCATGCCGCTCGGTTCCCAACACATGGAGGCCTCCTAACTGTATGACTTTCTCCTTCTCATTTTTGACAATGGCCAAAGCCTTTTCAAATGCCTTCCTCATCGCCTCCTCAGTAGGTTCTTCATCCACTATTGTTTTTGCTAAAAACTTAGAATTCCCCCCTAAGAGGATGTCTGTTCCTCTTCCGGCCATGTTCGTAGAGAGGGTTACCGCCCCTGCTCTTCCTGCCTGAGCAATGATCTCAGCCTCTCTCTCATGATGTTTGGCGTTGAGGACATTATGAGGAATCCCCTGTTTCTTTAGAAGTTGACTCAATCTCTCAGACTTCTCAATGGAAATCGTCCCTACCAGAACCGGATGTCCAGATTGATATAGTTCTTTGATCTCCTGGACCACGGCACGAAACTTCTCATTCTCGGTTTTATAAATGACATCAGGATAATTGGTTCTCCTCAGGGGCATATTGGTGGGAATGACCACAACATCGAGATTATAAATTTTCCTAAATTCCGCAGCCTCCGTATCTGCTGTCCCGGTCATCCCTGCCAGCTTTTTGTACATTCTAAAATAATTTTGAAACGTGACGGTAGCCAACGTCTGATTTTCATTTTCGATCCGAACATTTTCCTTGGCTTCCACGGCCTGATGGAGACCGTCACTCCATCTTCTCCCTGGCATCAGCCTTCCGGTAAATTCATCAACAATAATCACCTGTCCATCTTTGACCATATAGTCTACATCTCTTTTAAAAAGAGTGTGGGCTTTCAATGCCTGATTGACATGATGAAGGATCTCAATATTTCTGGGATCGTAGAGGTTTTCGACACGGATTAATTTCTCTACATGAACCACTCCCTCTTCCGTTAAAAAGGCGGTGTGGCTTTTTTCTTCTAATTGATAATCCTTCCCTTGTTTTAGAGATGGGATGATCCGGTTGATCTTATAATATTTGTCGGTCGATTCTTCTGCAGGGCCGGAGATGATCAGCGGGGTTCTGGCCTCATCGATCAGGATGCTATCCACCTCATCGACGATGGCATAGTTCAGATCCCGCTGGACATAATCTTCAATGGTAAATTTCATATTGTCCCGGAGGTAGTCAAATCCGAACTCATTATTAGTCCCGTAAGTGATGTCACAATTATAGGCTTTCTTTCTCTCCTGGTCATTTAACTCATGAAGGATTACCCCCACGGAAAGACCCAAGAACCAGTAGATGACTCCCATCCATTCACTATCCCTTTTGGCCAGATAGTCATTCACCGTCACAATATGGACGCCTTTACCATTGAGAGAATTCAAATAAGCGGGTAAGGTCGCGACTAAGGTCTTCCCTTCACCCGTTGCCATCTCAGTAATCTTCCCTTCATGAAGGACAATTCCTCCTATCAGCTGGGCATTATAATGTCTTTCGCCAAGGGTCCGTTTCGCTGTCTCACGGACGACGGCAAATGCCTCGGGGAGGATTTCTTCTAAGGACTCCCCTCGCCCAATTCGATCTTTGAATTGAGCGGTTTTGGCTCGGAGCTGATCGTCATTCAGTGGACTAATATCCGGTTCCCATTGGTTAATTTTATCCACAAGGGGTTGTATCCTTTTCAACTCTCTTTCGTTTTTGCTCCCCACAATCTTCTTGATCAGTGATCCAATCATAAAAAGTCTATCTCCTCATGATTCACTTTTATTTAAAAATTATATAATGGATTAAGAAAGGTTGCAATCCTCTTAAAAGTTACTGCTTCGTATGAAAGACGTTTTGGCTGAACTGGCGCTTAAGGTATCTCCGTATAACCCCGCTATGTCCTCCCTTACTTTAAGGGGGGATGAAGGGGGGTTTAAGGGAAGGGATAAAGATAGGACCCATAGAAATGCCGGAAGAACCAAGATTTTAAAGACAAATAACGTAACCATTTACCGATACGGGCCCTGAATCTAATATGGTACAGGGCGGGCACTTTTACCGTTACCTTTGGACTATAAACTTCTATTTTCTATGCATTCTTTTGAGGAAGAGGTGAAAATGGGGTATTAATTTAGAATATATTTCATGGGGTTGACTGGAATACCATTCACCCTCACTTCGTAATGGAGATGAGGACCAGTTGACCTCCCAGTATGTCCAATCTCAGCAATTTTGTCCCCCCTTTTTACTTTCTGTCCGGGTTTTACAAAAATTTTACTGAGGTGACAGTAACGGCTGGTCATTCCGAACCCATGGGAGATCACCACTACGTTCCCAAGGGAGAAATCCTTCCCAGTGTCCGAAACGATTCCATCTGCGGTAACAATGACCGGGGTTCCAACCCGATTCGAAATATCAAAGCCTTCATGCATCTGGGTTAACCCCGTAAAGGGATTGATTCGAAAGCCAAAACCCGATGTCACCCAACCTTGTGCTGGCCATATCGAAGGGGTATGAACTAATATCTCCTTTTTGGTTGATAGGAGTTTTTCAAGTTCAGACAGACTCTCCTCTCGGGACATAACTTCTGAATTGAGACGCTCCATATCAGTCCTCATCTGCTGAATCAGTCCCTTCTCGTTATTCTCCGTCTTCAGTTTCTCTCGAATGTCAGTGGACGACTCCCCACCCATCCCCATAAAAGAAGTCGTTTCCTGACCCTTCTCCAAATTGGCAATGATACGGATTTTCTTATCGAAATATTTCAATTTGGAGAGTTGTCTCTCGAGGTCTTCAATCTTTGATGAGAAAAAATAAATTTGGGATTTTTGATCTCTCGTCTCCTGTCGTAATTGACTTAACTCAAAGGACTTTTTTCTGACCTGAATATAGTCACAAAAGAAAAAAATTGTGGAGAGGAAGGCAAAAGCTAAAAGATAAAGTGCAATCTTAAAGCTCTTTTTATGTATCCTCAGATGCCGGGTTTTGGAAGTCTTTTGGCCAAAGATCAGTACATTAAAGTAGTCTTTCTCCAAAATAACCCCCTTGCTTTAAATCTATCGTTTTTTAAACTCTATCTTAAATACCAAATTAAAGATTCCTAGTCAAGGTTTTTTTTGAATGGAGGTTGATGATGCAAAATGGAAGGAGGATCGTCTTCAATCAATATTTTCGGATCAGAAGGGATTTAAAAGGTGGTCAACTCTTGGGTTCCCTTTTGGTAACCATAATTTTTCACGATCCCTTCCTTATCGAAGAGAACGACAAGACCATCCTTTTTCTGTTGGATGCGCGTATACTGGAAAAGAACCAAGTTGGTAAAATAAGGCTCTTCGATTGTAAGTTTAGAGGAGTTCTTGCGAAGATAAGCATAGACAAAAATGTCTCCGTCATATTGCTTTTGGATTCGATCGGGAGGCCCAAAAATCTCCAGAATTTCACTCTTCGTGGTAGACCCTAATTTGATCCTTTCTTTCGGATCTTGTTTAATCTCAGAACCCATGTAGACTCTTCCGATGCTGCAACTGCATATCAGAAACATCACGAGGGAAATTAAGATAAGGGCCTTACCGCAATTCTTCGGTTCCTTTATGGAATCCATAATATTTCACCTTCTCATCTTCGTCAAGAAAGATGACTAAATGATCTGACTTTACCTTTGCATCAACAAAATTGAATAGGATCAACACAATCGCTCGAATATTTCCTTGGTTATACTGGTAGGAGAGAATATTGGCAAATGGATAATTGGTAAGGGGCTCCCTTGTCACATCCATTTCGCGGAGGATTTCATTGAAGATAGTGGGGCTAATATAATTCTGAGGAGGTCCAAACCAACTTATTATTTCCGCCTTTGTCGTTATCCCTGGTTTAATTTCCCTAATTTTTTCTTCAGAAATTTTTGGGCCCTCATAATAGCGTCCGACAACGCAGCTTGTAAGAAGGGAGACGAAACATAAAATTCTAATGATTTTTAGCGGATTTCCCAAATGCCTCTTCATAAGTTCCCCCCGATGTTAAAGAAAGATGGTTTTAATTTTTACATAAAGATATTTGATTTTCAAGCGGAGGTGTGGCGGAGGTGTGGCGGAGGTGTGGCGGAGGTGTGGCGAAGGCAGGTTCAATCCTTCCATCAGAGGAGTCGAAAGATGGACTGCAGAATGATGTCAATCTATCTTTTTCCCAATCCGTATTTTTCTGCCACCTCTTTGAACCCAGGAAGTGCCCCTTCAATCACTTTTTTATCGACGGCATAGGCAATCCTGAAATAACCTGGCTTTCCGAAACCCCTACCTGGAACAGTCAAAATCCGTTTTGATAGAAGTTCTTTGACAAAGGCCAAATCATCTTCAATGGGAGCTTTTGGGAAGAGATAGAAAGCCCCTTGTGGTTTGACCATTTGATAGCCAAATGCCGTTAAGGAATTGTAAAAGAGATCTCTTTTTCCCTCATATTCTCTGATGTTCACTGAATTCCTCTGAAGGGGAGCGACTAACCTCTGCATCAATGCCGGGGCATTGATGAAACCGAGAATTCGGTTTGCAAAGACAATTGCGGAGATCAGTTCGTCAATTTCTTCACAAAGCGGACTGACAGCGATATAGCCGATCCTCTCTCCAGGAAGAGAGAGGTCTTTGGAGTGAGAAGTCACACGAATTGTATGGGGGTAGTAGTTGAAAACAATTGGAAGCTGGATCTGATCGAAGATAATCCGCCGATAGGCTTCATCAGTAATGAGGTAAAGGGGGTTCCCAAGCTCCTGACTTTTCTTTTTTAGCAGCTTCCCCAATTTTTCGAGAGACCCCTGGTCGTAAACAACCCCTGTTGGATTATTGGGGGAATTGATCAGGACCGCTTTCGTTTTCTCATTGATCGCCTTCTCAATCTCCTCCAGGTTTAATGAGAAGTCCCCATGGGTTTCAGCCAATCGGATTTCACCGCCGTTGTTTTCGATGTAGAATTTGAACTCCATAAAGTAAGGGGAAGGGACGATAACCTCATTTCCTTCGTCCAAGACCGACTTTAACACCACGTTGAGTCCACCTGCAGCCCCCACTGTCATCACGACATGCTTTTCATTGAAAGGAAGCCCGGTTTCCTCTTCAAGATATTCAGCGATTGCTTTCCTCGTATCACTGTAACCGCAATTCGGCATATAACGATGCATGCCTGGAATCGGAGAATCGGCAAGGGCTTTAAGCGCTTTCTTCAGCGATGCAGGGGGCTCAAGATCAGGATTCCCGATGGAGAAATCGAAAACATTTTCCTCACCATAGAGTTGTTTCATCTCCTCCCCCTCTTCAAACATTCGCCTGATCCATGAGGCGCTTTTTAATCCATTTTTAACTTTTTTGGAAATGGCCATATCTGAAATCTCCTTTCTTGATCCTCCCAACCTCTCATTGTTAAAATAAAAAAAGCCATAAGGTTGCCCCTACGGCTTTCAAAATTAAAAAGCCATGGGGATATTCAGGTCACCCATGGCTTCTCAACCCTTTATCGGGATTGGATTTATGGATGACCCTCACGAAAATAAAAAATAATAATAAAAGCAAAAGTTAAACATTCTTCCTTCCCTTTCTTGTGTCATATTATAAAACATAAAGGATAGGATTTGTCAAGAGGAATTTGAGAGAGGTTTTTTTTGAGATTTTAGAAAAAGTCTCGAAATCTCTGATAAAGCAGATTATGACCGATTACACAGATTTTCAAAGATTCCGATGGGTTCGGATATCTCTTTTAATTTCCACTAATTAGTAACTCTTTGATTAAGAGACTTGGGGATCCAACTCCTCCAAAAAACCTGAGATCCTCCCCCACTCCTATTATCCTTCGGAAGAGTTCAAAAAGGTTCCCAGCGATTGCGATCGATTTCACCGGATGAACTTTCTCTCCCTTATCAATCCAGTCGCCTGAACAGCCCAAGGAAAAATCTCCAGAAATAGGATCAACAGTATGGAGACCCATTACTTCCTCAACTACTAAACCTTGAAAAAGGTTTCTCTTCAGGTTGGTGAGAGTGAGATCACCCGGCTCAATGAAAAGGTTTGAGATCCCTATCCCAGGAGGAGATTTGATGCCATGACGTCGACTGTTGCCTGTGGACCTTACCAGTGAACTTGAAGAGGATCGATTTTCTCGATTAGCCCAATACCTATCATATAAAAATCCATTGATTTCCCCCTGAATGACCAAGGAGGTTCGTTGACTCGGCATTCCCTCCCCATCGATGGGAAAGGTCGAAATCCCTTTTGGGTAACGTCCATCATCCACCATCGTTAGGAGGGGAGAGAAAAAATTCTCTCCTTGTTTCCCCTTTAAAGGAGATTTCTCTTTCTGGACCTGATCAGACAAAAAAGAATGGGCAAGGAGTGATAAGAATTCTGAAGCCACATGATTTCGAAGGATGACTGGATAGGTACCTGAAGGAATTCTCTTTCCACCCAGTCTCTCCAACGCCTTCCGCCCAGCTGATCGCCCAACCTTCTCCACATTGAGATCATTGAAGAAATGGCTGACGTCGAAATCCCATCCGACCTCTGATTCTCCTGATTCCTCAGCAACAGCGGTCAGGCTGATGGAGGTAAGAGTGTGGTCACATGAAAATTGAAATCCATTTGAATTGATCAAAGTTGTCTTAGAGAGGACCTCTTGGTAAGATGCCTTCCTCACCTTTTTAATCCTCTCTGAATCCACAGACCTTGCTGACTCCTCTAAATATTTTGCCTTCTCTATCTTTGCCTTCTCCGATATCTTTTCCAATGTCTCATCGAAAATATGGAGCTGTGGTGGAGGATCATTGAGAAAAGGAGCAAAATCGAAACAGGAATCTGGGGAGGTCGTTTTGGAACTCCCTATCGCATCTTCTATCATCTGATCTAATTTGTTAGAAAAATTCTGCCCGATCGAAGGAGATGGGTTCGAAAAGGTGGTGTAAGAAAAACCCATTCGTTGATGATTAAGAATACGAAAGGCCATCCCCAGATACCAAGAGGTCTGGAGAGTTTCAATCTCTCCCTCCTTTGATTCGATTTCGAAATGGGAAGATTGGTTGAAATAAATCTCATACCCATCAAGGCATTTCTTCTGGAGAATATTCAGGGCCTGATTAATCACTTCGTCCATAAAACGTGTCGATAGTCAGTTGACCTTCGCTGTCAGGTTTTGAGATCCTGAACTCCAAACTCTTAACTCTAAACTCTCCATTAAAACTTGCTCTTACCATCTGATGAGACTGCTGGCCCAAGTGAGACCTCCACCAAATGCAGTGAGGATGATTAAATCATTCTTTTTAATCGATCCATCCCGAACCGCTTCATCCAAGGCAATGGGAATGGTCGCAGAAGAAATATTTCCATACTTCTCAATGGTGAGGTAGACCTTCTCAATGGGAACACTCAATCGTCTGGCCACCTGCTGAAGCATGCGTAGATTGGCCTGATGGGGAATGATCCACTTTACATCAGAAATTTGGACGCCGTTAAAGGAAGCCGCCTCCTCCGCTGCCTCCGCGAAACGTTTAACCGCCACACGAACAGATTCATTGGCCTTGATCATTCTTAATGTATGAAGTTTCCTGTCAACGCTTTCGTAGGAAATTGGGGTAGTCCTGGACCCACCTCCAGGAAGAAGCAAGTTTTCACCGTTCGCCCCATCTGTGTGGATATGAATGGAAAGGACTTCGCTAATCTCTCGTCCGTTTTCTTGGAGCGGTTGATTCTTCAAAGAAGAATCAAATCCACGAAGCACCGCTGCCCCTGCCCCATCCCCCCAGAGGATGCAACTCTCCCGATCTGTCCAATCAAGGGTCCGACTCATAATTTCCACTGATGCGACCAGAGCTGTTTGGTAGGTGCCGGCCTTTAGATACTGTTCGGCCACAGAAAGACCAAAGATGAATCCACTGCAGGCGGCGGTCACATCAAAGGAGACAGCCCGCTCTGCACCCAACTTTGCTTCGAGCCAGTTTGCACCGGATGGACAGGCCGTATCCGGAGTCATGGTGGTCATGATGATGAGGTCCAAATCCTT
>Ga0256868_10000784_pt1 | contig 18017 bp, 14 predicted proteins | sample RVTome_13_FD_187341 | JGI IMG/M metagenome (GOLD analysis project Ga0256868, IMG submission 187341) | Soil microbial communities from uranium-contaminated site in the Upper Colorado River Basin, Wyoming, United States - RVT92D227 HiSeq ...
TGGGGGAAACTACCGACTCATCCAGAGTGGCATAAAGATCTCCGGTTCCGTAAAGCCTTTCTTCACATGCTTTCTGAGACGACCACCCGAACTCTTCCCCTGGATACCTATCCCGTTCGAATTGACCCGGGTTCAATTACCCCTGGAACGGGTTTTTTTATTACGGAGTCTCATTCCGGTATCATTGGCCGTGTCATTTTAGACGGGAGTACCGCTCACCCCCTTCAGACCTGGGAGGCGACGTCTCCTGTAAAACTGCAAAAGTTGAGCGAAAGGGATTTTCTGACCACCCGGCCGGAATCTACAATCTACTCCGGTTTGGTTAAGTTCCGCTGGCCAATTCTCGAAAAGGGACGTTGGAAATATCTTCCTGCTGAGAAACATCCCTTTTATTCTCTGGAACAGTACTCTCCAAGTTTCTCGGAGGGCTACACCGATTTCGTCGAAGCGGTGGCCAAAAGGATCGACCCAACGGATTACGATCCCAGGGATAAAATGGAAAAGGTGTTGGATAAAACGGTTCAGTATGTCAAAGAGAGGGTGCCGATTGTCTTAGAAGGATTCCAACGATGCCACAAGGGAGCTTGCCCGGAAGGCTCGGACCTATGGGAGATTCATAGCACGCCCGGTCGTGATGGATGGATAATCTTACTCATGGACCATCTCCATCATCTCATCGAATTGAACCATCTCGACCATGATGCAACAAAAGAAATGATGGAAGGAATTTCGATTCCCATCCAGAAAGGACAATCCGTGACTTTTTACCATCTTTATCAGAACTACCTCTGGCTCTCCCCCAATCCGGAAGATTCCATTGAAGCCCGATGGGGATTAAAGAAATGCGATATCATTCTTTCCCAACTCCGAAGCGCCCATCACTCCATGGACTTTATTGAGAGGACTTATCGAAAACAAGACCCCAAATATGCTGACTTCTCCATCGGGCAGCAACTGGCGATCACTCGAAGACTCATTGAAGAATGGGCTAAATCAGAGTGTAAAATATTAGCCTCCTCGCCTCCAGAAACAAGATAGGGAGATGGGGAGACCAAAAAACGAATGATGGGGAGACAAACCAAATTCGGAGTGGGGATTGCGGAATGCGGAATTTTTCAATTTCAAATCGCACCTGTTGCAGTCAGGGATTGCAGATTTGAAATCTAAAATCTGAAATGTCTTTACAAAAAATATTTGGCGATGTCGATGTGGTATTTATAAGGGTCCAATGTCTTGACGATGCTTCGTTTGTAACTTCCTCCCCCATCCGTTTCAGTAAGATCAACCATCTCTTTCACGGGATCCCCTTTTTCATCTCGATCGACCACGAGGACAGTAGGGCGATCTAACCATCTGCCATCGCTGTTGGGCTTATAAACAATTCCTATTTCACGCGTATTGAGGAGGACCAGGGATCCTATAGGATAAATTCCCACAAGGCCGATGAAGATCTTAAGGAGAAGGGGGTCAAAATGGATTGTCTTCTCCAGCAGCATAACGGCGAGCGCCTGCTCCGGCGTAAAGGGAATTTTCTTATAAATCCGGGGGGTCGTCATCGCATCATAAGCATCCGCAATCTGAATGATCCTTCCGAAGAGGCTCACCTCTTTTTTCCGATAGAGTTTCGGGTATCCTGAAAGATCACTGGTCAGGTGGTGGTCAAAGATACCGACCACCATCCTGGGATTAATTTCCCCTAATTGCTTCAGATTGAGGACAATCTCCACTCCCGCCAACGGATGCTTTTTCATCATCTCCCATTCCTCATTATCGAGGGCGGCAGGTTTATTTAAGACCTCTCTCGGAATCTTCGACTTTCCGATATCATGGAGCAGAGCCGTAATCCCTAACTCCGCCAAGGTCTTCTTGGAAAATCCCAATCGCTTTCCTATGGCCAGGGCATAGATCGAGACATTGACAGAATGGTTGAAAGTATATTCGTCGTAATTTTTGATCATCGTCATTCCCAGGAGGATGGATTCATCCTCGATGACGAGATGGATCGCTTTCTGGGCCAACCTCTTCAACTTCCGGACATCGGCATACTGATTTCCTCTGATATTGGTAATCACTTCTTTGATCGTCCCGATGGTCTCAAAAAATACTTTCTTGCCCACCTCCCGTTGATCTTCCTTCTGGATGGTAAAGGCTTCTTCCTCACCCTCAACGATCTCCAAAGGACTCGCCTCGATCGAAGTGATATGGTGGCTTTCCAGTTGTTTTTTGAGGAGACCCGCATTCTCTTCACGACCTTCTTCTAAGTTGATGAAGGCATAGATGAAATACCTCAGCATCTCTTCTTCCACCAGCGTTTTGAAAGTCACTTCACCGATCAACCGCTTCTTCCATTGGGTCAGAAGATATTTGAAACTGGTAAAGCCTTCTACCGAATAACGCAATGGTTGGTCGTTGAGGAAAAAGTCATTCTTAACGATTTTGAGGGAAAGGACCCCTTCCCTATTGATCAGTGTGTTAATGGTATCGAGGAATTCCGTGACAAACTGATTGAGGGCGACATTTTTAGAATCATAAATCTGGGTGATCCTCATCAGCACATGAAATTTGGTGATGAGATTGTTCCCCAATTTCGAAAGCTCGGAGTCCATGCCACTGGAGGACTTTGGGATCACCTTTTTGGGTTGGCTCGTGGATTGTGCAATATCCATCTTATCTCCTTTACGACCAATCATTCTTTCAGCTTTCAGCTTCTAGCTGTCTGCCGTCTGCTGTCTGCCTCCTGCTTTCTGCATCTTTTCTTAAGCGCCCATCATTTTCAATGTATTGGCGGCGCATTGTCTCATCTCATTCCATTTTTCCCTTTGAAACCATCTTCTTTTCTTGGCAATCTTCTTTAGAATTGGGACCACCTCTCCCGACTTTGTTTCGCCCAGTGCCCTGAAGAAAGAGGCCTTTTCTTTATAATCCCGTTTATAAAAATCCTCAGAGAGGATGATCTCTGCAAGCGGCTCCATCGCTTTTCCTTTGGTATGCTTCGCCAAAAGGAGCGCCGCCTTTGCTCTGATTCCAGATACAGGATCCATTAAATATTTTTGAATCAGGTCCTTCCCTTTTTCCCCAAATTTATCGAGAACCTGAAGAGTCTCCTCTCTTACTTTCAAATCCCTGTGGGTCACTAAATTTCCTAAATATTTCACCGTAGAGGGATCACCGATCTTCCCGAGGATGTAGAGAATTTGGTAGACCAAGATGGGATTGCCGTCCGATAAGAATTTGCTCAGTGGTTGTATCTCTTCTCGAGAAAGTTCGGCCAATTGGTCACAGATCGCCTTTCGCCACTTCCCGGACTCTAACTCGCCCAACAAAAGGCAGAGAGGTTCAACGGCCTGCTTCGTGAAGAATTGAAAATATTGGAGGATTGGCTCTGATTTGACCTCTCCGTTTCCTTTCATTGCCTTCCCCAAAAGTTCAATGGAATGGGGACTGGAACATTCCTCGAGAATGCGTTGAATGGCAAAAATCTGCCTGTCCTTCATCATGATGGATTCCATGGTTTCGTTAAGGCTCTTCAAGAGTGCCACCGCCTTTCCCACTTCTTTTTGTTCAAGGAGGTATTCGATGACTCGATCGAAGTAGGAAATCATATTTTCATAGGCGTCTGCATCCTCGCCGAGATGGAGCAAGATTTCGATCAGGTTATCAATCAAGACATAGATATAGTCTGCCTGTTCTTCTTGTCGTGCATCCCGATTGATCACCTCACTCTCCTCAGGAGTGAGTTGACAGGCTTGAACCAAGGATTGACCTGGAGCGGGGTTGATCACCTGTTCCAACCCTTCTCGCACGGGGACCTGAGCGCTTTCAGCCTTTTCTTCATCCGCCTTCTCTTGAAGCCCTTCCTCCAGGGATCCTGTAAACTCTGATCCCTTTATCAAATCTTCCTCCGTGGCAGGAACAAAGGTGGTACTTCCCTCTAAGAATTCATCCACGGTCGTAAAGGTGATGTGAGAAAAATCTTTTTCCCAGAGCAGGGTGACAAGGTCATCCTCCATGCGATTAAGGAAGTCACTTTTTCTCACAATATTGAGAAAATCCATCATCTCCTTAAATTCCAAACCTTTTGAAAATTGGAGTTCCCGAATCCCGTCCTTAAAAAAGATAAAGGCTAAGCTTTCCTTCACGTCCTGATTTTCATAGACGACATTTCCTCGATAATGCAGCCGGTGTTCTCCGATCTGGAGGGAGAAAGAATCGAATTCACCAAAATACTGCTCAAAATCCTTCCTCAGCCTCTCTACAAACTTGGATAGAATAGGATGATTGGCCTCATAAAGTCGAAAGGCTTTCAGGGTCTGAAGAAAAGTTTGAATCAACGCCTTGGTTGACTTAACCTTCTCCTCAATGACCTTCTCCTCTGACATATCCATTTTTTCTTCTAAACTTTTCACTCCACTTCTCCCTTGACTGTCCTTCACTCTGGCAGATTCATGCTGCCTGTGGATGCTCATTCTCTCCTTTTAGAAATCGATCCAACTCTGATTTAAGAACCTTCCAGCCTTTCCCCGCCTTCGCTCCTTTAATCCTCCCTAAGTAGAGGTACTTCAGATAAGTAGGTCTTGATATCCGAAGGTAGTGGCAGGCCTCCCGAGTCGTTAGGACATTGTCTTCGCTATCTCTTATCATGGTTTTCCACCTTTTCTATTGGACTTTACACTCATTGATAGCATTTTCTATACCAAAATATCCGTTTTCATTTAACTCATCGTAATTAATAAGATTTTTTAAAAGACCATCTAAATTAAAAAAAAAGAGTTGACATTTTTTGTCCCCTTAACGCTGAAGTTGTCCCATCCTGAAGCAAACGACTGGGAGATTGGGAAATAGGGGCATAGGGTGGTGGGGAGATTGAGTACTATTTTCTTATTGTGTATTTCAAAAGATTCCGGTTAGAATTTTTGTATGGTGAGGCAGGTATTAGACAACAAAGGGGTGAGCGCCGTTCTGCAAGAGGTGGCTTTGCTCTTAGAGTTGAAAGGGGAAAACCCTTTCAAGGTGAAGGCTTATTCGAACGCAGCGAGAACGATTGAGATTTTAGAGGAAACCCTGGAGGGGAGGGTTCGAGAAGGCCGTCTCAAAGAAATGAAAGGAATCGGCGAGGCGTTATCCCAACACATCGCCGAACTGGTCACCACGGGTCGACTTCAACTTTATGAAGATCTTAAGAACTCGGTCCCGCCAGGCCATCTGGAGATGCTTAGAATCCCAGGCCTTGGACCCAAGAAGATCAAAGCGCTTTATGACAAGCTCGATGTGAAAACCGTTGGTGAATTGGAATATGCCTGTCTCGAAAATCGATTGCTTGATCTCCAGGGATTCGGACAAAAATCCCAGGAGAAGATCCTCCAGGGCATTCAACAGGTCAAAAAATATCAAGGTCGATATCTTTATGGAGAAGTGATCAAACCCGCCCAGGAAATCCTTAAAAAGATCCTTTCCCATCCCAAAGTGGTACGGGGAAATCTCGCCGGCTCCTTGAGAAGAAAGATGGAAGTCGTGAAAAATATCAACCTCGTCCTGAGCACCCATCGTCCGCAAGAGGTCTTGACCGCCTTTTCCAAGCTTCCTGAAGTGGAAGGGGTCCGATTCAAAAACAATGTGAGCGGTCGCTACCTCCTCTTCTCGGGAGTGGAAGTCGATCTCCGGACCGCTCCGGATCAGATCTTTTCCAATTCTCTCTTCTATTTCACCGGAAGCCTCGCTCATTGGAATGCCATGTTTGAAAGGGCAAAAGTCATGGGTTTGAGACTCAGCGAAGAAGGTCTTCATCAGAATGGCAAACTCATCTCTCCTAAAGAAGAAGGGGAAATCTTCAATGCGTTGGGCCTCGACTTCATCCCACCGGAGCTGAGGGAGAACCAAGGAGAGATCGAAGCCTCTGAGATGCATCAGCTCCCGCGACTGATCGAGGAGCACGATATCAAAGGAATCTTTCATGTCCATTCTTTTTATAGCGACGGGACAAACTCTCTCCGAAGCATAGCTCAGGCATCGAAAAAAATGGGATTCTCCTATATCGGCCTTTCCGACCATAGCCAATCCGCCCATTACGCAGGGGGGCTCACACTTGAAAAACTCAAAAAACAATGGAAAGAGATAGATCTGCTTAATCAGGAAATGGAGGGTCTCCATATCTTTAAAGGGATTGAATCTGACATTCTTCCTGATGGGTCATTGGATTATGAAGAAGCGATTCTCAAAAAGTTCGACTTTGTCATCGCCTCGGTTCATTCCCACTTTCATATGTCCCGGGAAGAAATGACTCAAAGAGTGATGAACGCCATCAGGAACCCCTATACGACGATACTGGCCCATCCAACCGGCCGGCTCCTCTTAGCCAGAGAACCTTACGCCATGGACATGATGCGCATCATTGACGAGGCAAGCCGATCAGGCGTGGCCATTGAACTCAATACCCATCCCTTTCGATTGGACATGGATTGGAGATGGTGCAAATATGCTAAAGAGAAAGGGGTCAAAATTGCCATGAATCCCGATGCCCATGATGAAGAGGGATTGAAGGATACTTATTACGGAGTAGGAATTGGAAGAAAGGGATGGCTGGAGCCTGGAGACATCCTTAATGCCATGGATTTTCAAGAGATGAAGACATTCTTAGAAGAGAGAAAACCTTCTTAAGTTTATTGTTCATTGTTTGCCTTAACGTTGCATTGAAAAGGCAGTTGGGTATGCTTCCCAACCTTTACCAAGCGGATTTTTAGATGTTTTATAGGCAACATACGACTTCACCTGAGGTGACATCTGGGATACCCTTGAAAAGGAAGTAGCAAAGCGCTTAAAGGTGCCGCTGTAAAGGTTTCCCAGCATACCCAACCGCCTTTTTGGAACGTTTTTATGCAACGGTGAGGTTTGTTGTTCATTGTCCATTGTCCATCGTTCATCGTTTAAAGTTGTTTAGGAGGGATTATGAAGAAGCAAGAGGATTTAAAACATAGAGTGAAAGAGATCATTAGAATCTTATCCAAGGAGATTCCCGATTCCAGAATCGCTCTGAAATTCTCCAATCCCCTCGAGCTTCTCATCTCTACGATTCTTTCCGCCCAATGCACGGATGTCAAGGTGAATCAAGTTACAGCGGATCTTTTTAAAACGTATCGTTCATCCAAGGATTATGCTGAGGCAAATCTGGCAAAATTGGAGGAGGAGATTCGGCCAACCGGATTTTATCGAAATAAAGCCAGGTCGATTCAGAAATGCTGTCAAGAACTGGTGAAACGATTCGGAGGAGATGTCCCAAGAACTCTGGAGGAACTGGTCACCCTCCCTGGAGTGGGAAGGAAGACAGCGAACGTCATTTTAGGAAATACCTTTGGGATCCCCGGCATTGTGGTGGATACCCATGTGAGCAGGGTGAGCCAAAGAATTGGTCTGACGAAGAACGATGATCCCGTCAAGATTGAGTTCGATCTGATGGAAATCATTCCCAAAGAAGAGTGGACCCATTTCTCAAACCTTCTCGTCTGGCATGGCAGGAGAATCTGCGCGGCAAGAAAACCGCTTTGCGAAATATGTCCCATTCGAAAATGGTGCGATTACGGCTCCAAAGTGAAGGCATCGACCACAAATCCGCGATAAGGGTTGAGTGAATGGCCTGCGACCGAGCGCGGCAATCTGCAGCATTTACATAATCGTCCTTAATAGAATTCTTCCCGAATGTTTGCGCCTTTCCCCTTTTTGAAAAGTCCATCCCAAAAGCCAAGGTTTGGAATTCGTTCGTCCTTAAATGGTTGTTGACTTCGTGATTCAGGGTCGCTTAAAATAGTGCAAACCATCAGAAGGAAACCTTTTCCATGGTAGAAAATCAAAGAATGGAATCTGCCAAATACACCATTCTTGTGGTCGATGATGAAGAATTAATGCGATACTTAGTCGCCTCCTATTTATCCAAACTGGGACACTCGTGTTTAACAGCAGTGGATGGAGTGGATGCTCTGGATAAGATCAAGAGGAATAAAATTGATGCCGTCATCACAGATATAAAATTGCCCAACATGGATGGAATGACTCTGATCGGCGAGATCTCAAAACAATACCCTGGACTACCCATCATGGTCATGACGGCGTTTGACGGAGAATATTCCGAAAGGGAGGTAATTTCTGTCGGGGCCCAAGAATTTTTGAAAAAGCCTTTCACCCTCGATGAGTTTGCCGTTAGATTAAACAAGATGATCAATGACGCTGAACTCCTGAAGCGAATAAAGAGTGAAAAGGCTGCAGACGAGAGTTTTAAAGATCTTATGGACGAATTGGAGAAAATCCTGAAAAATAGTTAGAAACCCGTAAGAACAAAACATTCTTTCGCATCAGAAAATTGACCATTTCAGTGGAAGCCTCAAAACTTGGATCCGTCACGGTCCGCCCTTGATGGAATCACCTGCAAGCAAGATCCCTCCGTGGATGAAATTGAGTCTAACGATGATATGAGAATAATTGGAAGGATCAAGGAAATCGCTTTTGAATAAAGTGGAGCCCTCTCTTTTTTTATTCCTCTGGGCAAAGCCATGGGCTCACATTAAACCAATGTCTTTCAATGCATGCTGAACGGAAAGGTATTCGATATTTTTCCCATATTTTTCTTCCCATCCAGCCTTTGATACCAGATCACGGACGGGCCCTTTCATCCCGGCGAATATGAATTGAATCCCTTGCTCGCGATAGTTGTTCATGATTTCACTCAACGTATCGGCTCCGACCGCATCGATATCGTTCACCCCGGAGAGGTCCATGATAACCCATTTGACATCCGGTTTTTCAACGATTCGTCTCCGGAGAAAATCTTCCAGAAAAGCCATGTTGGCAAAATATAAAGAGGCATCCACACGCAAAATAAGAGCCTCTGGGTATGTCTTCGCCTCCGGGAAACGTCTAATGTTTCCAAAAACATTGTCTCCCTCAAGATAACCCAATTCTGCCGTGTGAGGGTGGGAACTCCGCCAGATAAATACGAAGAGCGAGAACGCGACTCCAATCATAATCCCCTTTTCACTCCCGAGCGCCAGGGTCGCAATAAAAGTGAGGATCGTCGTCCATCCATCCATTTTTCTTAAATTCAGGAGATGCCTGGCCCCTTTGACATCAATCAATCCGGCGACGGCCACCGCAACAATGGCAGCTAATACCGCATGGGGAAGGTGGTAAAAAAAGGAGGTGAAGAAGAGCAGGGTCAAGAGAATGATCGCTGCGGTGATGAGTGATGCAAGTCCTGTTTTGGCCCCCGCCTGATAATTGACGGCCGTGCGAGAAAATCCCCCTGTGACCGGATAGGCTGAAAAAAAGGAGGCGGTCACATTGGCGAGGCCCAGCCCGACCAGTTCCCGGTTCGAGTCGATCTTATACTTTTCTCTGGCAGCAACCCATTCGGCGATGGAGATCGACTCCATGAAACCTATAAAAAGAATGGTCAAGGCCGCAGGAAGCAAAACTTCGAGGGACCCAAGGCTCCATTCAGGAATTGAAAAGGATGGCAGACCCTTCGGAACATGGCCCACAATTTTTACACCTGATTGATCGAGGCCGAAAAAGTAGACGACCAGTGTGCTGGCGACGACGACGACAATCGGAGCTGGGAAGTTCGGCATCTTCCGCTTGAAAATGACCAAAATAATCATGCTGGCCAATCCAATTCCCAAAGTGGTGAGATGGGTGCCTCCCATTCCCTGGATAACCCCTTTCAAGACGCTCATCGCTGATTGCCCACCAGGCGATACAATCCCAAATAAATGGTGCAATTGGCTCAATAAGATCAAAATGGCTGCAGCAGACATAAACCCACTAACAACGGCATGAGACAAAAAGTTCACAATAAATCCTGCCCGGAATAGCCCCAGAGAGAATTGGAACACCCCAACCATCAAGGAAAGAAGTAATACAAGGCTTACATATTTTTCTGATCCAGGTGGGGCAAGAGGGGAGACCCCCGCAAAAACAAGGAGAGATATCATGGCCACGGGTCCGACCGCCAGCTGCCTTGAGGAACCGAACAGAGCATATATAATCAATGGGAGCGTGGAAGCGTAAAGCCCTACGACGGGAGGCAACCCGGCGAGCATGGCATAGGCCATGCCCTGCGGAACGAGCATGATGGCGACGATCAATCCTGCTGTAAGATCGCCCTTCAGGTCCTCCCGCTTATAGTTTCGAAGCCATTCGAGTGCAGGAATGATTTTCTGTAGCATACCCTGTCCCCCATGAAGTATGCTTCCCCTGAACGGGGTGAAAAGCTTAGGGGGTTATCGTCCTGATGTCTCAATCCATATGAGCAAAGCGATGATCCCTGCGGCGAGAGGAATGATAAGAAACCAATGGTTCACCTTGAACAATCTTGGGAAAGTGAGATCGCCAAAATCTCCTTTGTTCAAGATTCTCTTTTCCAAAACGGGATAGAGCTCGGAAAATAGGCCGACCCCAATGAGCAGTCCAACGATTCCTCCAAAGAGGGCATCGAGAGAACCTTGTCCAACTGCCCCTGCCATCGTCCCCGGGCAATAGCCCAAAATACCAAATCCAATACCGAAGAGGAGTCCGCCGATCACAGTGGAGCCAAAGGATCCTGGTTTCGGGTGTAACTCGGCTTTCCCCAGACTTTTGAGCAAGTGGACACCTATCTTCCCCGTAACGATGGCGGTCAACATGACTTTAGCAACTGTGAAGTCGGTAAGGAGAAGCTGACCCATGATGACATCGTACTTTGTCACCCCACCCTTTTGCAGAAGAAACCCGAAAAGAACACCGACCATGAGTCCGATGATCAGTTGAACATCCTGTTTCGCATGCAGTGCCTTGAGCATGTTTTTTTCTCTTCTCCCGTTTTATAAGACACGGAAAAGAAATAGAGCCGTGGCAATCCCTCCAACAAAAAAACAGATGACGGCCAGCCATGAACTGACGGCAAGTTGAAGGGTTCCGCTGATGCCGTGCCCGCTGGTGCAGCCTCCGGCCCAGCGGGCACCGATCCCTATCACGATCCCACCGATTAACGATACTCCCCATCTCAGGAAGGCGCTGTCTCCAAAGGCAGCAGACCATTTCGCCGGAACCCATTCTGCTCGGAGGTCTCCTGAAAGTCTTGCCGAGATAAAGGCCCCGATAAAAATTCCTACGACCAGCATCCATTCCCAATCTACCGAAGGGGCGAACTTCTTGTAATAGGCCTTCTCTTGCACCTTTCCTCCCCGGAAGAGACGTTCAATCATTCCGGCCGTCCTCGAAAAGGCAGTGGAGCATCCGATCGGTTTATCCGATAGAAGAAACGCCACACAACTGAGAAGACCGATTCCGATCCCCACCGCATAAGGAGACCACTGTTTTAAGCTCAGCCATTCCATCAATTTAAATTCCTCCCCGCCGTCCGGCGCCAAAGTCTGGCCATGGATGGCGGCGCCTCCCTTTCATAAAAGGAAGGTGTGAAAAAATTATCCCCCGTGCAAAGGGTGGGCAGGGATGTCGGAGAAGTTTTACAGCGGCACCTCCTGACGTTAACTACTTGCAATGAAAAACTCTAACAGATATTGACCACCTACAGACTTTTGTTACCTTTGCCGTCTCAAGTAACCGCATTTGTAAAACTTTGGAGATATCCTTGTCCGCCCGGCTCCCCGAATTTTTTCACTGCCTCAGGGGGGTGAAGGGGGATTACTTATTACCATGCACCTCTTTTGCAGCCGGTAAATGCGGTGCCGTACAGGTGGGACAGGCGCCGATCAGTCCGGCCGCGGAAAATGCTGTCATGCCACCCGCCACGTTGACGACCTTTTTGAAGCCATGCTGTTTTAAGACGCTGCACGCCAGGCTCGAACGATGTCCCGAGTTACAGATGACATGAACCGTCCCGTCTTTCGGAATCTCTCCATAGCGTTTTCGGGTATCCGGCGCAGCCATATGGATTGCGCCGTCGATATGGAGCGACTCATATTCAAGCTTCCCGCGAACATCGAGGATGAAGGGTTTGGATCCTTTTTCAGAAAGAGCGGCTAATTCTTGTGCAGAGATTTGGGGAATATGCTCCACAGGGAATCCAGCCACACTCCATGCATGCATCCCGCCATCAAGCCACCCTGTAATTCGATCCAACCCAACACGATGAAGCATTCCAATGGCCTCGTTTACCCGTGATTCATTTTCAACGACGAGCGTAATGGGTTTATCCGGCGGAAGCATCCATCCGGAAAAGGTCTGGAAGTTCCCTGCCATATCGATGTTCCAGGCGCCGGGGATATGGGCTCCTCCAAAGGCGAGATAGTCACGACCATCGAGGAGGGTGGCTCCTTTCTTTGTAATCTCATTCACTTCAGCGGGAGAGAGAGGTTTTGGAATTTCCAACTCATTCAACTTCGACGGTCCTCTTCTGTTAATATCCGAACAGCGAGAAAAATGGTCCGGGGCCTCAGGCATTCCACTTAGCAGGGATGCCCGAAAAGCATCCACTGTTTGATGCTGCAGTTCAGCGTTGTAACGCTTCTCATAGCCGATGGTCGAATATCTCATCGCACCCATCGCACGACCGCAGAGAGACCCTGCCCCATGAGCCGGCAAAACCAAGACATGATCAGGCAGAGCCTTGAGTTTCGAAAGGCTATGGAAAAGCTTTCCAGCAAGTTCAACCGCCTGCCCGGGAAACAGGTCTGGACGGCCCACATCGCCTACAAAAAGCGTATCTCCGCAAAAAATAGCAGCCGGCTCCGATCCACGACTTCGATCTGTCACCATATAGGTAATGTGTTCCGGCGTGTGCCCGGGAGTATCAAACACCCGAATGTCCATGTCTTCTAACTGAAATCCATCTCCTTCTTTAACGGGCCGATGTGGAAATGTACATTGACCTGCTTTGGGTACGACGATTTCTGCACCTGTCCTTGCGGCCAGATCCATGTGGCCCGAAATGAAGTCTGCGTGGAGATGCGTTTCGAGAATATGAGTAATTCGCATTCCCATTCCCTTTGCCACCGCAATATACTCCTCGATATCTCTTCGTGGGTCTATGATGGCGCATGTCCCTTTACCCCCAAGAAGGTAAGAAAGATGCGCAAGACCCGTAACAAAAAAAGATTGGATAAACATAAACCCATACCCCCTTTCCAATATTTGAATATACAACCGGGTAATAAACTAAATTTTAACAAGACAACCTCCTGAAAACAATCTTTAATACAAGGGATTCAGGGAAGTGTCCAAGGTATATCTCCAATATTGTAATTCTATTTTCATTCCATTAAAAAATATGGTATTAGAAATTTATCCTCTTAGGAGCCAAACACATGAAACATTTCTTTGATGCTTACCGAAAAAAAACACCCCTTTCAGAAAACTTCTTCAAAAGAGCCAAGGAGGTGATGCCAGGAGGGATCTCTCATAACATTCATTTTTTTCCGCCCTATCCTTTCTTTGTCAAGAAAACAAAGGGTTCCAAAATCTGGGATGTGGACGGGAACGAATATGTGGATCTTTGGATGGGCAACTACACCCACATCCTGGGGCACCGTCCGCGGGTGGTGGTTCAGGCCATCGAAAAACAATTAAAAGAAGGAATTCACTGGGGCGCCCTATATAAAAAGCAAATTGAATGGGCAGAGCTGATTCGAGAATTAGTGCCCACTGCAGAAATGGTTCGATTCTGCTGTTCTGGGACAGAAGCAACGATGTATGCGGTCAGGCTTGCCCGCGGCTCCACGGGTAAAAAAACCATTTTAAAGATCGCTGGGGGTTGGCATGGTGCCAATCCTGACCTCGCCCTGGGCATTAAAATGCCCTATGATAGAGAGGAAAGCCTTGGTTTATCGCCTGAACTGCAGGAATACACAAAAGTGATTCCGTTTAATGACCTTTCCGGTTCACTCGAGGTTATTCATCAAAACAAAGAAGATTTGGCAGGAATCATTCTTGAACCGATCATTGGCGAAGGAGGTTTCACACCGGCTACGAAAGAATACCTCCAAATGCTTCGCTCCGAAACCAAAAAGCTGGGGGCCCTTCTGATTTTTGACGAGGTGATTTCTTGCTTTCGAGTCGCTTTAGGGGGTGCTCAGGAGAGGTTCAGCATCGCCCCAGACCTGACCACTTTAGGAAAGATTGCCGGTGGAGGATTACCCATCGGTGCCCTGGTAGGGAAGAGAGAGATACTGGAGAAAACTTCGCCTGAAAAGAAGAGAGAGAAGTGGGAAAGAATCCTGATCGGCGGAGGTACCTTTTCTGCCCACCCGTTGACAGCCGTTGCAGGATTGGCGATGCTCCGCTATTTAAAAGACCATCGAAAAGAGGTCTATCCCCTTTTAGAATCAAAAGGAGAGAAAGTTCGGAAGGGGGTTCAGAAAGCGTTTGATCAAGAGGGATTGAATGCTGTCGTCACAGGGATCGGCTCTCTCTTTCAAATCCATTTCCCTTTTGAAGGAGGGGTGACGCTGAATTCTCCCCACTCGATTCACCGCTTCACCGATATCGAAAAGAGGGAAATAGAGTTTCGAATCGGAATGCTCACAAAAGGAATTCATGTGATGCACGGGGGAGGGTGTTTAACCGTAGCCCACTCTGATGAAGATATTGAAAAGATCATCAAAGCTGCCCGAAAAGTTGCCAGGGAAATGGTGCAACCTTGATTGGGGATTGCGGAATGCGGATTAGGAATGATGATGGCAAAGGAAGAAGCAAAAATCGGGATCATCGTTGTAGATGTTCAAGGAGATTTTACAAAGCGGAAGAACGGCTCCTTAGCCGTAGAGGGGACTGACGAGGCGTATGTTAATACAGTAGAAGAGAATACAAAGAAACTCAAGGAGGCAGGCTTCCCTGTCTACGCAACCCAGGATTGGCACCCCGCAAATCACGTCTCCTTCTTTACCAATCATCAGGGGAAAAAGCCTTTCGACGTAATAAAACTCCATGGAAAGGACCAGGTCCTCTGGCCACCCCATTGCGTGCAAAACACCCCTGGGGCGGAAATCTTACTGGACAGAAAATTATTTAAAGCTGTCGTGAAAAAGGGGATGGATTCTAAATATGATAGTTACTCTGGCTTTCAGGACGACGGCGGAAAAAAGACCAAAATGGATAAACTTCTTAAAAACGATAACATCAAGAAAGTGATCGTCTACGGCATTGCAACCGATTACTGCGTAAGAGCTACTGCCATCGATGCGGCAGCCGCAGGATATAAGGTAATTTTTATTAAAAATTTGAGCAGGGGAGTGGCACCGGATACCTCTCAAAAGGCAATCGAAGACATGAAGGCGAAGGGAATCGTTGTCCTTGATGATTTGGATTTACTAAGAATAGGGACACATCCTATTTAATGAAGGGTGATGAGAAATATTGAGAAGACCCGTTTAATTTCCGATCTTAATTGATAATCTGAATAAAAGGGGATGTGTCCCTATTTTTAAAAGGCAAGCGTGTGTTGGCCGAAGTTACCGGCCTGATCGGCGGCGAGGATTTGGAGGTTTACCTTATCAAAATCTGCTGGAAGTGATGTCTTTCCTTCAAAGAGGCTCGGCTTGCCAGCATAATTCAAAATGAATTTCTCTGAAACCTGATTTCCGTAAACCCATTCTCCCCCTATTTCTAACTTATTCGAATCCCAGAGACCTCCGGGAGTGAACGGGCATCCTCAGAGCATTCGGACTTCTGCCTTGATCGTTAATTCCTCTCCCTTTTTTAGAACCCTTTTAGGAGAAGGATTCAGAATATTAACAATCAATCCATCCAGTTCGATGATTACCCCTTCCCCCACGATATGCTTCCCGGGGATGAGAGTAAGTGTCTTCGACGCTTTCTGGATGGATTGGGGATAGGCAAGAGGAGCTTCTGTGTAAATTTCAATCTGCGTCGGTCGTTCCAGAGGTAACTCGGCTTGAAAGAAAGCGGCCCCAGGGGTTCCATAGACGATCTCCCCTCTTCGGCGTGGCCTAACCATAATCCGTTCGGTATCGCCCGTTCCTCCTTCCTGTTTGCCTTGCGCGAGGATTTCTCCGGTCTCGAAGTTCCTAATCCGGACCCAAGCGCCACCGACGCCTGAACCGATTACTTTAGAGTCTTTTGCAACCACACGGACAGTGACTTTTGTCGAGATTTTCTCAGCAGAAAAAGATGGAGATGTTGATAGAAATATGATATGAGTGGAAATGAGAAAAAGCAGCACAAAACTTAAGATTGTATTTGTTCGCTTACTCACCTTTAATTTCTCTCCCATTGCCTTCTGCCTTCTGCTTTCTGCTTTCTTCCTTCTCAGTAGTAGCGCTTTTCCTCGACGTGGTCTTCGGAGAGATCCATGCCCCACTCGCCGAGTATCTTTGAGACAGCCCGCTCACCACTCTCGATACAATTTGGAACGCCTACACCTCTGTAGCTGCCGCCGGCGAGGGAGAAACCTGGAATCCGGGCACTGCGATTCTCGATGAGTGCGACACGGTCAAGGTGCCCCATCGTGTACTGCGGCATGCCGAGATGCCATCGAAAAACTCGATGGAAGAGCGGCTTTGCAAATGGGTTAAGACCCAGGATGTCATGAAACTCGGCAAGTACTGTCTGAACGAGCTCCTCGTCCGACCGCTTCAAAATCTCCTGGTTGTGCGGACCTCCGACAAAGCCGCGCAGAAGCACCTTGCCCTTTGGTGCACGGCCCGGCCACTTGGTGGAGGAGTAGGTAGCCGCCATGAGGGCGCGGCCCTCTACGAGGGGACACAGGACCCCGAACGCGTTCAGATCGAGACCGACCTCGTTCTCGCTGAAGGCGATCGAGATGGTCGCCGAGGATGAGGTCGGTATGGTAGCGAGTGCATCGGCAATGGCCTCGTCAAGTGGGCGAAGGAGCGGCTCGGCAGTCCATGACTCGGTGGCCACGATGACTGCGTTCCCATTGATGGAGGAACCATCAGAGAGCAAGGCACGCCACCCATCTCCAGAGGTGCGTTCGAGCGACGTGACGGCCACGCCGGTGTGGATGCTCTCGCGACCAGCGGCGTTGGCCATGCTGTCCGTCAGTTGTTGCATTCCGTTGACAAACGAAGTGAAGAACGTACGAGGCTTCTCGCCCGGCTTGGCCGGGTACTTGCGCCGCATCTCCTCGACCTTGCGGCGGGCGGCGATAAAGGCTTTTAACAGGGACCCGTAATTTTGTTCCATCTCAAGGAGGCGCGGAAAGGTCGCGGCAAGCGACATCAGTTTTGGATCGGACGCGTGAACGCCGCCGACGAGTGGTTCGGCAAGGCGATCGAGGCATTCGCGACCCATGCGGCGGACCACAAAGCTCTCAAGCGTCTCGTCGTTGAACTCGCCCGGCGCGACTTTCTTCGGCGGGATGAAGAGGTCCATGCCCATCCGGATCTTGCCGGGCCATGAAAAGAGGCCGGTCGTCGCAAAGGGAACGAACTTCGTGGGCGCGAACATCATCACGCCGTCGGGCATTTGATGAAGTTTGCCACGAGACAGAATCCAAGTACACCTCCGGGAATCGTCGGTGGGCAACTCATCATCGAAGATCCCCGCAAGTTTTGCAATGCGGTGACAGGCCGGTTTTTCGGTCAGGAAACAGTCCGGACCGCCATCCACGATGAATTTACCCTTCTCTGAAGGATCTGGTACGAACTCCGTTTGGATCTTCCCCCCGAGGCGCGGGTCCTTCTCGAGCAGAATGAACTCGACGTCGTGCCCCTCGGATGCGGCCCGGGTAATCTTGTAGGCTGCGCCAAGCCCGGCAACGCCGCCACCGATTATAATGATTCGTTTCATGCTATTTCCTCAAAATATCAAAAAGGGTTCAAGGACTCGAGGGGCCAAGGATTCAAGGGTTTAAATTTTAGGATCTTCGCTCGAACCCTCGACCCCTTGACCCCTGGACTCCTTTTATATGTTCTTCTATGATGTCCGAGAGTGCCTCTATGAATCGTTCGGAAAAATTAAGGGAGGGAGTCCGTTTCAATACCATCCCCATGGATTCAGCTTTTTCTCGATAAAAGATATCAATATCGTAAAGCACTTCAATGTGGTCCGCAACA
>Ga0256868_10000789_pt1 | contig 17951 bp, 14 predicted proteins | sample RVTome_13_FD_187341 | JGI IMG/M metagenome (GOLD analysis project Ga0256868, IMG submission 187341) | Soil microbial communities from uranium-contaminated site in the Upper Colorado River Basin, Wyoming, United States - RVT92D227 HiSeq ...
GCACCTAAAAAGATTCGAGAGACGAGTAGGCAAGACATGATAGAACGAGAAGATCGACTGGAAAAGCAAGATGGGCACACCCAGAACAAGGCAAGCATTCTCGGTTGAAAAAGCTCATAACACACAGCTCAAACTTGCCAGAAAGATCGTCTTCAAAGACAAGATACCGAAGAAGATCCACCTAATAGCTGGCGTGGACGTCGCCTATTACAAAGACAGGTCAATCGGCGCAACAGCAGTCTTAGATTATGACTCACTTGAGCTCATTGAATCACAAACCGCTATTTCAAAGACACTTTTTCCGTATGTCCCGACGCTACTTTCTTTCAGAGAGATTCCACCTGCAGTAAACAGTATGCGAAAGCTTCGTTCTTCCCCTGACGTGCTACTTGTTGACGGCCAAGGCTATGCACATCCCTACCATTGCGGGTTTGCTAGCCATCTGGGTCTTGCCATAAACAAGCCAACCGTGGGCGTTGCCAAGAGCAGATTGTACGGCGAAGTTGAGAGGACACAATACAAGGATTTCTCCGTTCTGAAGCATGGCCATGAGGTTATTGGTGCGGTGATCATGACGAAACGTGGAAGTAGACCAATCTATGTCAGTGTTGGTCACATGGTTTCACTTGAGAAAGCCATCGAAATCGTTAGACATTGCATATCCGGCAGTTGTGTTCCCAAGCCGATCTTAGAAGCGCACAGGATAGCGACTGAGGAGAAGCAAAAACTCAATAACAGTTGAAGCATAAACAGAATAATTAAGTGAGAAACAAGTTGCTCAATTCAAAACTCAAAGCATTGTCGAGCAAGATACGCGATGAGAGGCTTCGGGAGAAAGTTGTTGACTTGCTTGAGAACCCTTCATTTGAGATAAATGGGAAGAGATTCTCTGGTCCTCCTCTTGACATTGCACAAGCTGGATTGTCCCACCACCATTGCTATCCAGGCGGATACATTGAACACGTTGCTTCAACAGCAAACCTTGCACTAGCTTTATGCGACTCAGTAGAGGAGATTTACCGCGGAAAAGTGAATCGAGACATCGTCATTGCTGGAGTGTTGCTGCATGACCTTTACAAACCCACCACCTACACTTTCAGCAAAGCTAATACGTGCAGCTCATCTCGATTGGCTGACTATCTTGACCACTTATCGCTCGCGATTTCAGAACTCGTTCGAAGGGATTTTCCACTCGAGTTGATCCACGTCGTAGCCGCCCATCACGGTGAGTATGGCCCAATCAGACCGCACACCGTTGAAGCCCTCATTTGCCATCTAGCTGATTTAGCAGATTCGAGACTGAACGGTGAGGTCTTGAACGCAGCTGCATATCTTACGAGGAAGGCAGTTGGTCAAGAATTGTTTGCGTTGACTTCGAAGGAAGCCTTTGAAATTGCTGCTTCGAAGGCCGCCGAAGGTGAAAACGGAGTGGCAAAGGCGTATGAGAAGATCAAACGCGAAAGAGAAACGCACAAGGCTTATACTTGATCACTTACAGAATGGAGAACGGTGAATTGCATCATGGAAATCTCGTTTGAGGAATTCCAGAAACTGGATTTGCGTATCGGAAGAATATCGGAAGCAAGCCAAATTCCGGGTTCACGAAACCTCATAAGAATGATTGTGGATTTCGGAACGGAGAAAAGGCAGGCAGTTGCAGGACTGCTGCAATACTACAAGCCCGAAGGCCTCGTGGGCAAGAAATGCGCCTTCGTACTGAATCTCCAGCGACGCAAGATGATGGGTGTGGAATCACAGTGCATGATTTTTGCCGCTGAGGACGACAAAGGCAGTGTCGTGCTCCTGCAACCCGAAAAGGACATAGCCGAAGGAAGCAAGATACACTAGAGCGGCAGCATCAACCCATCATCTTGACTATTTCTTCTGCTTTGTCTTCGCTCTCAGCAAGATACGCAATCATTTCAGGTTCCAATTCAAGCCATTTTGCAAGCCCAACAGCCATACCCACATTATTCTTGAAGACTATTCCCAGGTATGGCACGATCTCCCTTGATGCTCTGAAAGCAGAAATGTGAGATTTCCGTTTGATCTTTTGCCCTATGCTCAGTCGCATTGCACGGTCCGCCTTGGATCTTGAAAGCATCTGTATTCGTTGAGGAAACTTGAACGGTATCCAGCCGTGAGTTCTGGTGTTTTGTCGTGACATAGCTACGCCTGCGGTCATATGATCGATCACATAGCGTGTGAGGCTCCAGTCTCGGCTTGTTCTGATCCGCCCCCGGTAAACGTCTGCCAAGGAAAGCGCATTCATTGCATTGGCCAAATCGTGAGGGTCGGTCAAGTGTTCTGGCACGTTTTCGTAGATCCACTCGAAGAGCATGTCGATGTCAACGTCCGCCATGTTTACGGCTTGTTTGGCGCTTGCGCAAGTCTTGCCGTAAAGAACCATTCTGACCACATTGAAGATTGAATCCTGCCTGTCGCGGTAGCCTAGCCATGCAACGTCTTCGTAGGTCAGTTTCTTCTTGCCTTGAGCCAGCGCTTGAAAGTCGTTCACCGCGGAGCGCACATCACCCTCGGAACGCTGTGCAATGAACTTGAGAGCATTTTCATCAACGCCTATTCCCTCACCATCACATATGCGTTTCAGGTGCTTCATCACGTCGCTGGCCGGAGGTTTCTTGAACTCTATCATTAGGCAGTAATTACGAAGATTCAGGAAGCGAGTGTCATAAGCGCTGTTAGAGATCAGAATTATTGGGCATCGGGCAGTCTTCACGACATCTGTTATGGCTTTGACTCCGCCCCTGTCAGAAGTTCCAGTCAAACCATCCAGCTCATCCAATAGGATGATTCTTCTTCCACCGAATAGTGACCCATATTGCGAGGCCAATCCCGCAAAATGGTTAATCGCTTCCTCAGTTCGATAGTCGCTAGCGTTTTTCTCGACAAACTCCATCTTGAGATCTTTGGTCAAAGCTTCAACAGAAACAGTTTTGCCGATGCCCGGAGGCCCATAAAGGAAAGCCGCCCTTTTCTTGGGATTGCCGCTTTCCCATGATTTGACCCAGTTGGCAAGAGCTTGGATTGCTTCCTTGTTTCCAACAACCTCTGCTAGCGAAATGGGTTTGTACTTTGCGGTCCAGGCGGCGTACAAAATCGTGCACCCGTCATGCGGGCTTTAGGTCGCTTCCGGCTTCGACGAGTCTTGCCAGCAAGGCGCTGAGCTGAACCTCCTCATCAGCACCTTCAACGAGTCTGAAGTCGATCTCGCCTGCGATGTCGGCCAGTTTTATCTTCCAAGGTTCTGGAATCTCTGCTCTGAAGATCTCTGTGTGAATTTGGCGGATTATGTCGCTGCCAGCTACACCGTATTTTTGGATCATGTCTCGCAGTTGTTTTCGCGCTTCTATGAAGTCGCCGTCCATGGCGATCTTGATCATTTTCCGAACGTCTGCTGGGCTTGCCTTCCCCGTGATTGAATAGATGACCTTAGCGTCTACGGGCTTGTCCAGTGAAGCTGATGCTTGAAGAGTGTTTATCGCCTTTCTCAGGTCTCCGCTACACACTTCGAAGATTGCTTCCAAGCCTTCACTCGACAGTTTCATGCCTTCTTTCTCGGCTATCTCCTTCAGATAGCGATCGTGTTCATCCCGAGGCAAGTATGAGAAGCGGAAGGGAGCGCATCTCGACTGGATTGGCTCAATTATCTTGCCGCTGTAGTTTGCGCATAGAATGAAGCGGCACGTTTCGGTATAACGTTCCATGGTTCGCCTCAAAGCTTGTTGTGCGTCAGAAGTCATGTTGTCCGCTTCGTCCAAGATCATAACCTTGAACGGAATTTCACCAATGGACTTCATTCTAGCGAAAGTCTTCACGGTGTCTCTGACAACATCGATTCCTCTCTCATCACTGGCATTCAGCTCCATGATGTGCTCTCTGTAGACGTCACCGTAGAGGCCTCTCGTCAAACAAAGAGCCGCGGTAGTCTTTCCCGTTCCAGGGGGACCTGCAAAAATACAGTGTGGAACATTTCTTGACTTGACGAAGCTTTTTAGACGTTCGACTATTTCTTTCTGGTTGACGATGTTGCCCAGTGTCTTTGGGCGGTACTTCTCAGCCCACATTTCAAAGCTCAAATATGATGGCCTCCTCCATAGCCATATAGAACGGAACAATTAATAAATCCTGTTTAACGGCAGAGCTAGGTTGACACCACGACCTTGTCGACAATTACTGATGGGCAGATGATGTTTCCAAAGTTCTTTGAGTCACTGCCAATGGCTAGGACTGCTTTCAAGGATTCGTAGAAGTTGCCTGCAACGGTACAAGGTTTAAGCGGATACGCCACTGCCCCATTTTCTATCTTGAAAGCTGTGCCAGCGGTTACAGAGAAATCCCCTGTCACAGTGTTTGAATGCCCAGACCCCACCAACGAACCCTTGACCAGAATCCCCTCTTTCAATTCATGAACCAGATTGTCAAGATCGCCCTTGCCAGACTTCAGAATCAAGTTCGACGGCCTGATAATGGGTTGGTTAGCATACGCAACCGATCCAAAGGCTCTCTGTCTACTTGCGTTACCAGTGCTTTCGCCGTTTTCGCGTTTCGCTGAGTAATTGTCGCTTAGAAAACTGCCCAGAACTCCCTTCTCAATCACAGATGTTTTCTGCCTTGGCACTCCTTCATCATCGATTTTGGCTGTGCCTATGCCTTCAGGCAATGTTCCATCGTCAACCACCGAAACGCTTTCGCCTGCAACCTGTTGGCCTGTTTTTCCTTTGTAGATTGAGCGATTCTCTTGAACGTTCAAGGCAGAGACACCGTAGGTGAAAATCACTGAGAAGAGCTCGGACCAGCTCATGTTCTCAAAGACGACAGGACCAACATATTTTTCAGGCAAGGCCTTTCGCCCCAAGCATTCAACTGCCGCCTTGGCAGCATTGACCGCAATCGGATGCATGTCCTTGATGAAGGATCTTGAGTAGACGAAGTCAGCCGCCGAGACTTCGTCACTTCCGGATTTTGCCTTGAAACTCATGATCGCTGAGAAAAAGGTCCCCCTGTCAAAAGCTTCAACATCTCTCGTATTCACCACGCCAAAAGAAACCGCTGAAGCCGAAACCATGGACAAAGCGTTGGTGATTCTCTTGTCGAAATCCGCACCGGAAACGCAGCCATCCACACATAAGCCCAGCATCTCTTCAACATCGATGTTTGAGATTCTGTCGTCAAAGATCCCACCTTGTCCTGAAGGCCTATCGAATTCAGGCAAGGTCTTCCAGTTTGGATCAGGCGGTCTGATCTTGGCAATGTTGACTGCTTCTTCAACGGCTTCTAAGACGCGCTTTTCCTCGATGCTTGAAACGCTTGAAAACCCAACAGCTTTATCCACAACTGCCCTTATCCCGACGCCTGCTTTGGTTCCGCTGTTCATTATGGGCAACCCTTTTTTCTTGATCCAGCGTTCACCTATTCTTGCAAGCGAACCTTTGATTCCTTTGACTGCGCCTCCCCTGGAAGCGAATATTCCTCCAACAAACTTGACTGATGTTTGTTTCTCCATGCAAATGTAGATCTCAGCCTCGTCTGCTGCGAGCTTCTTGGCATGTTCTACGGCCTTTCTTCCGACTCCTCGCAGGTTTTCCATTTCTAACCAGTTCCTCCAAACAAGACTCCTTTCACCCTGATATGCGGTCCACCGAGTCCAACCATGGCTCTCTGGTCGATTTTTCCGCACCCTCCGAACGGCTGGCTGAAGATTTTAAGGTCGTTGCACACGGCGTCAACGTTCTTGAGAAGCTCAAGGATGTTTCCGGTTAACGCCACGTCTCGTAGCGGATGTTTGAGTTCTCCATTCTCAACGAGGTATCCTCTTACGGCTTTGAAAAGAAACGTTCCCGTATCGTCAACTTGCCCGCCGGCCGTGTTTATTGCGTATATGCCGTTTTTGAGTTCGCTTATGGCTTCTTCTGGCTTCCATTTGCCAGCATCAAAATAGGTGTTTCTCATCCTCACGATCGGTTCGAAGGAATAGTCTTGGCTTCTCGCATTTCCTGTAGGCTTCATCTTCATCGCCTTCGCTGTCACTCGGCTGTGCAGATAATGGGTTAACACGCCGTTCTTGAGAATCTCAACGCGGTCGCATGGGACTCCTTCATCATCAAAGTGTATCTTGTAGCCTCCTTCTTCTGGCAAGCCTTCATCAACTATTGTTACGATATCCGTCCCAAGCTTCTGGTCAATCTTGCCCGTTAATGGAGAGTCTCCGGTGACTACGAAGTCTGCTTCTGACAAATGCCCGAAGGATTCATGTGCAAGCACGCCTGCAAGCTTTGGATCGATTAGAGCGTCAAATTTTCCGGCTGGCGCAGGCTTTGCTTTCAGCTTCTCCAAAGCCCATTTGGCCGCATCTTCAGCAATCTTCTCAGGAGTGTGCGATGCATCCTCGAAGGCGTCCAGTCCGACACTACCACCATGATCATTTGAGGCGTCAACTATCACGTTGCTCTTCTTGGCTACGCATGCGATTCTTAAGCCGATCAGTAACGGCTCGTATGAGACCTTTGTTCCTTCGCTGTTTGTGTAACAGATTGCTCCATGATATTCGCCGAACATGCTTGTAGCGTTGGCGATTTGCTTATTCGCAGCCATAGCGGTCTGACATTGTCTTAGGCACAAGTCTTTCTTCTCATCGATAGAAACCTCACGCGGGTGCTTGTTCACACTAGTAGTTTTCTTCTCTTCAACTGTCTTAACCGCAGCAAGTTTGAAGCTGACAAGTGTTCTCTTTGTCGAAGCTTTTGCGATTTTCATGGCCAAGTCGACTGCTCGGAAGACATTTTCCTCGTCGAGAACGTTCGAGAACGAAAACCCGTTCCCCTTGCCATGGAAGACCCTTACACCAATTCCGATGTTCCGAACAACTGAAACCGTGCGGATCTCGTTGTCCACTGCTTCTATGTTTCCTCTTGTGGTATCCTCGCCCCTTACCTCGGCAAAAACGGCTCCAATCTGCAACGCATGGTTGACCGCCTTATTCATCAAGTCCTCTATCTGAGAGTCCATACCTCTGCCAACCCACGCTATCGAAATATGGGAGGGGCAAGGATTTAAGTTTGAACGAGAAAGGAAGCAGGGCCTGGAAACCTTCTCGCCTGAGCACCATTTGATATCTATTTGACGTTACAATCTAGGGTGTTGTTTACTTAGGGTAGAATGCTTTTCTCTTAGGATGTTTTCTCGTCTTTCTCCAAAAATCCTGTAAGGAATACTGCATACTCGCATGGGTGTTCGTTCTGTAGGAGAGATTTTATTGTCTTGATTCTGCCTTTTTTGCCGTGACTGACATTTGAGGTGATATATTCCAACGTTTTCTTTCGCAGATTGCAGAGCCATGTTTTCTGTTGAGTCTTGACCAGCTTGTAGTAAGGACACGTTTTGTACTTTAATGTAAAGCCGCCTTCGAAATATTCGATCTCAACTTCAACATCAAGCTCGCGATACATGTCAATGATTCTGTCGCCAACTTCTCTGATAGTCCACGGGTAGTTTTCCGGAAACATTTCGTCTATGGATTCTTTGATTATCGCGAAGGCTTCGTCGCAGGAGCTTGCTGACATTTCGTTTATCAAGGTCTGCATAAGTTTTTTCCGCGGTAGCGGTTCAAGAGCTGGTTTTTCGAGTGGTTTGAGTTTGAAGCTTAGAAGATTCTGGAAGACAGTTGTCGATGTCTCGTAGCCAAGTTCCTTGAACATTGACTCGATGAGTGTACGTTGGCTGTTCATGATCAACGTGTCAATCTTCTTGAATATCACTGTAAAATGCTCATCGTCAACCAATCGAATCTCTGCATCTGGTTGGGTAGATCCTATGTTCTTAAGGATGAATGTTTGCGCTAGTTTTCTTGTCTTTTCCGGGTCGTTCCTTGCCAGCATACGTATCGCGTTCGAGACGCGAACACCCATGGTGCGGTATATCTCATTGAATCTTTCCCTGTTAGATTCGTAGACTTTGGAAGCAAATGAATTGAAGAGCTCGCGGGGAACTGGGATAACGTCAAGGAATTGTCTTCCTATTGTTTGATAAAGACTCACTTCCACTACCTGATCAAGAAGGCTTTGGTCTTCTGGACCCACATATTGGATCGATATGTTTGCCGACGTCTGCTCTGCAGAAAACTTCAGGAGTTTCCATCCTCGCGTTGCCAGAACAACTGAAAGCATGACGATTGAAAGTTTCGCGACAGAGGGAGTGGTTGATTGGAAAGATATGTCCAAAGCTCTTTCATCGATTTCGCGCAGTATTTTAGCTTGCTTGAACCAGTTCATTTTCACGAACGCGGAGAGCAAGCTTTTCACGAATTCCTTGGGTTCTTTCGGAAGCTCAGCCGCACCTAGGGCGATTCTGATGTCTTCCAGAAGCGAACCAAAATCCGTTATGGGCTCTTCCAAGTGCTTCTCTGCCCAGTTCATGAATGCCGGTCCAACTAGCATCAATGTGTTCCTGAACAAACCCGGAGTTGCGTTTGACAGCCTCTTTTCAACTTGCTCATCCAAGAGTCCGCCGAATTCCTTCTTTCTTAACGGATACACGTCTTGTCGTATCATCTTGACGGCAATGTCTTCTCCCATTACTCGCAAGTCAAAGGAGACTTGCAGGCCTTCGAGGATCGTTGTTGTTTGAAGGGCCACGATTTCGGGCACTCGCTTGAAGGCATTGGGTCTTAGGATTGCCGTGCTGTCTATCTCGTTGTATGAAGCGATTTCGAACAGTCGGGTTAGGCTTTCTATTTCCTCAAGTATAAGCATAAACTCTTTGAAATTCGAAGGCGCCTTCCATGCTACCGAACCCTTTAATATCTCTACAGTATTCTTTGCCTCGACCTTTTGCTCCGCGATGAAATCCTGCATTGTCTTGTCTCCGATGGCAACTTCCAGCAGACTGTCAATCGTCTTCCTTCCGACAGATGTCAAGTCCAAGGCTTTTCTAAGGTTCAGTTGCTCGTTCATTTTCGCTTTTATCGCACAGTCCTCGCACGAACCGACCCTTTCGACTCTAAGCAGAGTCTCCAACGCCTGTTCAATAACTCGGTTCTTGGTTCCATAAGTCTTCGTCAACTGCTCAATCAAATCATCTGTTTTCTTGGTAATCGTAGTATGCAGATGGATAGGCATCTTTTTCCCTATTATGTCCTTAAACTTGCTCTCTTAAATGTGTGTTCAAAATACGCAGATTATGTACATGCAAAGAAGAAGAAAGAGGGTAGGGGTTTTAGCTGCTGGTTACGCTGTGGGATTCAGCGACGGGAGCAAAAGTTTTTCTTTTGCGTACAAGCATTGCCTCCGAGACTCGCTTCACGGCGTTCATGTAGGCTGCAACTCGTATATTCACATTGTACTGCTGCGCCACTGCCAAGACCTCCTTGAATGCGCTAACGATCGTGTGTTCCAATCTAGTCCGAACTTCATCTTCTGTCCAGTAGAAGTTCATCTGGTTCTGCACTTGCTCGAAGTAGCTAACGATCACGCCTCCAGAGTTCGCCAAAATATCTGGAATCACGAACACTCCATTCCTGTAGAGTATTTCATCTGCCTCAGGGGTCGTCGGTCCGTTTGCGCCCTCAGCCACAATCTTCGCTTTGATTCTGCCGGCATTCGCCTTGGTTATTTGGTTTTCCAAAGCTGAGGGAACAAGAATGTCACATTCCAACTCCAACAGCTCCTTATTTGTCACACTTGCGCTTCCCTTGTAGCCAACAACTGAACCAGTCGCGTTCTTGTGTTCCATCACTTCGATCGGATCCAAGCCTTTTGGATTGTGTATTCCGCCTTTCGAGTCTGAAACCGCTATGATCTTGCAGCCAAGCTCATGCAGCAATCTGGCCGCGTGAAAGCCAACGTTTCCGTAGCCTTGAACAGCCACTGTCGAGTTTCCAAGTTCCTTTTTTAGATGTTTTGCAGCCTCGATTACTGTGTACATCACGCCTCTCGATGTTGCTTCGTTCCTTCCTAGTGAACCACCTACTTGAATCGGTTTTCCTGTTACTACGCCGAATGCGTTGTGTCCTACCATCTCACTGTATTCATCCATTATCCATGCCATAGTCTGTGAGTCCGTGTAGACATCTGGCGCTGGAACATCCGAATAAGGTCCTATGTATCTGGCGAACGCCCGTGCATAGCCTCTGGTTAATCGTTCCAATTCCCCTGAAGACATTTCCTTTGGATTGCACCGAATCCCTCCTTTGCCCCCTCCCAAGGGAAGACCTGTCACAGCGGTCTTCCAAGTCATCCATGCCGACAGTGCAACCACCTCATCCAACGTTAATTCAGGGTGATACCTTATGCCACCTTTTGTCGGACCAAGCGCGTCGTTGTATTGTACCCGGTAACCAGTGAACACTTGCATGCTGCCGTCATCCATGACTACGGGAATGTTGACTATGATTGTTCTCATAGGACGTTTAAGCATCTCATGCACGCCAAGATCCAGATTCAGCTTTTCTGCGGCCGTGTCCAGCAGCCTCAACACTGCTTCGTAAGGGTTCGGGGTTGCCCCAACGGGGGCCAATGTTTCCATTTTCATCGACACTGATGTCTGACATTTTTCCATGAGGTTCTGGAAGTTTTCTCTAGCTGCTTCACCGTTGCCGACCGAGCTTCCATGGAACCACAAGTAGGCTTGAACAATAGCTTCTGGTCTCTTTGATGTGAATGATCCCGCAGCCGCCATTTTCGGATTCGCTGAGAAGTAGTCAATGATGACGCGTAGCATGTTGATCTCTTCCTTTGTCAAACCGCGCCATTTCCTAAGTGGAGGAGGTGCCTCAACGTGGACATATTCTGATTCGTTGATCTTCCTCTCAAGTTCTTCGAACACTTTTCCTGCATCTGCTTCTGGAATTCCGAAGTTCTCTGAGTATGTGGTTGTCAGTGCATAATGGGCTGTCGTGTAGCTTTCGATTTTTGCTGTCAGTTCAGGTTTCTCTGCGAAGAAGTCAGCCATCAGTTTTATCATTCCTAGCTCTCGTCCGGAAAGCTCTACTGAGTTTAGCATCCATTTTCATCTCCATCTCTTTAGAAGATAGTAAGTGTCATGTTCAAATATAGAAATGTGATGTACACGATGTACATTGCTGAACACCTTCGACGCAGACCAAACGTTTTTATCAACGACGACAAATCAAAGGGTAAGGGTTCGGCATGGGGAAGAACAAAGATAACGTTCTTTCTACAGGAATAGAAACACTAGACCAGCTTTTGGACGGAGGTCTCCTTTTAGGGGAAAATGTCTTGTGGGAAGTGGAATCCGGAACATTCGCTTTAGAGTTTCTCTGCAATTTCATGAGACAAGGTATTGAAGATGGAAATCAAGTAATATACCTTGATTTTATCTATCCTCCCCAAGCCGTAATGCTGCATCTTGAGTCATTGATAAAGAGTCTCCCAAACGGGTGGGAAAGCAAGTTCCTTGTACTAGACTGCTTTTCTGAATCATCTGGTCAAGGGGAGCTAATATTCAGTGACTTCTACGACAAGGCACCTTCATGGATCAGGAAAGTTCCGAGCTCAAAAGATCCTGAGCAATTCCACAGGTTTTTCGGAAGAATCGAAAGGGAATTCGTGACGCCTGGGACAAGGCTTGTCTTCAACAGCTTGTCCTTGATGGAACACATGTGGGGACGTGAAGCAGTGAAAGCCTTCTTTGGACACGTCTGCCCAGCGTTGTACGCCTATCAGACGCTGGCCTATTGGACAATTGCCAAGAACGCACACCCTAAGGAATTCTGCGCCATTATTGAACATATGACACAAGTAGTCATTGAGCTTTCGAAAGAAGGCGTAAACCGGCATATTGAGGTCAAGAAAGGCGGCGCCCGATACAATCCGGAAACCTATCGTCGTCGCGAATACTCGACTGATGGACTGAAGATAAAGATCCCTTGAAAAACCCTACTAAAGATCCGATGTTCACGAATGTACATTTTCCTGCTAGACTAAAGTAATGCTTAAATGCTATCCTAATTCACTCATCCTCGTCAAAAATCATGGAATTGGAGGAGAAAGAAGAATGACAGAACGTGTACACAAAAACAGCTCCTATTTGAACGGAAAATCAACAACCGGAACCCAAACGCGAGTCAAAGACACAAGCCCAACAAGCGGAATGTGCCCCATCTGCATCCGCGACTGCCCATTCCTGTGCGAAATAAGCCTATCAGCCTTCAGAGGCAGAGAAGCACTTTACCCAGAACCAGTTCAATTCGGCTCCAGCACCGCAGGCGCACTGAAAGACTTCGGACTAGACTGGTCACACTTCAACATACAAGCAGGCCTGTTCGAAGCAGAAGGAATCGAACCAAACTCAGACCTAACGATCTTCCCAAACGTCAACATAGAAACAAAAGTCGGAGGCATACCACTGAAAGTCCCAGTGCTGAACGGCGCATTCGGCTCAACTGATGTTGCAAGACTGAATTGGGAAGGCCTAGCAATAGGTGCTGCACTTTCAGGCGTATCCATAATCGTTGGAGAAAACGTATGCGGCATGGATGTGGAAGCACAGATCACGAATGGAAAAGTCACGCACTCAGAAGAACTGAAACGAAGAGTTGACCTGTTCCGAAAATTCTGGGACCAGAAACATGGAGAAGTAGTCGTACAGACAAACGTAGAAGACCAAAGACTAGGCGTTGACGTCTACGCCATATCGAAACTGGAAGTAAATGTTATCGAAAGAAAATGGGGACAAGGAGCCAAAGCTATCGGCGGCGAAGTCCGGGTGAGAGACATTGAAAAGGCCAAGCTACTGAAGAAGAGAGGCTACGTGGTAATTCCAGACCCAGAAGACTCAACCGTCCAGCAAGCATGGAAAGAAGGCGTATTTAAGTCCTTTGAAAGGCACAGCAGGGTAGGCATACCGAAAGAAAAGAGCTTTCTAGAGGACATAGAATGGCTGAGAAAACAAGGCGCAAAATACGTAACGCTGAAAACAGGGGCATACAGACCATCGGCTGTCGCCTACACGATGAAGATGGCATCAGAAGCCAAGATTGCCTACGTATCCTTCGACGGCGCGGGAGGCGGAACAGGCATGAGCCCTGTGCCAATGATGGACGAGATGAGCATTCCAACAGTTTACCTTGAAGCCTTGGTCTTGAAATGTGCACAGATACTGAAGAAGAAGGGACGCTACGTTCCAGACCTTGTCATCGCTGGAGGTATCATAGAGGAAACATCTGTCTTCAAGGCAATCGCTATGAGCAACTTCGGAGACGGCCCCTTCATAAAAGCGGTCCTGATGGGACGGTCGCCAATAACAGCCGCCTTCAAGGGAAGCTACTTCAAACAGCTGGCTGAGGAAGGCAAGCTGCCAAAAGCCTTTGCGGACAAATTCGGTGCTACCCCAGACAAGTTCTTCATCGCCGCACCTGAACTGAAAGCCAAGTATGGCGAACGCTTCAAGGAAATACCATGGGAAGCCGTCGCAGTCTACACATACCTGACAGACAGAGTAGGCGTGGGACTCAGGCAGCTCATGGCTGGCAACAGAAAATGGAAACTGGACCTCCTCAGCAGAAACGACTTGATGAGTCTATCTGAGAGAGCCACTAAGGTCACTGGCATACCAATGCCTGACGAAATAGAAAAAGATGCAATCGAGAGGATTCTCGACTAGCATCACCATTTTTTCTTCAAGTTCTACAGTAATGCTTATTAATCTAGCATCTGGCAGTTAGGAAAATCTAGGAGAAACTGATCATGCCAGAAAAACAGACAGCGCTGACTGTCGCGCAAGAACAGTTGAGGATCGCTTCTGAAAAACTCGAGCTTGACCATTCGATGCATGAACTGCTGGCTCATCCAAAGAGGTCGCTCATAGTTTCCGTGGCAATAAAGAGAGACGATGGCAAGACTGCCGTTTTCAAAGGGTGCCGAGTACAGCACTGGGATGCAAGAGGACCATTTAAGGGTGGGATACGCTACCATCCGAATGTCACGCTTGACGAGGTTACGGCACTTGCCATGTGGATGACATGGAAATGTGCAGTTGTAAACATTCCCTATGGTGGCGCAAAAGGTGGAATAACCTGTAACCCGAAAGAGATGTCGAAAGGCGAACTTGAAAGACTGACAAGACGATTCACAAGTCTACTCTACGACTTCATCGGACCGCATCGCGACGTCCCAGCACCAGACGTGTACACGGATGCGCAGACCATGGCATGGATAATGGACACTTACAGTCAAATAACGGGCTATAGCGTTCCGGAATGCGTGACCGGAAAACCCATCAGCATAGGCGGCTCAGAAGGAAGAGAGCAGGCAACATCCTTAGGCGTCGTTGTTTGCGCAAGAGAAGCAGCCAAGATTCTGGGTTTGAAACTTAAGGGAGCGACAGTCGCAGTTCAGGGCTTCGGGAACGTGGGTATGAACGCAGCCAAAATCGCATATGACATGGGATGCAAAATCGTCGCAGCAAGCGACTCCATGGGCGGGATCCACAGTCCATCCGGCTTGAACCCATACGGAGTCTATGAACACAAAGCCAAAACAGGTTCAGTTGCCGAATACAAGGGAAGCAAAAGCATAACGAACGAAGAGCTACTCGAGTTGAAATGTGATATATTAATACCAGCGGCCCTAGAAAACCAGATCACAAAGGCAAACGCCGACAACATCAAAGCCAAGATCATTTCCGAAGGCGCGAACGGCCCAACAACACCAGAAGCAGACAGAATGCTTCATGAAAAGGATGTACTCCTCATACCAGACATTCTGGCCAATTCAGGAGGAGTAACTTCAAGCTATTTCGAATGGGTACAAAACCTAACAAGAGAACACTGGACGGTTGAGGAGGTTAACCGAAAGCTGGAAGACAAGATGGTACAAGCCTTCAATGACGTCTGTAAATTGGCGAAAAAGGAGAAAAGCGACGTGAGAACGGCAGCACTGATAGTCGGCGTTGGAAGAGTCGCAGAAGCAATAAAGACGCTAGGTATATGGCCGTAGAAAGCAACATCCTCTTTTTTCGCTCTCAGGCGAGAGCCCAATTGCAATGGATTTTCTCAGGTTCTTATCGAAGTTTTTGAACTGTAGTTTTTATATCTGTTTCATACAGTAGCTTTGAAAATGAGGGAAAGGAGTAAGGACTGCAATGACGACAAAAGCAATTGGTAGACTGGACTTCGTTTTTGAAAACTCGATTGTGAGAATCATCGCAAACAGGAGTCTACCTGAGATTAAGCTTGCAGGATTGAACGTAGGACCGTTTGAAGAAGGAAACGAGTATGAAGTTTACTGCTGGGTGGCCCAGGAACTCGAGAAATCAGGCATTGCCCGTTTTCGTGAAGAAGAGCATATGGATTCGGCTAAACTTTTCAAGATTCAATGGAAAGAACGTGCTCAAACTGCCGGACAGATATCCAGATTGTCAGATGGTTTTTACCCTAGGCTCCGTAGATATCTTGCGGAGCTGAAAGAAGAGTCCGTCAAAGCGCCAGAGAAGATGCGAGAATACGAGACGTTCAGAAGTCTGACCCACGACATAGTAAATTCAAGGTTAAGAAAGATAGTCTCACTCGCATCTGCTCCGATCCAAACTGAACAGATAACGAAGAACTTCACAAGCGAAGAAAGGTTCCTCTACGACCACCTTTCTGGCCTCATACGTGAATGGCGAATCCAAATACTGAGAAACGAAGGTGAAGAAGAATGACTGAGGAATTGGAAGTAATAGACCCGCAAGAGCGCTTCCAAGAGTTTTTTAAGACTGAAAGATACCGCCAAAGAATATCGCAACTGTCGGTAACGGGCAAAACATCTTTGATGGTTGAGTTTGAGGAGCTTCTCGCTTTTGACCAAAGACTCGCCGAGGATCTCTTGGAAAACCCTGAGGAGTATCTGAGGCACACAAACAATGCGGCTTATGCTCAGCTACAGATCGAGGACCAAGAGTATGCTGAGAAAATCGAAACCGTAACCGTCCGAATTGTTCGACTATTGGAAGCTGAACAGCTTCGGAAACTAGGTTCCGATCAAATAGGCAAGCTTATCATGGTTGAGGGCATCGTGGTTCGTTCATCACCAGTCCGCCCCATGGTCATGCAGGGCGCCTTCAAGTGCAAGCGATGTGGCACAGTGATGCCCATAAGTCAGTCAGGACCCTTCCTGAAAGCGCCCTTTGCATGCAGCAGCCCTGACTGCGGATCAAAGGGACCCTTTGATTTCGTCCAAGAGGAATCTACATTCATAGACACTCAAGAACTCCGCTTGCAAGAAAGACCCGAAGACTTGCCACCCGGTCAGCTTCCCCGAACGTTGAACATCAAGCTCGTCGGAAGCGAAATAGTTGACCTCGCCAGACCCGGAGACCACGTTTCAGTCGTGGGAATAGTGTGCGCAGTTGCGCCAACACTACCTGGAGTCGGAAAGCTGCGCACGTTCACACTCCATGTAGATGCTAACTCTACTGAGGTTCTGGGCAAGGAACCGGAAACATCGCTTCCTTCACCCGAGGAAGAAGAAAAAATCCTAGAACTCGCAAAAGACCCGTGGATTCATCGAAAAATCATCAACTCAATCGCGCCATCAATCTATGGATATGACCACATAAAAGAAGCAATAATGTACATTCTATTCGGAGGCGTAGGCAAAACTCTCCCAGACATATCAATAAGAGGAGAAATGAATGCCCTCCTAGTAGGCGACCCAGGAACTGCAAAGTCACAGCTACTACAATATGTTTCAAGAGTGGCACCCCGGGGACTCTACACCTCGGGACGAGGCACAACTGCCGCAGGTTTGACTGCAGCAGTCATACGCGAGAAAGGTGGCGGAATGAGCCTTGAAGCCGGAGCCTTAGTGCTAGCTGATAAGGGTATCGCGTGCATTGACGAAATGGACAAGATGCGCCCAGAAGACAGGGTTGCCATTCACGAAGCCATGGAACAGCATACGGTTTCAGTTGCGAAAGGCGGAATCGTTGCAACGCTCAACGCACGGACGGCTATACTTGCAGCGGCGAACCCGGCCTTGGGAAGATATGAACCTCATCGTACCGTGGCTGAAAACATCTCATTACCTGTTACGATCCTTTCAAGGTTCGACTTGATCTTCATTCTGAGAGACGTGCCAAACAAAGAGACTGATAGCAAGATGTCTGAGCACATTCTTGGACTTCACAAGAAAGGGCTGAGCCCCGTAGAATCACCTATACCCTTGGAGCTACTACGGAAGTACATAAGCTACTCTAAGGGAATCAAACCAGTTCTAACCGACGACGCACTAAGGCGTCTTAACGACTTCTATTTGGCAATGCGGTCCGCAAGCGAAGCAGAAGGCTCGCCAGTCGCGATAACTGCACGTCAGCTTGAATCCCTCGTACGCACGGCTGAAGCAAGATCACGCGCGGCCCTCAGAAAAGAAGTGACAGCCGAAGATGCGGAAGCCGCCGTGGCCATAATGAAAAGATCACTCGAAGAAGTCGGCATCGACCTCTCCTCATACAAAATGGACATAGACATCATAATGACCGGAAAACCCAAAAGCGTAAGAGACAAACTGCAAACGGTCTTGTCGACACTAATGGCGATGGAAAAGGACACGGGCTTGGTTGAAAAGACAGCACTTCTGGATGAACTGGAAACAAAGTACAAGGTTTCGAGAGGCGAAGCGGAGAAACTCATTGGACAATTGCTACGTGAAGGAACAATATATTCGCCTAGAGAGGATTACCTAAAGAAGACCTAAATTGATTGAAAAAAGAAAACGTGGCTATTGTGCTGCTGCAACGTTAGTCTCTTTATAGTATTGGGCGTTCGATGTGAACAGCGTTATGCCGACTGTTATTCCTACATCGTTCAATGCGATGCTGTCAGGATTCATCACGTAGACAACCATGGTCCAGCCAGATTTCAGAGTCAAGTCGTCGGTTGCTTGGTTGAAGGTTCTTGAGGCATTTTGAACGATTATGGATGCGGTTGAGCC
>Ga0256868_10000790_pt1 | contig 17936 bp, 17 predicted proteins | sample RVTome_13_FD_187341 | JGI IMG/M metagenome (GOLD analysis project Ga0256868, IMG submission 187341) | Soil microbial communities from uranium-contaminated site in the Upper Colorado River Basin, Wyoming, United States - RVT92D227 HiSeq ...
CAAGAATCAGAATGTCCGGTCGGTCCTTAGAAAGTTCAGACAGATTCTGGATGAAGTTCTCGGCCAAGGTCCGGTACTTGATTCCTTCCGGCCCTGGCTGATCACTCAGACCATCGAACCACTTCTGGAATTCATCGAGAATCAGCGCTACGGGTTGAGCCTCGAACATCTCCTCCAACAGGGATCGCGGAGGGAATAGCTGAGCCATCTGTTTGAACTTGCCCCTGAAGAAGTCTCCCCTGGGGTGACGATCAAATATGAGGTCCCACAACAGAGGGTACTCATGGTTGTGGACCGGTTCCGAGATGGCAAAGAACCCGCCATCGAGAACAAGCCCACTCAAGGGCTGCGCGCCAAGTCTGTTTCCCCATTCGTTGGCCCACTTCTGAACCTGAGAGGAGGACTCGACTGCGTGGTGCATAACGGCCATGATATGTGATTTACCGCGTCCCCGGTCTCCCATCAGAACAATAGGGCGCTTGGAGCGATCCGTGCTGACCGCGCGCAAGGCAGTCTGAACGTCCGCCGTTGGGTACGTAATTGAAAGGATGAAATCCGGAGTTCTCTGAGCTGCTCCGGTGTTGTCCTTCCTGCGCAGGGCTATGGCTGTGCCCGGCATCTGAGAACCGAGGAATTCATCTCGTAACTTTAGGTTCAGCATCATCAGCCTCCGCGCTGGGTTATCCCTTACTCATGCTCGGGGTGGTCAACAAGCAGCTATCGAAGATCCTCGCATAGATCTGCTCTCGATTTCATATCCACAAAACGTGCTCGCGGCTGAGCTGCGGGCCGAAGGCCCGTCTGCTCCAGTCCCGCCAAGGGGGATTTGCCCGCCGCAGGCGTAGAACACGCTGCCCTCAGACGCGAGCGCTATTCGGCGTCCAGTGGATCGGTTTGTTGGCTTACTTATAACAATCTATCAAAATCTTCGGGCGTTAATTTTGCTTGTTTCAATATATGAGAAAGAGTGGAACGTTTGATCGGACGGTGGGTAGGAACGGTTAACTTAAGGGTTTCTGTCGGAGTATGTTTCTGAAGGCGAACATGGCTCCCTTTTTGTCTTACGGCAACCCACCCGTCCCGCTGTAACGCTTTTATAACTTGATCGTATGGTAGGCTCGGAACTTTGGTCATACCGCCAGTTCAACCGTCTCAGCATTTGGGGGAAAGATCTGGTCATCTTCAACAGCCTCGAGGTAAAGTTCAATTGCTTCTCGAATGTTCTTCAGCGCTTCTTCCTTCGTGTCCCCCTCGCTGATACAACCGGGCAAGGAAGGAACAATGGCTGTATAACCGCCTTCTTCGCTTGGTTCAAGGATAATCTTGATCTTCATGGGACACCTCTAAATTTCATTATACATTATTTTTCATGGAATTATCATTAATTTATGCCCATCTAAACTCCCAACTTTCGATTATGCAACGCCCATAACTGTAGGAAATCCAGCTTTTTATTTATTACCGCCTGCGTTCGCGAGGAACGATCAAGCTAAGGGGCGCGGAGGCTTTTTGCCGCGACCACCTTGAGCGATTCGTTAGGCCATTACAGTAATATCTACTGGTAGTTTCCGAAGGCTCAACTCCTTTAGTTGAACTTTGCTGCTGGCATTATCGATGTCAATTCCTACCAAATTCCCCTCAGCATCGTAATCCAAAACAACGCCCTCGGAAATCTCACGGCTCTCGACGCTTGATTTCTCAGATAGATCGATATAGAGAGAATCCGTCTCTGGATAATAATTTATTTTCATTGTTTAAACCCCCTATCCGGAAAGGCGTTGTGGATTGTTTTTTTATCACTTAAAGTGACAACCCGTAAAATATGACCTTCGAGCTCAGGGATCCTGCCCCAGAACCGAAAACGATTGTGCTCCTGAGGCTCAACCGTAAGCGGTTTTTCGATTACGCTAATACACCAATCCTTCTTGAGATACGGCCGCTTTCTTAAGACTTCTTTCTCAAAGTATTCGGTGAACTTATATTCAGCCGGCCCCATATTTTTATCATAAATCCTGTTAGTCGCTAACTGATAAAAAAGATTTTTGCATAACGTCTGAAATCAGCCGACGCTGCAAGCGGTCGGCTGTATTGAGTTGTTACCCCTTCTCCATGTAGCTGTTCTAAGACTGACTTGCATGCCAGCTCTCATTGCAAGAGTAATAAGCATTTCAAGGCTAAATCTATCCCATTTCCCTCTTATGAGGTCGGAAACCCTGGACTGACTGACGTCAAGAATTTCCGCCGCCTTAGCCTGGGTCAGTTTCTTGACTTTAATGAATTTCCGAAGATCAGCCATAAGTTCAGAGCGCATTTGAAGAATTGCGGCCTCATCTGGAGAAAACCCCAGATCAATAAATACATTGCCGGAAGAATTAACAATAGCCTCGCTCATTGGTTACCCTCCAATCTGCTTGTATCTTTGACGAGCCAATTCAATATCTTCCCGGCTCGTTTTTCGGCTCTTTTTCTGAAATGAATGAAGCACATAAACTGCATCACGAAACTTTGCCACATAGATTACTCGCTACTCACCCAATACATGGATACGAATTTCTTTTACACCGGAACCAACAACCTGTATTGGCTTCCAATCGCCTGGCTCAAGTCCGCATTGAACCGCATAGAGCTCGAAACCTGCAGCCCGGCGCGCTTCATCCGGGAAATTCCTAAGGTCGTCCAGGCTGGATCCTATGAATTTTAGTGGCTTCATAGTCATCAGTATATTATATAAGTTTTTATATATTCGGCAAGGTCAAAGGTCGAGGACTTCTAGGGGGTTAAAACATACTCGGGGTCAGGAGTCCTCTCGATAAATGCTTTTATCTTCCCAGATTTTTTCCCCATCGAGGATATGAACGACCTTCCAACCCCGCTCCTGCAAGCTCCGTCCGATGAAGCGGCGGTGGCAGCGCCAGGGCAGGCGTTCCGCACAAAGGATGGCGCAACGACAACGCGAAGCCATCCGCTCTAAAAGCTCCATGCCTACCAGGTATTCAAGAGTCTGGGTATAAGCCTCATAACCCCCCTTGCGGTACCCTCCCAGTTCCTTTCCTAAATAGTAATACCCGAATCCCTGTTCACCCAAAGATTGCAACAGAGTCTCTTTCTTAAAGTGAGGGAATTTGCTGGTAGGAAAGCTGCGCACGTCCACCACCATCTCGATGGCATAAAATTTCAGCAGCTTTACAAATTCGTCAAGGGTCCGGTTGCTGGTCCCCAAAGTAAATATAATTTTCTCCAATACCATAAAGCCTTTAGCCTATCGCCTATAGCCTATCCCCTTTTTTAAGTAACACACATCCTCCGCTGGGGCAAGAATTTAGTAGAAAGTCCCAGGGGTTGGTGGTATATTTTTACGGGGAAGGGGTGCAAAGAAATTTGGAAGGGATTTTGAGCAGAGGAAGATTTGCGGCCGTGGATGCTATCGGCCGATGGATGAATGATAAGTTACACTATTATCTTGATCTCTCCACCCTCCTTTATCTGGCCTTCAAAGGAATAGTCGCCGAGAGGGAAAAAGGTTTTTCCCTGATCTTGGAAATTACTCTGCGCCAGATCTATTTCACCGGCGTGGAAGCCCTGAAGGTTGTCACCTTGGTTTCTCTGGCCCTGGGGACGATCGTCATCGTGGAAGTGGGAAGCCAGATGGCCCTTCTCGGGGGAGTACAATTCATCAGCACCATCCTGGTTGTGGTGATCATCCGGGAGTTGGGGCCTCTGCTCACCGCTATCATCGTAATCGGTCGGTCGGGAACGGCCATTGCCGCCGAGTTGGGGAATATGATCGTTGCCCATGAATTGGAAGCCATCCGGGTTATGGGAATCAACCCGGTTTATTTTATCGTTACCCCCCGGATCATCGGGGTAACCATCGCGGTCATCTGTCTGACCATTTATTTCAACGCCGTGGCCCTTCTGGGAGGCTTCGTCGTCTCCAAGTTAATCTTGCCTGCGGATTTACCCGTGTTCCTGAGAGAGTTGATGGTCTCCCTCACGGTTACTGACCTGGTTTTGGCAACCTTGAAAAGTGCCGCCTTCGGCCTGCTGATCGCTTTGACCTGCACCTATCACGGGCTGACGGTGCGCTACTCCTCCATCGAGGTGCCGCAGGTGGCTACCAGAGGCGTGGTGAGCGCGATTTTATCCATCATCCTATTCAACGTGTTGTTAACCCTGTTGTTTTACCTGTGACCCTTAATCGGCCCAAACAAGTCGGAGCCAAATCTGAGAAACGAAGGAAGAAGGAGATGATAATTCGGTGCTGGGGAGCGAGGGGTTCCATTCCGGTTTCCGGACAAGAATACCTAAAGTACGGGGGAGATACCACCTGCATCGAAATCAGATCGCGTGAGGATGAAATCATCATCATTGATGCCGGCACGGGTATCCGGAAGTTAGGGAGCCGATTGCTGGAAGAAGAAAGATTTCAGTACAATATGATTTTTACCCATTCCCATTGGGATCATATTTTGGGATTTCCCTTTTTTAAACCGATCTACCGGAAGGAAACGTCCATTCACATGTTTGGCTGTCCCTTTACTCAGGACTCCATAAAAAAGATGATCTCCAAAGTCATGGCGGCCCCCAACTTTCCGGTGGATTTCGAGAAGGTTCAAGCGAATATTTCCTACCATCAATCCTGCGAAAACAGTTTTGCCATTAAATCCATGAATGTAACCCCCATTGCCACCAGTCATCCCAATCCGGGGATCGGATATAAATTTATCGAGGACGGCCGGGCCTTTGTTTTCCTCACCGACAATGAGCTGACTTTTAAACATCCCGGAGGACTGGATTATAAGGACTATGTTAATTTTTCCTCCGGCGCGGATCTGCTCATTCATGATTCTGAATACACCGAGGAAGAATACAAAATAAGAAAAACCTGGGGGCACTCGGTTTATAAAGATGCGCTGAGGTTAGCCCTGGACGCTAAGGTAAAGAAATTTGGCTTGTTTCACCATAACCAGGAAAGAACGGACGCCAGCATAGAAGAAATGATTCAAAACTGCCGCCAGGTGATCGGGGAGCAAAAGGCCGATCTGGAATGCTTTGGGGTTTATGAAGGGATGGAAATCCAGTTGTAGAAATTCTTTAGCCACAGAGAACACAGAGGGCACAGAGAAAAAATGGTAAATTATTCCAATTAAAAATAAAAAATTTACAATTTAGGCCTTGGGCCTTGATATTTTTACCTCGGTGTTCTCTGTACTACTAACGTTCAATTTCTGAAAATTTTATTAAGATTTTTTCAATTTTATCTATGCTTATCCGTGGTTATCTATATCCTACATTATCTTTTTTTAATGACCTTTCTTTATCTATATATCTCTGTGATCTCTGTGCCCTCTGTGGCTAATGTTTTTTTGGTTGCGGCTATGCCGCGCTGTGACCTCTGTGGTCAAAATCGTTTTTATGGATATTGTTCTTGAAGCCCTTGACCTTGCTTTCAGCCTTGACGGAAGGCAAATCTTCCAGAACCTGAACTTTCGTTTACAGCGGGGCGAAATTTATGTGGTTCTGGGGGCGAGCGGCAGCGGAAAGTCAGTCCTTTTGAAACTTTGCAGCGGACTTTTTTCCCCAGCCAATGGGAGGGTGGAGATCGAAGGAATCAACCTGGCTACCGCCCCTAAAAAAGTCTCCCAAGCCATGCGGATGAAGATGGGCTTTGTTTTTCAGGAAGCCGCGCTAATCAGTAATATGTCGATCTACGATAACGTGGCGCTGCCTTTACGGTACCATACCGGATTAAAGGAGGCTGAAGTACAAGCCCGGGTTGCTGAAAAAATGAACCTTTTCGAAGTGGACCGGCAATATGACCGCTCCATCCCTGCCCAGTTGAGCCTGGGAATGCGAAAGCGAGCGGCTTTGGCCAGGGCCCTGGTCCTGGAACCCGAACTTCTTTTTCTGGACGAACCGGGTACAGGATTAGGGGGAGAAGCCGAATATCTGGTCTTCAAAGTTTTAAAGGAGTATCATAGGCAAACCCGGGCAAGCTTTTTAATGGTCACAAGCGAAGGGCATTCTGCTTTTACCATTGCTGACCGCATCGGCCTCCTGGAAAACGGGCGTATTGTAGCCGAGGGCCCAGCCCAGGAGATACAGGAGCGGTTGGCCAAGGTGAAACAGCCGGGGTCTTGGTCCACATGAATTGAGGAGAAGGTGCCATGCAGATGTATTTTCGCATCAAACATTTCGATCGCTACGTAGGAATCTTTGTGATCCTCGCCCTGGCCCTGATCGTCGTAAAGCTGGTCTTCATCGCCCGGGGGCAGAAGTGGTTCGAGAAACGTTACGACTACTCGGTGGTATTCAATAAGGTCCCCGGCCTGAAGCCGGGTACGGGAGTGACCATTTCCGGAATGGAAGTAGGCAATGTAAAATCGCTTCGCCTGAATCCCCAGAGTAAGGTAGAATTGACCCTGGAGATTCTGGAGACCTACAAGGACAACATCCGCCAAGATTCCCAGGCGACGATTGTCAGCACTCTCCTTGGCGTAAGAACGATCGAGGTCACCATGGGCTCACCGGACCAGCCGCCTCTTCCGGTAGGAGGAACTCTCTTTTCCCAGGAGCCCAAGGAACTGACCGATATCCTGAAAGAGGTCGATGTCAAGACTCCCCTCAAGAAGCTGGACGAAGCTCTGGAAAACCTGAGGTCCGTAACAGGAAAACTCAATAACCCGCAGGGAAAACTTTTCACTCTACTGACCAATGTGGAATTTATCACCGCTCAGCTGAAAAACGGCCAGGGAAGCATGGGGGCTATTCTCCAGGACAAGAAGATGCATGGAGAGATTACAACGGCCATCGAATCCATCCGCCGTTCTGCGGCCCATGTAGAGGAGGCAACGCAGAATGCTTCCCAATTCTCCAGAGACCTGCCTAGGATGATGGCCGAAATTGACCGAACCTTAAAGGAGATTCCCACGGTTTTAGACGATATAAAAAGGGCCGCTGCCGACCTGCCCCAAGTCACGAAAAATGTACTGAAAGCCACAGGAGAGGCGCCGGCGATCACAGAAAATGTGAAGGATATCACCAAAGACATGAAGGCCATCACGGGGAGTGTGAAGAAGGCTGCCCCGGAGATTCCCGATTTGCTGGCTTCAACCCATGAAAGTGTGGAGGAAGCGGAAAAATTAATCCAGGGGCTACAGAATCACTGGCTGCTCAGGGGCTCGATGCCCAAAACCCGGAGCGACACGCCGTTAGAGATCGGCCAGCGGGAGAGCCCGTATGAAAAGAAGGGGGAAAGTTCTCGATGAGCGGGGCCCAGGACCTTTCTCTTTACCTTGCTTTTGCCGCCGGAGTTTTATCCTTTCTCTCTCCCTGTGTTTTGCCTTTGGTGCCTTCCTACGTGGCTTTCCTCACCGGCCTTTCCTTCGAAGAACTCACCTATGAACATCCGAAGCAGAAAATGCGCCGGATTATCCTTAGCCATTCTTTGCTTTTCATCTTAGGGTTCAGCGTACTTTTCACCATCCTGGGAGCTTCGGCTACGCTCATCGGCCAATTCCTGGCAGCCCACCGGGACACCATCCGCATCGTGGGTGGAATTTTGGTCATCCTCTTCGGCCTTTTCATCGGTGGGGTCTTCTCTTGGGCTTTTTTGCAACAGGAGAAGAAATTGCACCTCCGCGCCAAACCTTTGGGGTACCTGGGTTCCTTCTTAGTTGGCGTTACCTTCGCTGCTGGCTGGACCCCCTGTGTCGGCCCGATCCTCTCCTCCATCCTGCTTTATGCCAGCACGGTCGAGGACATGCGCTCGGGGATTTTACTCCTGATTTTCTATTCTTTAGGGTTAGGGCTTCCTTTTTTCGCCTGTTCTTTGGCCCTGAATTCCTTCCTGAGCGTCTTCCAGAAAGCCCGTAGATACCTTGGAGTATTCAACAAGGTAGGCGGAGTCCTCTTGGTCATTGTGGGTATCCTCTTGCTGACCAATTCTTTCGAATTCCTAAACGAAGTCCTGGGTCGATGGCTCCCAGCGCTGACGTTGAAGTGAGCCGCATTCCGGCCGCAAAGCGATCGAAAGGATGAAGGCGCCTGGAAAGAAGCGATGGCCATGATTTCGGAGATGGATAAAAACTCTCCCTTCCATCCTGTTGTTGCTTTTGTCGAAAAACGAGATCCCCTTTTCCGCATCCATGGCCTGAAGGGCTCCTCGGCGGCCTACGTTCTCTCCCAGATCGCCCGCCAGGTCCAGTATCCCCTTGTTGTCGTTACCGCTGACGAGGAGCAAGCAGAGCGCTTCTTCCAAGAACTTCTCTTTTTCGTCGGACCCGGCCAGGAGGTCATCCATTATCCGAGCTGGGACCTGAAACCTTTCGAAAAAATCTCACCGCCGTCCGAGGTCATGGGGCAACGATGGACCGTAAGAAATCGTCTCCTGGCCGATCCTTGCCCAAGAGTCATTGTCGCTTCTCTGGCCGCAGTGCTGTCCCGAGTTCCTCCACGGGAAGTTCTCCGCCGTTTCTCTTTTTCGTTATTGCCCGAACAGGAATTTATGCGAGAAGAATTGATTACCCGGCTGGAAGGGATGGGCTATTCCCGCGCCAGTTTGGTCTCGGAAATGGGGGAATTTGCCGTACGGGGACATCTGGTGGATGTCTTTTCCCCTTCTGCCTTGTCACCCCTGCGGGTGGAATTCTCAGGGGATAACGTAGAATCGATTCGGGCCTTTGACCCGGACAGCCAGCGTTCTTCGGAAGCCTTGGAGCGGGCCCAGATCCTGCCCGTTAAGGAGGTTTTGTTTTTTCAAGAATTCATCGACCAGGCAGTTGGAAAGCTCACCGCTGCCCTTGCCGATAGCCCCGCTTTACAGGAATCCGCCAAGGAGCTTCTGGAAAAGATCCAACAAAGGATTCCTTTTCCCGCCGTGGAATCTTACCAGCCTCTTTTTTATCCCGCGCTGGAGACTTTCTTCGATTACCTCCCTCCTCAAGCGGTAATTTTTCTTGAAGAACCACCTGAACTGGAGGAAGAATTGGCTCGCTTCTGGGAAGAGGGCCAGGAATATTGGCAACATGCTTTGGCGCGGGGAGAGTTCTGGCCGAAACCGGCAGAACTTTTCCTACTCGAGGAAGAGTTTGCAGATCTGAGCAGAGCATTCTCTCGGGTAGCTTTTCAAGTTTTGGAGGTAGGGGAGAAAGAACAGGCCACGGCGGTTTTACGCCTGGAAACAGAAGCGAATGAACGTTTACGGTCCGAGCTCCTTGCTTCCAAATCCGAAGAGGGGATCTTGCAGTTGCTGGCCCAACGCATTCGTTCCGGGGCAGAAAAAGGGGTTATCACCCTTCTTACCTGTTCCGGTATGCGCTCCGCCCAGCGACTGGAGGAAATGCTCACCAGGCATGCTTTAAGCGTACAGACCCTGAGAAAACCCTTCTCCTCCTGGACTCCTGCCGATTCTGCAGGATGGAATGTCACCCTATTGATCGGAGACCTTTCCCGGGGCTTTGTATTCCCGCAAGCCGGGTTGATGCTCATCACGGAGAGCGAACTGTTTGGCGACAAACGCCCGAGAAAACGCCCGGCCTTTCCTCGTAAGGATCATGCTTTGGCCGCTTTTAGTGAGCTTACAGCGGACGATTATGTCGTCCATATGGATCATGGAATCGGAATTTATCGAGGTCTGATGAAGCTCACTCTGGGAGAAGAAGAACATGATTTTCTCCTCATCGAGTACCAGGGCGGTGATAAACTTTATCTTCCCGTCTACCGCCTGAATCTGGTGCATAAATATGTAGGCAGTGGAGAAGATGGGCCGCGAGTGGATAAACTCGGGGGCACTTCTTGGGAGAAAGCGAAACAACGGGTCAAACATTCCTTGCGAGAACTGGCCGAAGATCTGGTCAAACTCTATGCCGCCAGGACTGTGGTCAAAGGACACGCCTTCGCTGCTCCCGATGAATTTTTTAGGGAGTTCGAGGCATCCTTCGAATACGAAGAGACTCCCGATCAAATGAAGGCCATTGAAGATGTCCAGGCCGACATGGACAGGGAAAAGCCCATGGATCGTTTGGTCTGTGGAGACGTCGGCTTCGGAAAAACCGAAGTAGCCCTCCGATCTGCCTTCAGAGCCATGATGGATGGCAAGCAAGTCGCGGTGCTGGTTCCCACGACCGTTCTCGCCCAACAGCATTTTGGGACGTTCTCCCGTCGTTTTACCCCTTATCCTTTCCGGGTGGAAATGCTCAGTCGTTTTCGGTCCCGGGCTGAACAAAAACAAATTTTAGAAGACCTGGCCAAAGGAAAAGTAGACCTGGTCATAGGCACACATCGCTTGTTGCAGCGGGATGTATCCTTCAAAGACTTGGGCCTGTTAGTCATTGACGAAGAGCACCGCTTCGGCGTTCGGCATAAAGAGAAATTCAAGCATATACGGTCCAACTTGGACGTCCTGACGCTAACCGCCACCCCCATTCCTCGGACCCTGCAAATGTCCCTGGGGAGTATTCGCGACCTGAGTGTAATCGAGACTCCGCCGGAAGATCGACTGGCCATTCGTACCTATGTTACCGAATTTGATGAAGAAGTAATCCGCGATGCCATTCGCCGCGAACTCCGCCGTGGTGGACAGATCTTCTTCGTCCACAACCGGGTGCAGTCCATCCCCGCGATGGAGAAATTACTGCGGAGGCTGGTCCCGGAAGCTCGCCTGGCCATTGCCCACGGCCAAATGGCCGAGCGGGACCTGGAAAGGGTCATGCTGGCCTTTGTCCGCAAAGAGGTCGATCTGCTGCTGACCACCACCATTATTGAATCCGGCCTGGACTTTCCTTCGGCCAATACGATTATCATTAATCGGGCGGATAAATTGGGCTTGGCCCAAATGTATCAACTTCGGGGGCGGGTAGGAAGGTCGAAGGAAAGGGCCTATGCCTATCTTTTGGTTCCCGGTATGGCCTCCATGGGGTCAGATGCTCGTAAGCGGCTGGAAGCCCTGCAGGAAGTGACCGAGTTAGGTTCCGGGCTGAAACTGGCCATGCATGATTTAGAAATCCGGGGTGCGGGGGCACTTTTGGGAGATGCCCAATCCGGCCACGTCGCGGCGGTGGGCTTTGACATGTACCTGCAGATCCTGGAACAGGCAGTCCAGGAATTGAAGGGAGAAGAAGTCGTTGTGGAGGTCGAGCCGGAGATTGACTTGCCTATCCCGGCATTTATCCCCGGCGATTATGTCGAGGATATTAATCAGCGGCTCGTATTTTACCGGCGTTTTTCTACAGCCAAAACCGAAGAAGAGGTGCAGGAAATCGGAGAAGAGCTACGGGATCGTTACGGTCCATTTCCTCAAGTTTTAGAAAATCTGCTGGAGGTCATGAATTTGAAACTGCTTTTGAAGAAAGGAAAGGTCCGGCGGGTATCGGCAGAGAAAGAACGGGTTATCCTTACCTTCGACCCCAATTCCCCCGTTGATCCCAAGCGGCTGGTGACTGCTGTGGCCCAGGGTAAAGGGAAGAGAGAATTTACGCCAGATCAACGCCTGAAGCTCCGTCCAGTCGAAAAAGGATGGAAGGGAATGCTGGAAGAAACCAAAAAATTATTGCTGGAGATCCTTTGAAGTGTTAACATTTAATATTTAGGTCCCTGGCGATAAATTCGCAATACGAAATCAGAACCATCGCTGATCACAGATTGTAGATTGCAGATTGAAAAAATAAAAACTTCAATCTGAAATCAGAGAAAGTTCGGATTGCGAATTTCTCTATAACCCTGCTTGGTTCAGGCTATGCTGGTTCAGGATGATGAAAATAATATTCTATCTGATAACCGCATTATTTTCCCTTTTCCCGGGTAACTCCCGGGGTGAGGTTGTGGAACGAATTGTGGCCCTGGTCAACAACGAAGTTCTAACCTTGTCGGAATTGGAGGAAGCTGGGGCGCGTTTCTTCCACCAGGTGAAAGAATCCACCCTTCCTTCGGAGCGGGAGGAGAAACTGAAGAAGGCCCGGGAAGAAATCCTGAATCAGCTGATCGAGAACAAGCTTTTGGACCAGGAAATCAAAAAAAGGAAGGTGGAAGTCTCGGATAGGGATTTGGACTCGGCCATCGAGGGCATTATGAAGGAAAATCGTCTGACCGAGAACGAGATGAAGATGGCACTGGCCAAAGAAGGAATGACCTATTCCGTCTACCGACGTCGTATCCGCGAGGACCTGGGAAAAATGCGCCTGGCCAACCGGGAGATTAAATCAAAGATTGTTCTAAAAGAGGAAGACCTGCGAAAGATTTATCAGGAGAATATAAAAGAATACACTGATCCCTTGGAGGTGAAGGCACAGCAGATCTTCCTTCCCGTTTCTCCAGGAGCTACGGAAGAGCAAATCAGGGCCATCCGTAAAGAAGCTGAGACTCTTCTGAAAAGGGTCCGAGCAGGCGAAGATTTTGCTCAACTGGCCAGGGCGCATTCCCGGGGGCCAGAAGCCAATGAGGGGGGAGTCCTTGGCTTTTTCAAGGAAAAAGAATTGGTCCCCGAGCTGGAGAAAGCAGCCTTTCCCCTGAAAGTGGGAGAAGTGAGTGATCTTGTCCAAGGACCGGATGGGTTTCATATCCTGCGGGTGCTGGAACGCAAAGGCGGGGAACCCAAGCCATTTGCCGAGGTCCAGAACAAAATTCGCGAGGCCAAATTATTAGAGGAATCCGAGCAAAAATTCAAAGAATGGATGAAGACCCTTAAGGACAAAGCCTACATCGAAATCAAGCTCTAAAAAAATACAAAACTTTGGGACGCAGATGAAAAAAGAAATGGTTAAGTTCGTTAGGATCGTTAAAACCGTTGCGTTCGTTTAACGAAGTGAGCGGACAAAACGATTGTGGAGAAGTCTTTTCCGGCGCATATCCCCAAAAATCTGCATGCGAATTCATGGAAATTTCCGAAAGAAAAAACCATAAGCCTTTAATCGCCATCACCATGGGGGATCCCCGGGGGATTGGTCCAGAAGTCATCGTCAAAGCTCTAGCCCAGCTCTCCCGGCAAAGAGTTTGCATACCTCTGGTTCTCGGAGACTTCAATATTCTTGCCCGCACCGTGCAGGCCTTAGGTTTAAAGCTAAAGGTAGTGGAAGTTGCCGAAGGATTTCGAAATTTTCAACCTGAATCGGTGCCAGTCCTTGCTCTTTCCAAATTCCCTTGGAAGAAGTTTCCCGCGGATATTCCCTTCCAGGAAAGTTCCCGCGCCGCTTTCGCTTATGTGGAAAAAGCAACGAATTTGGCCATGAAAGGGAAAGTGGAGGCAATCGTGACTGCCCCTGTGAGCAAGGAAGCAATTTCTGGGGTAGGAATTTCTTTTCGCGGTCACACCGAATACCTGGCCGAAGCTTCCGGTACGAAGGAATTTGTCATGATGCTTGCCGGCAAACGGTTGAAAGTGGCTTTGGTGACCACCCATCTTCCTTTGCGCGAGGTATCCGGTCTTTTGCAAGTGGAAAGAATCCGTTCCGTCATCGAAATCACCAACCAGGGATTACAAGATTACTTTGATGTAAGCACTCCGCGGATCGCTGTGGCGGGTCTTAACCCCCATGCCGGCGAGAACGGACTTTTCGGGGAAGAAGAATCAATCATCTCCCAGGCTATCCGCCAGGTCTCCCCAAAGGGGCTTTTGGTTTCCGGACCCTGGCCGGCGGATACTCTTTTTTGCCGGGCGAAACAGGGTGAGTTCGATGCCGTGGTTTGCATGTACCATGACCAGGGTTTAATTCCCCTGAAACTTCTCCATTTCGAAGACGCTGTAAACATCACCCTGGGTCTCCCTTTCATTCGCACCTCGGTGGATCATGGCGTGGCCTATGATATCGCTGGCAAAAATATGGCCAATGCCCGTTCTATGCAAGCAGCCATCCAATTGGCAGCCCAAATGGCCACTAAAAAAAGTAAATCCCAAAATCTAAAAACCAATAATCAAAATGAAGAAAAATAAATTTAATAGGACGCAGATTTACGCAGATAACCGCAGAAACAAAAAAGACGCTATGCGCATAGCGCTAAGCGACTTTCTGTGTACATCCGTGTCCAAAAAGCAATTTCCTATACAATAAATTCAAAGCATTAGATATTTATTGGACGCTGATATACGCAGATGAACAAGACTTTTTAATACCTAAAGCGAGCGATTTTTTAAAACCACAGAAAACACAGAAAATAATTTCATAGTTAAGAAACAAAATAAGCTCAAACTTTTCTCTGTGCCCTCTGTGGTGAATCGCCTTTTTTGTAATATATATTTTTTTCTGCGGATATCGGCGAAAATCTGCGTCCCAATAAAAAAGTTCTTTGCCCATGGCTACTGACAAGATCATCATCCGCGGCGCCCGCGAACATAACCTGAAAAACATCCATGTGGAAATTCCCCGCAACCAGCTGGTGGTGATCACCGGCCTCTCGGGTTCGGGTAAATCCTCCCTGGCCTTTGACACCATCTATGCCGAGGGCCAGAGGCGTTACGTGGAATCCCTTTCCGCCTACGCCCGGCAGTTTCTGGAGCAGATGGAGAAGCCCGACGTGGAATCCATCGAGGGGCTTTCTCCGGCTATTTCTATCGAGCAGAAGACGACTTCCAAGAATCCCCGCTCCACCGTGGGAACGATCACCGAGATCCACGATTACTTGCGCCTGTTCTTTGCCCGTATCGGCAAACCCCACTGCCCCCAGTGCGGCAAAGAGATCAAGTCCCAGACCGTCCAGCAGATTGTGGACCAGGTCATGGCCCTGGCACCCGGGACACGGTTACAAATTCTTTCTCCCATCATTCGGGGGCGAAAGGGGGAATATCGCAAAGAATTTGAGCACCTGCGGAAGAGCGGGTTCGCCCGGGTCAAGGTGGATGGGATCATCCGGGATCTGAGCGAAGAGATCATCCTGGACAAAAATAAAAAGCATACCCTCGAGGTCCTGGTGGACCGGCTGGTGGTCAAAGAAAAAGCGGAGAAACGTCTGGCGGATTCGCTGGCTACGGCTCTCGGCCTCTCGGAAGGAATCGCCAAGGTGGAGATTGTAGGGGGAGAAGAACTGGTCTTCAGCGAAAGATTCGCCTGCGTCGATTGCGGGGTGAGCCTTCCTGAGATCAGCCCTCGCATGTTCTCCTTCAACAATCCCTATGGAGCCTGCCCCCAATGCGATGGCCTGGGAACGATGATGTATTTCGCCCCGGACCTGATCGTGCCCAACAATAACCTTTCCATCCGGGAGGGGGCGGTGATTCCCTGGCAGGGGCGAAGTTCCATGCTTTTCCACCAAATGCTCGATTCTCTGGCTGAACATTACCATATTGACCTCTATGCCCCTTTCAAGACCCTTCCTCCGCAAGTGCAGAAGGTCATTCTGCAAGGGTCCAACGGGGAACAGATCAAATTCTATAGCGAGCGGGATGACCGGCGGCATTTCTACTTCCGGGAATTCGAGGGCGTCATCCCCAATCTGGAAAGGAGGTACCGGGAGACCGATTCGGAGATCATCCGGGAAGAGATGGAACGGTACATGAACATCCGGGGTTGCCCGATGTGCCAAGGAGCCCGGTTGCGCCAGGAAAGCCTTTTCGTCAAAATCAACGAGCTGAACATCCACCAGGTTACGGGAAAATCCATCCGGGAGGCCTTAGATTTTTTTTCCACCCTGACCCTTTCCCCACGGGAACAAGAAATCGGCCGCCGAATCTTGAAAGAAATCTCCGAGCGTCTGGGGTTCCTAGTCAATGTCGGCCTGGATTACCTGACCCTGAGCCGGCCTTCCGCGACCCTATCCGGCGGGGAGTCGGAGCGTATCCGCCTGGCGACCCAGATTGGCTCCGGGCTGGTCGGCGTTCTCTATATCCTGGACGAACCGAGCATCGGTTTACACCAGCGGGACAATACCAGGCTCCTGGCCACCTTGCAGCGGCTGAGAGACCTGGGCAATACCATCCTGGTAGTGGAGCACGACGAAGAAACGATCTTGGCAGCAGATTATGTCCTGGATCTCGGCCCGGGAGCGGGAGTCAACGGGGGGGAGTTAGTATTTACCGGAACGCCGCAGGAATTGATGCAGGCAGAAAATTCTCTTACCGGCAAGTACCTGTCGGGGAAGTTAAGCATCCCCGTTCCCGCCTCGCGCCGAAAGCCCACAGGGAAGTTTTTAACTTTGGTCCGGGCCAGCGAAAACAACCTCAAGGACATTACCGTAAAATTCCCCTTGGGCCTGTTCACCTGTGTGACCGGAGTTTCCGGCTCCGGCAAGAGCACCCTTGTTTTGGATACTCTGTACCGGGCCCTGGCCCAGAAGATCTACCATTCCAAAGAAAGACCGGGCAAGATGCAGGATCTTCTGGGAATCTCGGAAGTCGATAAGGTGATCGAAATCGACCAATCTCCCATCGGGCGCACGCCGCGTTCCAACCCGGCCACATACACGGGAGTCTTCACCTACGTCCGGGAACTTTTTGCCCGGCTTCCCGAGTCTCGGGCCCGGGGGTATGCTCCGGGGCGGTACAGTTTCAACGTCAAAGGCGGGCGTTGCGAAGCCTGCGGGGGCGACGGGATCATCAAGATCGAAATGCATTTCCTGCCTGACGTTTACGTGACCTGTGAAGTTTGCCGGGGGAAACGCTATAATCGAGAAACCTTGGAGGTGCAATATAAGGGAAAAAACATCTGGGATGTTTTGGATATGACCGTGGACCAGGCGCTCAAGTTCTTCGAACCCATCCCCAAAATCCGCGGCAAGCTCCAGACCTTGGCCGATGTGGGCATGGGATATATCAAGCTGGGGCAGCAAGCGACTACCCTTTCGGGGGGAGAAGCCCAACGGGTCAAACTTTCCCGGGAACTCTCCAAACGATCCACGGGGAGGACCGTATACATCCTGGATGAACCCACCACCGGGTTACACTTCGACGATATTCGCAAACTGCTGGAAGTCCTCAATCGTCTGGCCAACACGGGTAATACCGTGATCGTCATCGAGCATAACTTAGAAGTCATCAAGACCGCGGATTACGTCATCGACCTCGGCCCCGAAGGGGGAGACGCTGGAGGAGAAATTCTGGCCCAAGGAACTCCCGAGGAAGTGGCCAATATCCCCCATTCTTATACGGGCCAGTTTTTGCGGAAGCTCTTTGCCCGGGACCGGACCAGACAAAAAGAAATTCGGATTGCGGATTGCGGATTGCGGAATTAAATCTGAAATTCGAAATTATTTACAAATTCCGCATTTGAAGTTGTTGGCGCAGGATTTCGAAGAGGATGATGGCTCCAGCGACGGCTGCATTCAGAGAAGAAATATTTCCTTTCATGGGGATCGAGATTGTATGGTCACATTTTTTTAGGATAAGCGGGCGAATCCCCTTCCCTTCGCTTCCGATGACCAGGCCCACGTTTATATCAAATTGCATCTCATAAAGACTTTTTTCTCCCCGGGCATCTGCCCCCACGATCCAGAAATTTTCTCTTTTCAGCTCTTCCAAAGTGTTGGCCAAGTTAGTGACCCGCACTACCGGAATGTGAGCAGCCGCTCCGGCCGAAACTTTGATCACAGCGGGGGTAACGCCGACAGCCCGGTCCTTGGGAATGATGATTCCTTGCGCGCCGCATGCTTCGGCCGTCCGAATAAGCGAGCCAAAATTCTGGGGGTCTTCGATACTATCCAGTAAGAGAACCAGAGCATGGCCAGGCGCTGACCGGATGGACGGTAAGAAATCCTCCCAGGAAGTATATGGCGATTGAGATCGCCAACCAATGACCCCCTGATGGTGCTCGGTCCTTGCCAGTTTATCTAAAACTTCTCTGGGGCAAACCTGGATAGGGATCTTTTTTTCCTGAGCTATCCGCCGCAAAGTACGAAGGGGAAGGCCTTCCCTTCCTTCAGCCAGGATGATCTTATGCAGAATTTGCCGATCTGCCTTCAAGGCTTCGAGAACCGGGTTGATACCGTAAATGACATCAGCACTCATAACCAATTCT
>Ga0256868_10000792_pt1 | contig 17914 bp, 19 predicted proteins | sample RVTome_13_FD_187341 | JGI IMG/M metagenome (GOLD analysis project Ga0256868, IMG submission 187341) | Soil microbial communities from uranium-contaminated site in the Upper Colorado River Basin, Wyoming, United States - RVT92D227 HiSeq ...
CTCTCACAAAAAGGTCCATGGATTGCATGGACTGCCATAACCGACCTTCCCATTCTTACAAATCAGCTTCGGAATACATGGATTATGCCCTTATTTCAGAAACTGTTCCGGATCATTTGCCTTTCATCAAGAAAGCTTCTATGAAGGTACTGGGTAATCAGTTCTCTAACGCCGATTCAGCCATGTTGGAAATCCGGAATGGCATTACTGCATATTATCAGAATAAAAAGCCTGAAATTTACAAAACGCATCAGGATCTGATAGAAAAAGCCATCATGGGTATTCAGGGAGAATTTCAAAAAAACACATTCCCCCGGATGAAAGCCTCCAGCAGCAGTTATCTGAACCATATCGGTCATCTTGAATCAGACGGATGTTTCAGGTGTCATTCGGGCAGGCATGTGAGTGAAACCGGAAAAACCATCTCCAAAGACTGCAATATGTGTCATATCATAATTGCCCAGGGAACAACAAATGATTTTGCAACTGTTTCTTACATGGATACCCTTCAGTTCAGGCATCCTGTCGATATTGGCACAGCATGGCAGGAGAGCAATTGCAGTGAATGTCATCGATCTATGTAGTTTCTTTCTCAACAAAGGGAAAACAAATCAGCCCTTGGCTGAAATATCCATTAACAAATTCATTTTATTAATGCTGATATTTTTCCCGTTTGCCTGGATAATGTCCTCACTTTCAAATTCCTTGAGAATTCTTATGGCACTGTCTTTCGACATGCCTGAAAACTCAGCAATATCCTGCCTTGATAAAGCCAATTCAAAGGACTGGCTGCTGTAAATATTTTCAGCCAGGTAAATGAGTACATCAGCTATCCTGCCATGCATTTGCTTTTGCGTTATGCTTACAAAGCGTTCAAAAGTTTTCGTGCTGCAGGTTCCGCAGTAATTCATATAACGTTCGCAAAAGTCGGGATTTATCCTGATCAGTTTCTTAAAATTGATTGTATCGACAAAGCAGGCGGTGACCTTTTCAAGCGCAGATACGGAATAGTGATAGCGGTTATCAACATAAATTCCGGTTCCGCCGAACACTTCCCATGGCTTAATAATTTCAAGGATCAGGTTGCGATGATCATAGCCTTCGATGTACTCCTTGGCAAGTCCGCTTGTAAGAAAAACCAGGTTGGAGGATGCAGTTCCCTGTTTGATAATGTTCTCCCCCGCTCTGAACTGAACTTCATAACGTTTATCATTGATAATTTCCAATTCTTCATTTTTTAATCCTGTAAAAAGTGCAATACGGTCATTGCAACGGTTGCAATTAACGCAAGATACCGAACGGTGAAACTGAGTCATACACTATGAATTATAATTTGCCAATTATTTTGCCACTATCCACGGTTGCATTAATGCTGACAAAAATATCACTTTTATGCGATATATATCGGCAAATTTAAGACATATATCTTTGTATTCTGTTTCATATGTCGTCATATTTCGAATTCTGCATATAATAATATATGATACTTTTACGATATTCCTGAATATGGACGTCATAGGTGTATTAAATTTATTCCTGGTAAAATGAATATAAAAATAAACCGACAAAAAAAATGGTTTCTCTTACCGCTTTTCCTTTTATTTTTAGCGGCTTGCGAAAAGGTGGAATTTGAGCCGGTCGAAATTCCGGATGAAGATCTGAGTTTTGCTATTGATATTCAGCCAATTCTTGATTCGAAATGTGTCAGCTGTCATCCGCCCGCAAAAGGACTTGATTTAAATGCTCCCAATGCCTATAGCGAGCTTGTCCCTGCTTATGTATCCCCTGCCGATTCAACCGATCCGGAAGGATCAGAGCTTTACGGCAAACTGGCCGGAACCTCTCACACACCCAGGACCAGTAATATCGAAAAGCTGATGTTCCTGGAATGGATCTCACAGGGTGTTCCCGAATAGATAATTGTTCTTGTTGAAATCAACCTAAAGCTTACTTATAATTATGAAGATGCTAAAATCACTGATTAACCTGCTTTTATTGCTTGGTGCCATTAACAGCAGTGCACGTGCACAGGATTCAATAGCCGTAAACACCGACAAACGTCCTGTCAAATCACCCTTCCAAACCTACGTTCTCATTGATAACCAAACCGTTGTCTCACCTTTTAAGGGTTCTTTAAGTCTGATTGTTTATCACAGGTTCGGCAGTATGGAAAACGGTATTAAAGATATATTCGGCATTTATGGCAGTGCCAACACCCGCCTGGGACTTGAATACGGAATTACTGACCGTTTAATGGTGGGTATCGGTACAACCCAGAATTATAAACTTCAGGATGTGGAATGGAAATATGCGATTTTACAACAAACCCGTTCCAACAGTATACCCGTGAGCCTGAGTTATTACGGGAACATGGTAATTGGGGCCACTGAAAAAGAAGACTTTGGTCCGGAGGAAAGCTACAGGTTCATTCACCGTATCTCTTATTTTACACAGTTCATCGTGTCCAGAAAATTCAGTGATGCCATTTCCTTGCAGGTTGCTCCGGAAATGGCATACTACAATGGAGTGGATCAGTCCCTTAATAATGTAATGCTGGGAATATCCTTCGGTGGAAGAGCCAAAATATGGGGAGACAAGTCCATTATCATTGAGTATGATCAACCCCTTTCCAAGCACGATGCATTTAATCCCAAACCAAATCTGGGTGTTGGTTTCGAAATCGGAACCGCAACCCATGCTTTTCAGATATTTGTTTCCAATTACCAGGATATCGTATATCAGAGAAATTTAACCTTCAACCAGAATACCAAATTTCAGATAGGATTTAATATTACAGTTCGGTTTTAGGCAACACGGTCTTTATGAAATGTAATTATTGGAGAAGAGGCCTGGCGATCTTATTCGCATCAATCCCATTGAATCTGTTGTATTATTCGTATGGTCTCGATCCTGCCACAACCACACCGGCAGCAGTTGATACCACCATTGCCAGGTCACCATTCTTTAATCAGAATGAACGATGCTTCAGGTGTCATGGCAGTTCAAAATACACCTATTACAACCAGGTGACCGAAAAGAATATTTCTGCAATCATGTGTGACAACAGGGTGATTCGCAGGAATGATTTTTATTCTGCCAATCATAAGAGCTTTGCTTGTGTCGATTGTCATGCAGCCGAATATGATACCTTTCCCCATCCCGGTCAGCTTAGAATGGAAAGTTCCTATAACTGTATCGACTGCCATGGGTACGACGAAGCGTATGCCATGTATCATTTCGAGGAGATCGAAAAGGAGTATCAGCAGAGTACACATTATAATAACAATGGTGATGCATTCACCTGCTGGAAGTGTCATAATCCGCATTCATACAGGATTAACATCAGAAACTCAAAAAATGTCATTCAGGCTATTGCTTATGACAATCATATCTGCCTGAATTGTCATTCCGATTTCGAACGGTTTCAGTTACTAACCAGCAGAGAAGAAATCAACATACTTCAAAAGCATGAATGGCTGCCAAACCAGGGTTTACACTTTAGCCAGGTTCGATGCATTGAATGTCATGCAAGACCAAATGACAGTCTTTTAGTTGCACATTTGGTGATGCCGAAAGAAAAGGCCGTTAAACGATGTGTGGAATGCCACTCACAAAACTCTCTGCTAATGAGTTCACTATATAAATACCAGGCTAAGGAGAACAGAACTCAGGCAGGCTTCCTGAACGCCATCATCCTTAACAATGCCTTTGTTATTGGAGCCAATCGCAATATTGTGCTGAACAGGATCAGCATTTTTGCTTTTCTTATTACGATTGGTATGCTTTTAATTCACATGGCATTCAGAATGACATCTAACCCAAAAGATTTAAGTCATGACTGAGAAAGTTTATCATTACCCCTTTTGGATCCGTTTATGGCACGTGATCAATGCATTGTTATGTCTGGCTTTGATTTTCAGTGGCCTCAGCATGCAGTTTTCAGAACCTGATCGTCCCCTCCTGATCCGTTTCGATATGGCTGTTACCATGCACAATATAGCCGCTATATTGCTGAGTATAAATTACTTATTTTTTTTAATTGCAAACAGGTTCTCCGGCAACCGTCAACATTACAGAATTTCTGATAATAACTATATAGGTATGCTTTTAACCCAATTCCGGTATTATACTTCCGGAATTTTTAAAGAGGCAAAAGCTCCTTTCCCCATAAGTGCAGGCAGGAAATTTAATCCTTTGCAGCAATTCTCGTATATCATTATTATGTATGGTTGTCTGCCACTTATCTTCATTACCGGGTGGGCTTTACTATTCCCTGAAATTATTATTCAAAATGTATTTGGAATTAGCGGCCTGTTTTTAACCGACCTATTGCATATCATTACCGGTTTTACTGTTTCCCTTTTTCTGGTTGTTCATATTTATTTCTGCACGATGGGAATAAAAATGGCTTCACTATTCAAAGGAATGATCAACGGATGGGTCGAAGTTCATTAATTGATTACTGACAAAATTCAAAGATATGGCTAAGAAAAAAGAGAGGGAATCCTCACGCCGCAATTTTCTGAAGCTGGGGCTTGGACTTGGAGCTGCTTCTGTAGCGGGTGTCATGTCAGAGAAACTCATGGATGCCGGTGAAGTACCTTCAAACGGGAGTGGAGAGAAAGTTAAAGTGCTTACCACAAATGGTAAGCTCATTGAGATAGATGCCGAACAGGTTGGACTGGCAAAGAAAAAAGATGTTTATATCTCCAGGGAGGAAGCCCGAAAGGGAATTCCAAATAGAAAGTTTGTGATGGTAATTGATCTTGCAAAATGCAAGAATGCCAGGAAGTGCATTGAAGCATGCCAGGAAGGGCATCAACTACCCAAGGAGCATGAATGGATGAAGGTCTACCTGATGCAGGATAGTGCTGATGCTGCCCCATATTGGTTTCCAAAGCCCTGCTTCCATTGCGATAATCCGCTTTGTGCCAGCGTTTGTCCGGTTGGTGCTACCTATAAGCGATCCGACGGGATTGTGCTGGTTGATACTGAGCGCTGTATTGGGTGCAAATTTTGTATGACTGGTTGTCCATACTCTGCAAGGGTATTTCATTGGAAAGATCCGGAAGTTAAGGCTGATCCCGATTCACAATACTCACCCGAAATGAATATTCCTCCAAAAGAAGGCACCGTTGGTAAATGCGTTTTTTGCCCTGACAAATTAAGAAAGGGTGAATTGCCGCGCTGTGCCGAAGCCTGCCCTATGGGTGTTATTTATTTTGGCGACATTATCGAAGATGTAGTTACTAATGGTACAGAAACAGTCCGGTTCAGCGATCTAATGCGCGAACGTGCCGGTTACCGGTATCTCGAAAACCTGGGTACTGAGCCCAGTGTTTATTACCTGCCCCCGGTAGCCCGTTTATTCCCCGTTGAAAGGGGATATGATGGCCTGGAATCTGATATCAAGGAACGTTATAATAATGAACCCTTTGTAATCAGTAAGGAGAATAAGCCATGAATTCGTATTCTTCTGAAGGTTTATTGACCGACTTTGCACCTCAGCTTGCGCGTCCGGGAAGAACATGGACTTCCTGGTTTGTTTTCTTTCTCCTTTTATTTGCCTTTGGTATGGTGGGATTGTATACCCAGCTTACCGGAGGTCACATTGTTACCGGTATGCGCGACAATGTGGTCTGGGGAATTTACATTGTGAATTTTATCTTTTTCATGGGGGTAAGTTATGCCGGTGCCCTTATCAGCGGTGTAATGCACCTTTTAAAAACTTCCTGGAGGAAACCCGTAATTCGTATAACTGAGCTTATCACCGTGGTTTCCCTCATGATCGGACCGGTATTCATCCTTTTCTGCGTTGGCCGGTTTGAACGGATTCCCTACCTCATTATGTACCCTCGCATTCAGTCACCAATTATGTGGGACGTAATTGCTATTTCAACCGACCTTGTCGGCTGTTTCATTTTCCTGTATCTCTCATTCCTTGAGGATATGGCTCTCCTAAGAGACAACGCAACCGCCCTGAAAATGCCACAGTGGAGACAAAAGCTTTATAAATTTCTTGCCATGGGTTATACCGGTGATCCGGTTCAAAGAAAATTACTCTATACTTCACGCAATATAATGGCTGCCATGATCATCGCTATCGCCATTATTGTTTACTCCGTTCTGGCATGGATTTTCGGAGTCACGCTGCAGCCCGGCTGGCACAGCACCATATTTGGTCCCTACTTTGTAATTGCTGCCGTATTTTCCGGCACCGGCGTATTAATTCTACTGATGTGGGTTTTTCGCAGGATTTATCATCTTGAGAACTACATTAAAAGACAGCATTTCGTAAATGTAGGTGTACTTTTATTCATTGTAGGCGCATTTTACGGATATTTTACTTTCAGTGATTACCTCACAAAATGGTATGGTTCAGTCAGGATGGATAAGTTATTAATAGATAAATTATTCCGCGACTATTACTGGTTGTTCATTTTTTCCAATTATGTTGGAGTGTTGCTGCCCATGATCATAATCGCATTCCCTCGCTTACGAACAATTAACAATATCACCTTTGGTGCCTTGATCACTATTCTGGCACTTTGGGTTAATCGTTACCTGATTGTGGTACCCACGCTGGAAACACCTTATTTGCCCATTCAGGATACCCGCCTTGACTGGATAAGGTATTCCGGTACATGGGTAGAATGGTCACTGACCCTGGCAGGCATTGCGGTATTTTGTATGCTCTTCATGATTGCCTCTAAACTGGTTCCCATTATTGCGGTATCCGAAATGATGGAAAAGGAAGAAAATAAGAATAATGATCAAGTGGGAACATTTTAAGTTAACCTCTGAAGTCCATTATATGAAACGATTATTACAAATCGGTTTTTTTAAAGGAACCATTCTGGCCTTGTTTGTTTCCTCATCAGTTTTTGTTTTTGCACAGGAATTGGCTGTAAAGGAAAGTCCGACGCTCGATTTTACATACCTGAAAAAGAGTGACGGCAGTAAATTATTAACTGTCACACTGACCATCTTCCGCAACCGGATCACCTATCCCATTGCGGGAAGCAACATTACCTTTTCACTGGGCACTGATACCTCAACAACTGTTATTCCAACAAATTCTGACGGGAAAGCGTACCTGATTATTCAACCCGGTGCTTTGCTTCCTGTAAATGAAGAAGGTTATACACAATGCATGGCAGGTTTTGGCGGGAATGATACACTAGAGGCTACGGAGTCAGCAATTGCCCTGAAAGATGCTATCCTTAAAATGAGTCTGGATCTGATAGATTCGGTCAAAACCGTGATCGTATGGGCTTTTTTGCCTGGTACCGGTAATAATGACAGTATTCCCCTTGCCGGTGAATCAGTGAGTGTATATGTTGACCGGATGTTTAGCGCGCTGAAGATCGGGGAAGGCTCTTTTGATGATCTGGGTCGCTTTACCTGTGAATTTCCCGCTGATCTTCCCGGAGTAGCGGACGGAACTGTGCAGATTATCGCCAGAATTGAGGAAAATGAGCAATATGCGAATATAGAGACCGTACAAAAATATCCCTGGGGCGTCCCTTCCATGCATGGTCCCACCGGATCGCACCGTGCGCTCTGGACTGAAATAGCACCCATGTGGATGATCGTTACACTTACTATCCTTCTTTTAGGTGTTTGGGGACATTATATTTATGTAATTATTCAATTGATTTTGATTAGGCGTGAATCTAAAAAATTAAAATTATAATTTTGGTATAAGTTTTGTAAAACAAATAGAAAAATAGGAGGAAAAATGAAATCATTTCAATTTAAAACTGTTCTTACCGGTGGATTGCTGCTCATCTTTGGCCTTGGTCTGATGTCACTGACCAGTCTCAGGCAAACTCCCTGGGTTATTGATGCCAAGTATAAAGCCATGAAAAATCCTGTAAAGGCTGATGCTGCATCCATTGCTGCCGGAAAGGAACTTTACAATAAAAATTGTGCTTCCTGCCATGGAAAAACCGGTTTGGGAGATGGTGTTAAAGCCAGAACACTTGAAACCTTTCCGGGCGATTTCTCCAAACCTGCTTATCAGAATTTGCCCGATGGAGAACTCTTTGGCAAGACCAAAATAGGACGTGAAGAAATGCCAAAATACGACGGAAAAATTTCGGATGAGGATATCTGGCACATGGTTAATTATTCAAGAACCTTTAAGAAATAATAATATAATGCTCGGCGTAGTTTTCAACTACGCCGGTTTTTTTTACCGTGAATATACGTGAACACTGTTCTGTGCCGAAGGCAGGTAGTTGATACCAAACCAGCAGATCAGCAATACAATAAATGCCAGGCTCAACATCCATAAGGGGGCCTTTGTCTTTTTTGGCTGGAATGTCCTGAAATGCAAATAAACCAGGTAGGCCAGCCACGTTAGGAACGCCCAGGTTTCCTTAGGGTCCCATGTCCAATAATGTCCCCATGCCTCTTTTGCCCATAATGCTCCAAACAGGAGTCCTAGTGTAAGAAAGGAAAATCCCACATACACCAGGTTATCAGCCAGGTGAAGGGTATTCACGTCAGATTCCCTGAAATATAACTCATACAGTCCTTTTACAGCCACCAGGGAAGAGGCCGCCAGCAGGGCATAAGAGAAAATGTACACGATCACGTGCGGTACGAACCAGGGACTCTGCAATGCAGGCATCAGGGTCTTTTCATAGGTTTCAGGATGCAGATAATTGATGCCGAGAAACAAAATGGCCAGCAGCAGTGCATAGGTAATGAACCATTTATAACCCCACCGGAAAAAAGTAATGATCCCTACAAGGGGAAGGAAAACCGAGTACCAGAGTCGGGTTTCACCCAGTGTGCTCAGAGGTGGCCTGTTAAGGTTAACCCATAGTAGGGTGAGAAATGATATCAACACGGCCAGACCGGCCAGGATCAGGATATTTCCTGCTAACACAAAACTTTTTCTCTTGCCGGGAAAATTCATCATGATAATCCCGACGATCCAAAGAAGTGATGTGGTTATTGCAAAAAAGGGGAAATTTGTCCAATTCATATCGTTAATAATTAAATTGTTAATCTATTATGGTTCATCGATCAAACGCAGAACAATCATTCGCTTCTTATTCCTCGTCCCAGCCAGAACAGGTAAACGGCTCCCCCAAGCAGCATGAGAATACCGGTATATACAAGGGGCAGCCAGGGATCTTTTACGGCCTCAATGACGCTCAGGGTTGAGTACTTGCCCATTGGTGTATCGTAACTGAACTGGTATAGTTTCCATCCCCTGAACCGGTATGGTTTGTTGACCTCGAGTTTTATCGTATCAGCAATGCCCCGGGCATCTTTTAAAACCATCAGCGACTCGAATTTTCGAGGCTCAGGTTCGGTAAGTATCAGTAATCTTGATCTGCCCAGGTCAAGGTATCTGGGTTCAAATATCAAACTGCCACTGGCTACCCAGCCTGAAACCGTATCACCGGAAATGAGGTTGCGTGTTTCCAAATAGGCAACAGACATACTTCCCGGTTGATCCGATTGTCTGTATCCGCTGTCTGTTTTAACTGCAAAGGGTATATAATCCGTTACCCTGACATTCCAGTCAATTAGCTTTGTTTCAAAACCAGTACTAATTAAAGGAAGGGTCTCACCGTGTTTCTGCAAAATTTCCCCTCTGGATCTGTCAGCCACCGCAATTTTGGGATTATACAAAGTCATGTTGAAATCAAGCAGTTTCATATTGAAGGGTAATATGTATCTGCTCTGATCTGCCAATATGCCAATGTTACTGAAATTCCGGTTTTCATACAAATCAATGGTAACGCGCTTCAGGTCGCCCGATCCCAGGCCTGCCGCTAATAAAGTAATCCATAAGCCGAGATGGTTCAAAAAAAATCCAAGGTTTTTCACTCTGAATGGTATGCCACGCCGCAATACCACCAGACCCAGGGATATCAGCAGGTAGAACTGAATAAAAAGGAACGGCCAGCTGTTTTTAAGATGGTTCAGACCGGTTATCTGGAGCCATCCGGCCTTCTCCTCCTGTTGTGGGATAAATCCAAGCAATAAAATCAGCAGGGCGTATACCGAAATAGCACTTACTGAACAGGGAACCGACGACAACCATTTTACGAGGGATTTGTGACGAAACCTGAAATGAGCGATCACAAGGATGATCGTGAGTACAAGAACCAGTAACATATTGTTGGGGAAATGAGGTGTTTTTACTCCCCGGCCTTTCAGAAAGATCTCCACTATGAAACCAATGATCATGATTTCAAAAGCCGCAAAAAAACTTTCAGAATATCCCCACGGCGTATTAGCCTTTTGTTTATCTCTACTGCCCATTACTCCTTGACTCCTTACTCCTTACTCCCCTCCCCAGCCAGAACAAATATGCTGCCCCGGCGAGCATGAGAGCAATTCCGGAATAAACCACCTTTATCCATGGATCGTAAACGGCTTCAATGATACTTAATTGCGAAGCCGGACCCATATTTTCCTCATAGCCTATCTGGTAAAAGCTCCATCCCCTGGTTTTGTAAGGTCTGTTTACTTCAATTGTCACGGTGTCCACGTCTCCAAGATTGGTCTTAACCACTACCTTTGACTCAAATTTTTTTGGTTCAGGGCTCAGTAACCATAAACCAAGGTTTTTCTCAAGCAGGATGTATTCCGGAAGCATCACCATGCTTCCGCTGCAGAGCCAATTGGTAAGGGAATCTCCGGAAATCAGGTTTTTTACATGTACCAGGGCCGCCGTCGCGGCCATGGGTTCGTTCGATGGCACATATCCGCTGTCAGTTCTTGCTGCCGATGGAAGAATATTCAAAATTTTGATGTTATAATTGTTTTGTTTGTATTCCGAGCCTTTCTCAATTACAGGAAGTATTTCGCCCTTCTGTTTTTCAGATAACCCACCTATGGTATCGGAAAGCATGATCTTAGGATTGTATATCTCCATTTTAAAATCGAGCAGCTTAAGCGAAAAAGGCAGGTTATAGATTTCGTGGCCGGTTTTTACACCTTTATCAACAAAATCCCCGCTTTCAAAAATACTGATCCTTAACCGCTGCAGGTCACCTGAACCGATAGCTACAGCCACAAGTGTGAGCCATAATCCAAAATGGTTAAGCAGGAAGCCCAGGTTCTTGCGGCTTAGTGGGTAGGAACGCCGAAGAACCACCAATCCAAGGGATATAAAAAGGTACACTTCGATAAACAAGAAGGGCCAGGAATTCTTCATATGATTCAGTCCCAGCTGCTGCATCCATTGTATCTGACCCGCACCATCCTGCCTGATAAAACCCATCAGCAATACAAGTCCGGCATAGGAAGTAATTGCACTGATGGAGCACGGAATGGAAGAAAACCATTTTACAACAGCAGACTTCCGGAAGAAAACATTTACCATTACCAGGATTGCAATACTGGCGAATAGTATGATAAGATTTTTCGGACGAGGTGGAACAAGGATCTGTTGCTCCTGGAAAACAAGTTCAACAATAAAACCCAGTATGATCAGTGTGCATGCAATGATAAAGCTTTCGCCGTATGACCAAGGACTGAGCCAGAGTTTATTTCCGGCTTGTTTAACTGTTGAGTTATCTTGTTTTTTCATAAGCTTTCAGGAAAATGCAAGGTATTTAATTTGATTAAGCAGAAAGTAAAAGATTATTGCCATAATGATGTGCGGCCTGCAATAAAAAAACTGCCCGACAATTGCAGGCAGTTTTTATAAATCATTTTAAAGTCCTGATTAGTCCAGTACAGCTAATGAGTTGGTCAACAAAGCCTTTGAGTAACTGAAATTGTGAACACCTAAGCTGTACTCCCGCAAACACATCTGGAAATTGATGATAGCTCCCATTTGAGCGTTTGTCAGGATAATTACCGGCAAGGTGTTATTGTGATCTTTCTGAGCCTGGGTCCAGGTAGTTCCGGGACTTGGATTTTTGAAAATTCCTACAGGATTATTTGCCTCACCTTCAGGGTTATTTACAGGATCATAAATATTTAAATACCCGTCATATTTATTGGTCGTTAAGGACTCCCAAAGATTGTGCTCTGCATCCGGGTTCCTGTTCAATATATCAATTCCATTATACGTTAACTCAGCAGCCAACTGGTTGAGCAACGTTTGAATCTCGGTTCTTTTATCACCCCAGTGAGCCGGATCTGATGTAGCAGAAGTCAATGTGGTATGACAGTCCGTACATCCGTTAAAGTTGCCTTTGGCTGTAAATGTATGACCGCCTGCTATGCCATTCATGGGAGCCATATGGCAGTCGGAACAGGTAGTCTGTGTATTGTGCTGTGAACTTGAATAGGATAAAGTACCCTCAAATTCAATTCCACCTTTTCCGGCAAAAATTGCACCAACCGTGCCATAATGAGTATGGGTTCTGTAACCGGGTTTTAGCACATTCACACCTGATGGATTGGTTGCAGCATAAAATGTATCGGTAGGATTAGCTACCAGCTTGGCATAGTCAAGTACATTTTTGTCTGTAGCACTATTTGTAAATGGCCTTGGCTGATGGCATTTGACACAAAGGTTTGAACTTCCGTTATCATCCACGGTAAGATCAATGGTCTTGGCACCACCCCACATGGTCATAGAAACGGGTTCTACAGTAGTGAACGCCGGGATGTCTGTTGCTTCATAAGTTGAATGAATACTGCTATGGCAGGTGTTACAGGTAATAGCTCCATATGCTGCAGAAGCCGAGCATGAGTAGTTATTTACATATGAGCCGCTTACAAGGGTAAATGTTGAAGGAACATCCCTTTCAACAACATCCTTAAAACCTTCTGATTCATGGCACGGACCACATGTAGTGCTTCCTCCCTCTTCAAAAAATGCTTCCCCATAACCATGCTTTGAGAACTCGTACTGTGCTGAAATTAAATCAACTGATGCCGGATTATGACACTCCTTACATGTTTCATTTATATCAGCACCATCTACACCGTCTGTACCATCCTGCCCAGAAGGTCCGGCAGGTCCCATAGGGCCCTCACAACCTGATAACAGCGCTATTCCCAAAAACAATGCTGTGGCACCTGAAAGCAAAAGTGATTTTCGCATATATCCAGTTTTAGTTAATAACCATTTGTTAGTTTGTTGACCGCTAAAATAGGATTTCTTTCCTTTTGTGTGAGAAATCATTTGCAGGAAAAAACCGGCAATCTCCAACTGTTTGGCCGGAATAATAATGGTATTTATTCAAGTCTGAATCGATATTTAGCGTTTTTTAAAAGGAAATCCAGCGGGAATACTTGCAGCATCGGGCAAATTGACAAAATCAAAAAAACCTCCGGTTGGATCATCGATCATCTTTGCATTTTAGTACTTGCAATTTTCCGGTTACTATTTATTAATTTTACCCTGTCCAAAAAACTGAAGGATGTTTTTTTTAGGTGGCATAAATTCTGTTTTACCTTATATCATTTATCTATCCCTGGTTTGGGTATTTCTGATCGTTGGTTTCAGCGGAAAGGTTCTACAGGCACGGCAATTGTTATCCCCGCGAATCTGCCATGCTGAAAAACATGATCTGGCATCGTATGACCATAACATCATTCAATCATATGACCGTGCATCAACCACACAAAAAATAACCATTCATAAGTACCGTCCGGGTATTCCCTGGGCCTGTTTTTTCCCTCCTGAAATAAAGATCGATCTGTATGTACCTGAATCGTGTCTGGCTGTAAAACTTCACTATTATTCCGAGGTCGGTTTACGCGGCCCTCCCGCATCCGCCTTTTTAATCTGAAATTCTTCTTTCAATTGTTTTGAGTTTCAGGCGCAATTGCCTGGGCGTATTATTATTTATAACTAATTTATTATGAAATCTTTAGCAAAAATAATTCTTTTGATGGCTTTTATCATGCAGGTAGCCTGCGAGAAAGAAAGCAACACAAGTCCTTATACCGATGTTACCATTGCCATGGGTGCCAATAGTGCCTCTGATGTATATTACAATCTTGCTGACGGTTGGGTAACCACGGTGAACCGTGCCGACTGGGATATAGCCTTTTCGGTGCCATTACAAACCGCTACAATTCTGATCAATGAAGGAGCCGGCATTGAATTGTATTGTGTGGGTGATACCAATGACTGGAACCTGGTTGATGAAAATTCCATTACAGGATTGTCACCCCGTTTCAATGATAAATCCGACTGGTCTGTAGGTGCTTTCAACTTAAATGCATCCGGATTCCCAAATTATGGCTGGGGTACTTATCATTTCGGAAATCCTGATCACAATGTAGGTGGTGATTCCCTGTATGTGATAAAACTTTTAGATGGTTCCCTGAAAAAACTGATGATCAGGGCAAAACTCGGAGCAACGGCAGCGAATATCATCCGGTTGGCAGACCTCGACGGGGCCGGTGAGTCGGTCGAAACAATTCCAACAGCCGATTATGTTAATACAAAACACTTTATGCACTATTCCCTGTTACATAAAGAGGTTGTGGAAGTGGAACCCGACATGACCGAATGGGACCTTTTGTTTACACGTTTTGTGATTCAAATCCCGGCCGGACCTGGCGTAATAATGAATTATCCAGTTATGGGCATACTCAGCAAAACGGGTGTTACAGTGGCCAGGGTCGACGGTGTGCCTCCGGTTGGCGCGTTGGAGACAGATGCCACCGGAGGATACTCCGGTCAGACCGATGCCATCGGATATGACTGGAAGGTATCGGACCCTGTAACCCATGAAATATCCCTGGCCGACAGCCTCAGTTATTTCATCGAGTCGGTTGATGGTAAAAAATACCAGCTGTATTTTACCAATTACGGCGGAAATTCAGCCGGTACCATTGACTTTAAGGTAAAAACCGTTGAATAAAAGGGCTGACCATAATACCATATCCATTTCATGCCGCATGAGCTGCGGCATGAAACCGGCTATGTTGCTTATTACTCTGTCGACCATTATTTCGCTTCATGCGCAACCCGTTGTCCTGAGGTTACAGGACAAGGTCAGCGGGATGCCGGTTGCATATGCCTATGTATTGACCTCACCCCTCCACGGTAGCGAACAGGAAAATCATTTATCAGATACCCTGGGCCAGGTAACCCTGCAGGCTGCCTTACCATTGATCATTCATGTTTCCTGTATTGGCTACCGTGATGTCACCGACACCCTGTATTCAGGCAGCAGCTATACCCTAAGCCTTTCTCCTGATTTTTACCAGCTCGACCAGGTGGTGGTAACAGGACAATTCAGGCCGCAACCCGTGGACAAATCTATTTATAAGATTGAAGTGATTGATTCAAAGCAGATAAGGTTAAAAGGTGCCAATAACATGGGGGACCTGCTTAAAAATGAGCTGAGCTTTCAGCACCGCTCCGAAGGCGTGCTGGGTGATTTCATTCGGATCCGGGGACTTACGGGTGAGTACGTGAAGGTGCTTATCGATGGTATGCCGGTTGCAGGACGCGTGGCAGAAAGGATCGATCTGGGACAACTTACCCTGAACAATGTGGATCATATTGAAGTGATTGAAGGCCCCATGTCGGTTGTTTATGGAAGTAATGCCCTTGCCGGGGCCATCAATATCATAACCGCTGATTATTCGGGTAAAAGACTGGGGATCAATACCGATGCCTATTATGAGACTATCGGTACCTATAACCTGAATGTGGCTATGTCAGCACTGGCGGGCCGGCATACTTTTTCAGTAAACGGATCCCGGAATTTCTTTTCGGGTTGGGGACCCGTGGATACATCCCGCTTCAAAACATGGAAACCCAAACTGCAATACATGGCGGGTGTAGGTTATCAATTTCGTAAAGGCAATTATAAAACCACCATCAACACTGACTACATGCATGAGGAATTGCGTGATCCCGGAGCACTTACCCTGGCAAATCTTTATGAAAAAGCACTCGACGGATACCATTTTACAACCCGCTGGAACAACCGGATAAATGTTATGAACACTTTCAACGATGATTTCGTCCTGAATCTGCAGTCGGGTTACTCCTATTATCAGAAACGAAAGGTCACCTACCTGAATGACTTGGTGAACCTGAAAAAAACCACGGCCGAAGATCCGGAATTACATGACACTACCACCTTTCATATGGTTTCCGCCAGGGGATTCGTATCGAATATCCCGGGAAAGAAAATGGAATACCAGACCGGGTTTGATATGAATTACGAATCGGCCACCGGCAAGCGCACCGGAGGATACCGAGAGATCACCGATCTTTCGGGCTTTATGAATCTGGTATACCGACCTGTAAAAACACTGAGCGTTCAGCCCGGACTCCGGCTGATGTACAATTCAAACTACAGGGCTCCCCTGATCTACGGCATAAACCTGAAATTTAATCCTCCGCCTTTCACCATCAGGGGATCTTATGCGAAAGGATTTCGTGCGCCTTCGCTAAAGCAGCTTTACCTGGAATTCATCGATAATAATCATGAAATACATGGAAACGAGAGCCTGAAAGCAGAAACCGCTGACAACTTTAGCTTGTCGGCCAGCTATGATCTGACCAGAAAAAGGCATGGTGTAAACTTCGAACTGAACCTGTTCTATAATTCTATCCATAACGCCATCCAGCTGGCCATAAACACCACCCGGCCAGGATGGGGCAGGTATTTTAATATTGAGGGCATGAATTACGTAACCAAGGGGATTGATGCCCGCATCCGGTACAGGTTTTCTCCGGTGCTTACATTGAATACAGGAGTAGTTACCATCGGCAGAATCCGGCTCGATACATCAAACAAGTTTGAATATTCCACTGATTTCGTGGCCTCGGTAAATTACCTCATCGAAAAACCGGCGATACAATTTGCACTTTTTTATAAATACACCGACGATTACCTTGAATTTGCAGGAAATTTTAACACCGAAGGACAGTTGAACGGAATTGCCCACCAATTCATGGAGGGTTATCATATTCTCGATATTACGGTTACAAGGAGCTTTTTCAATGAACAACTGAATCTGGTGGCCGGCTTTAAAAATATTCTAAATGTAACCCTGGTGAATTCCTTCGGAGCCGTTAATATTCATGGAAGCTCCAATGATGCAGCCGTTGCCGGTTACGGACGTACTTTCTTTGTTAAGCTTGGATACCGGTTTGAAAAGAAATAATCAATGCTCATGAGTCATTTAACAATCATTTTTATTCTTATTTCCATGCTTGCCTTATCCTGCTTTGAGGAGGATCAAGCAGTTCCCCACTATGCCGGTAAAGTGACCACAATTGCTGATTCGGTGCAGACACACCAGAGCTACTTTGATTTTGAAACGGGCCTGGTGATCGCTTCGCATAGAAGCAATACCTGGCAGCTAGGATTTGAGTGTGGTGCAGATGGCTGGCATATTATTACCAATTCCGGTGATAACTGGTTTATTTACAATACCGGCCAAACTATCCCGGATCAAGTCACTATCATGCCGGAAGTTGTGGATCATATGTATGATGTACAGGCTGCCTACCCCGACTCTACCGCAGTGGGCAATTGGGTAAGCTTTCAGAAAGAAAATCCCGTGTATACACGGAATATTTACCTGCTGGGACGTTATTCCGGGGGCGCTTTTACCGAAATAAGGCAGCTTGCCTTTCTAAATGTGAATGACAGTACTTACCGGTTTTTCTATAAAGAGCAAACGGGTATTACCGATACGATAACCCTTATTAAGAATGACAGTGCAAATTTCGTTTACTTTTCATTTGATCTCCATCAACAGGTAAACATGGAACCCGATAAAACAAGATATGATTTGGTCTTCGGGCCTTACTACGATAAGGCAACACTTTTCGGTATGACAATACCATATCAGGTGGGCGGCGCTCTGTTGAACTGCTGGCAAACAGAAGCAGCGTTAGATTCTTCGAGGGCATTTGATGAAATAAACTACGCGCTATTACCCGGGTATACTTTTATCAATCAACGCGATATTCCCGGATACCGGTGGAAAGGAGTAACGG
>Ga0256868_10000793_pt1 | contig 17905 bp, 11 predicted proteins | sample RVTome_13_FD_187341 | JGI IMG/M metagenome (GOLD analysis project Ga0256868, IMG submission 187341) | Soil microbial communities from uranium-contaminated site in the Upper Colorado River Basin, Wyoming, United States - RVT92D227 HiSeq ...
GTGGAGCGACAAGTTCGTTGATGGTCTAAAAAAAATGACGGATGCGGTGCACAAGTATGGAGCTAAGATGGCCGTGCAATTGAGTCATACGGGTCGACAAACGACTCAAAGAATCATAGACATTCCTGGAGCTCAACCTGTTTCTGCCTCTCCTATTCCTTGTCCCTTAGAGAGAGAAATTCCAAGGGAGTTATCTTCAGAAGAAGTATATGTGCTCATAGAAAAATTTGGTGATGCTGCCGTGCGGGCGCGTGACGCCGGATTTGATGCAGTGGAGATCCATGGTGCCCATGGCTATCTCTTGGCCCAGTTTATGTCGGAATATTCTAACAAGCGAATAGACGAGTTTGGCGGTAGTCTCCAGAACAGAATGAGGTTTCCGATTGAAGTCATTCATCACGTCCGGCGAAAAATTGGGGCATCATTTCCCCTTCTATTTAGAATGAGTGGTGAGGAAAGGGTTCCGGGTGGCCGGACATTAGAAGAATCACGAGTGGTGGCGCGGTTGATAGAAGAGGCTGGGGTGGATGCGATCGATGTATCGGTGGGTGTGGCTGGAAGCGGTCAATATATTTTTGCGCCTCCCGCAGTCCCTCCCGGTTTCCTTCTCTCGATCAGCCAGGAGATCAAAAAGGCTGTCTCTGTGCCAGTGATCGCAGTCGGCAGGATCAACCATCCGCTGATTGCTGAGGAGGCCATCAAAGCTGGTAAGGCGGATCTCCTTGCCTGGGGTAGACCCTCGTTTGCCGATCCCGAATTACCCAATAAAGTAGCTGCTGGGCAGTTAGATGAAATCTGCCCCTGTATCTATTGCTCGCAGGGTTGCCTGCGGACATTTCCTTACCCCGGCAAACCTTTGCCTAAATGGGGGGTGACATGTTTGCTCAATCCATTCTGTGGCAGGGAAGGTGAGATGCAAATAAAGCCAGCCAGCAAACGCAAGAAGGTCATTGTCATCGGTGGGGGTCCAGGGGGTCTTGAGGCAGCCTGGGTGGCATCCGCGCGTGGACATCAGGTTACTTTATATGAGAAGCAGCCGACTCTGGGTGGTCAGTTCCGGATAGCTGCGATGCCACCTTTCAAACAGGATATTGCTAAAGCAATCACTTACTATATTTATATGTGCAAAAAGCACGGCGTTTCATTTAAACTGGGAACCGAAGCAACGGTTGAGCAGATAATTACTGATCCTCCAGATGCTGTGATAATAGCGACAGGTGGGGAGCCTATTATTCCCAATATCCGTGGGATAAATGGCCGTCGTCTGGCAACCGCCTGGGATATCTTAGAAGGCAAAAAACAAGCTGGCAATAAAGTATTGGTTGTGGGTGGAGGTATGGTTGGGTGTGAAGTCGCTGATTTCTTAGGGGAGCATCTGCACCAGGTGACGATTGTGGAGATGCTGCCTGAGATTGCTTTGGATGTCCCATTGCCGGTAAAGTACTTCTTATTACGAAGACTCAGGGAGTACGGTGTTCAAATTGAGACCGAAACCTCGATGGTGGAGTTCCTCGATGACGGAGCCATCGTCAGTAAAAATGACAAGACAGCACAACTGAGTGGGTTTGACACGATTGTGTTGGCAATGGGAACTAAGTCGGTTGACAATCTGAAGGAGCAACTTGAGAAAAAGATATCTGAGCTTTACATCATCGGGGATGCCCTTGCCCCGCGCAAAGCGATAGAAGCAATTGAGGAGGGTGCCAGGACTGCCCTTCAGATATAGCTTGCGGTAAGAACTCCCCTTATAGATTTACCATCTTTTTAGTCCTATCCAAAAATATTTGAAATTTTCCACTCACCCCTGCCTACCGGCCCCGGTCCCGACCGAGGGCGGGGCGAGGGGGTAAAATGCTAGAGATAAGTTCTCAGACTTAATTTAAAGCATGACATCATGTCTAATGGGGTGAAATTTGACAAATAGGAGGGCAAAATGGACATTAAAGTTAGAAACAAAAAATGGGATCAGGATGTCTTCCTAAAGGAAAGGAATAAAGTGTTATCCATGTGGCCGACGGGAAAAGAGGTCGACCTGGATGAAGCCATAGTGTATCAAAAGAATTTAACTGAAAGCAGGACCTTCGGGAAGGTAGTCGAGAAGTTGGACCGTGAAGGTAAAACCGTTGTTTACACAAGAGCCGGTACCCCCATTTTGGAGGACGAGATTGAGCTCAACAAGGCTTTGGTGGCAAGCGGGTTACCACTCATTCCCGTGACGACTGATAGCTATACCAGGTTAGGCCAATTTGATAAGGTGGAACGAGGCTTGAAGGATAGTATAAGAACTGGGCGACCGATGCTGAATGGTTTTCCAATTGTCAATCATGGAGTACGGAATACAAGGAAGATGGTTGAAAGCTGTGAAGCTGCCTACAATCCAAGGTTTGCGAACGTAGATGGTAGATTAATAGCGGAGATTTCCTTTGCTGCTGGTATGACCGGTGTGCTGGCGGACCCCTTTTTGACATTTGGGAATTATGAAAAAACTGCAACTCTGGCACAATGCATCGCCAATTACCAATACATACACAGACTCATTGGGCACTATGCTGAGAATAGGGTAGTCATCACGGTTGATCTCGATTCGTGGCTTTCACACGGGCCTTTCCCCAGCAGCATCAGCATCGCCACTCTCGTCGCTGCAGCTCTTATAGCTGCTGAGCAAGGAGTGAAGAGTATCGTACCATCTTTTCAATTTGAAGGTAATTTGCTTCAGGACATTGCCGGTGCCAGATTGACACGGAAACTCGTTAATGAGTATTTGGATTATTATGGTTATAAAGATGTCGTTGTTCCCGGTTTATTTGTTGCCCAAAGTCCCATCTTTCCATGTCCACAGGATATGTCGTATTCGTTCAGCTACCTGAGCTATACTGCTCTGGTGGCAGCGTTAGCGGAGGCCGCGACAGTCACTGTTAAGACCATTGACGAGGCAGCCGGCATTCCCACCAAAGATACGCATACAGTCAGCTATCGGGCAGCCAACTGGATGCTGAACGTGGTAAGGAAACAAGGGATAAAGTTGCAAAATGAACAATTAGAACTGGAAGAGAAGATCACTGAAATGGAAGTAAGGGCAATCCTTAATAAGGTCATGGAACTTGGCAAAGGAGATATCGTTATAGGTTTCATCAGAGCCGTAGATATGGGAGTGGTCGATTCGCCGCTCTCTGCTAATATAAATGTTAAGAGCCGTGTACTCGGTATCAGAGATAATAATGGAGCTGTGCGTTACCTCGATTTTGGCAATCTCCCGATCCCAGAAGAGGCAAAGGAGTATCACCGTACAAAAGTCAGGGAAAGAGAAGCTGTGGAAGGCCGGAAGATGGACTATAGTGTATTCATTGCCGACTTCTGGGCGCTAAGTAAAGGAGCGATCATAGGCGCATAGGATGACAGTTAAACTTTTGGTGGGCAGATCTTGACGACTCCTTCTACTTCCAAGTCGGCAATGTCTTTAGGAGAATAACCCAAATCGAGGAGAATCTCTTCCGAGTGTTGCCCCAGGAGAGGTGATGGGCCTTGCGGACACCCTGGGGTCTTACTCAGTTTTACTGGAACACCGAGCATCTTGATTTCCCCACGGACCGGATGATTCGTGGTGTAAATGATCTCGTTAGCTGTCACCTGGGGGTGAGCGCATATTTCCTCGTAGGTTAAACAAGGGTCACAGCGCATTCTCGCGTCTTTAAATATCTGCTGCCATTCAGCCCTGGTTTTTTTGCTAAAGGCTTCATCCAAAATGAAGTCAATCTCCTCCCGATGTTGGGTCCTACTTTCGTCGCTTTCGAATCTAGGATCATGTGCTAAATGTTCGAGTCCCAATAATTTACAAAAGTCAGGCCACAAAGGACCGTTTCCAAATATAGTTAATACATCCCCGTCCTTTGCTCGATAAGGTCCAAAAGGAGGAGGCATTCCAAAAATGCTCCTACCCCCTTTGTAAGGCATTATTCCATCGATCAGGTATGTCCCAAATTGTGCAAATTGTAAGTACATTGCTGCGGTTAGATTGTTTACGGTTATCTTCTGTCCTCTTCCCGTTCGCTCACGTACGAACAGAGCAGTCATTATTCCATAAGCCACTAATATTCCGCCAGTCTGGTCAACAGGACCGAAATTGGCCATCTGGGGTGGGCCCCCAGGATATCCCATAACACTAATCATACCTGACATCGCTTGGCTCCACATATCCCCACCAGCGCGGTGAGCTATGGGACCAGTCTCCCCATAACCAGAGAAAGAACAATAAACAACTTTTGGGTTTATCTTAGATATTGCCTCATATCCCAGTCCCAGCCTCTCCATCACTCCAGGACGAAAACTCTCTATGAGAACATCCGTGCCTTGGGCTAATTTCAGCACGATTTCTTTCCCTTTTTCATTCCTAATATCAACTGCCAAATCTTTCTTGCCCCGGTTCAATACCATCCAAGAACCTTTGTCCAAAGCTGCTTCTTTTGCCTTTGTCTCAATGACCTCATCCATACCAGCAGGAAGACCTTGTCTCTGTTGCTCACCCTGCACTCTTTCTATTTTGATGACTTCTGCTCCCATATCAGCAAGCATCGCGCCACCAAGGGGTGCTGCAACCGCAATACTGAAATCAAGGACTTTGATACCCTCTAACGGGTAAGGCATCATGTTCCTCCTTCACATTATTTAGTGTCTGTCCATAAACTACATAATCTATACTTTTTAGAAAATCCCCCTCTTTGGAAAAGAGGGGGCTATGGGAGATTTTAATGACAACTTACTTTATGGACAGACTCTGTTTAGAGGCCGATACGAGAAAAAAATTCAGGAACTCCCCGAATACCAAGGTTCACCCGGAATAAGGCACCAGCAGTATCTGATTCATCCACTCCCTTTGGACCAGCGATAGCACTTGTCACGTAAAGATCCTTAAAGTCCTCACCGCCGAAACACACACTCGATATCTTTTTAGCAGGAAAATGTATACGCCTTTCCTCGACTCCCTGTGGTGTGTATCGCACGACAGCATGGCTACCCCATAGTGCAGTCCATACATAACCTTCCGCATCCACTGTCATCCCATCCGGATCGCCGTCGTCAGCTCCCGTTTCTACGAATACACGCCTATTTGTTAGGCTCCCGGTTTCTTTATCATAATCATATAGATAAATCCTGCGCAGGATCGTGTCAGTATAGTAGATCTGTTTACAACCAGGGGCGAAGCCCAGACCATTGGATAAGCCAATATCTTCCGTAACAAGAGTGATCGAGCCATCGGTGTCGATTCGGTAAAGCCCGCAATATCTTGCTTTTACATATTCATTGGCAGGAAGGGAACCCCAAAATACTCGTCCCATCGGGTCAGCGATCATATCATTAAAGCCATACGCATGCACATCCGATATTTGATTGATAATGAACTTCAGATTCCCATTCCTCCAATTAGCAATAGCTCCCCTTTGCATGAATAGCAGCAAGGAACCATCTTCTTGAACAGTGATGCCTGATACTGGCTCCCCTTGGTAACAAATCTCTTGTTCCTTCGTCACGGGATCAAAACGAAATACCCGCCCCTGGGGAATATCAACCCAATAGAGCCGCTTCTCCAGAGGGTGCCATAATGGCCCTTCACCTATTTGGCACCGGTAATCAGTAATGATCTCTAGTTTCATGGTCTCCCCCTACAATGACATATTCCTTGATATATTATATGAAAAACCTCGCGGCTCAATTTATAAAGGGTCTAAAAATTGAATTGACACAAACTTTAGGAAATCTCCCCTCGCCCCTCTTTGTCAAAGAGGGGTAATTCCTTCCTTTGGGAGCAATTTTCACCTTCCAGAGGCAGGCAAAGGGAGGTTGGGAGGGATTTTACAAATCAATGTCTTCATTATAAATAGACTATTTATAAGATCGACCAGCCCAATCATTTAGCTCACACCGCCAGTAATATTAATCGCCTCTCCTGTGATGTATTTGGACTGATCGGAAACCAGGAATAAGGCCAGATCTGCAATTTCCTCGGTCGTACCCACCCGGCCCAATGGGATTCCTTCCGTTAATTTCTGATAATCCCTCTTTATGGCTTCATCGATCGTGATGCTCTCAGCCTGTCCCTTTTCTATATGAAAACTATCTCTTAAGTTGGTGATCACAGTGCCGGGGCTAATGGCATTAACATTTATTTTATAACTCGCTAACTCGAGAGCCAGAGTTTTTACAAGTCCAATGACACCAAATTTAGAGGCGCAATAACCAGCGCTCCCTGGCATTCCCTTCACTCCCCCCAAGGAAGCAACAAGCACGATCTTGCCGCCTTTTCCTTTGGTAACCATAGTTTTGGCTATCGCTTTTGAAATGAGAAAGGAACCAGTAAGATTGATGTCTAGAACCTTCCTCCAATCTTCTTCGGCGAGGTCAATAATTGGGATCGTCACCGGACCGCGGATAGCAGCGCAGTGAACCAATATATCTATTCTGCCAAATCTTTCAAGGGCTTTGGCGACCGCTGTTTCAACCTCTTTACTATTATTGGTATCGGCCACTATAGCCAGGGCCTCTTTACCTAAGGATTTGACTTCGGCCACCACTGCATTTAAACCTCCCCACCCTTCGTCTCCGGGAAAGTGGCTTTGAGGTGCTGAGAACTTATCGACAACAACGATATCAGCTCCTTCACCTGCCAATCGTAAGGCAATGGCACGCCCCATGCCCCTCTTGCTCGCCGCCCCCGTAATGAAAGCAACTTTGTCCTTAAGACTGTTCATATCGATTATCCCTCCTTTAATAATTTACACTTAACCGTGGATCAAACCCCAGCCACCACAGATATCAACGGCCTGTCCGGTGATGTAACTGGACTGGTCAGAAACCAGAAATAAGACTAGATTGGCGATATCCTCAGGAGTACCCATCCTGCCAAGCGGTACTTTTGTAGTCATCTGCTTGTCGTATCTCTCTCTGAATTCATTGAGAGTGATTCCCTCAGCCTGTGCAAGTTGTACATAATTTTCGTCTCTCAGATGAGTGCCAAAAGTGCCGGGGTTAAGGGCGTTGACATTTATTTTATAGGTCGCAAGCTCGAGAGCCAAAGTTTTCACCAGTCCGATGACACCCCATTTGGAAACACAATAAGCGCCACTCCCCGGCACGCCCCTGTTTCCCGCTAAAGAAGAAATAAGGACGATCTTACCGCCCTCTCCCCTGGTGACCATATTTTTAGCTACCGCTGTAGAAATAAAAAATGCGCCGTTAAGATTAACGTCCAGAACAGTCTTCCATTCCCTTTCAGAGAGCTTTACAAGCGGTGTTGTCATCGGGCCGCGAATAGCGGCACAATGAACCAGTATATCGATCCTGCCGAATTTTTCAATCGCTTTGGCGACGCCTGCATCCACCTCTTGACTATTGCTGATATCGGCAACCACAGCCAATCCTTTACTCCCCAAAGATTCGACTTCGGCAACCACTGCATTTAAACCTCCCCACCCTTCGTCTCCGGGGAAGAGGGTTCGAGGTACTGCATATTTATCAACAACGACTACATTAGCTCCTTCACCAACTAATCGAAGGGCAACGCCATGCCCCATGCCCCTCTTCGCTGCTACTCCAGTAATTAGAGCAACTTTACCCTTTAGACTATTCATATAACAGTTCTCCTTTCCTTTCATATTTATCTTACAGTTGAATAGAAGACATTACCTTAACATTGTAAAAAATTATATCATACGGACATGGATGAACCGGTCGTAAAGGCTTCGGGGCGAACCTCTAAGGCAATCAGCACATACGTCTCTACCCCCAACTGGAGTTCACCTTAGGTGAGGTCTACCTATTCCCTTAACATGTCAACCCAATCGCCGTCCGAAGCCTTGAAGAGCGGTTTACCCATGTCCGTATATGCAACAGTAAGGATTACTAAACTCAAATAACACGGGCAACATGCCAACCTTCAGCGATGGCATCATGCAGGTAGTTGGGCTCTCTGCAATCGCCTATTTGATAGATCTCAGGTACTTTCCCTTCCAAGCTTTTAAAGAGGTCCGTATTGGGTAATAAAGGCAGAGCAGTAATGATGGTATCGGCTTCAAGAGTTTTTCTCTTTCCCTCCTGGGTCGTGATCACCAATCCTTCATCTGTGATCTCCTCATATTTAATCCCAGCGATCATCGTCGCACCCTTTTGATCCAACCACCTAAAAAGATTCATGGGATCATCCGCCAGCAGCCCCACTCCCAATTTCTCAGCCGTGTCCACTATCGTAACCTTTCTGCCACGTTTAATTAAAAACTCAGCTAACTGGCACCCTTGCATTCCACCACCAATGATAACTACCCTTTTTCCGATAGGCATCCACAGCTCTGTAAGCTGTCCTATGACCTTTGGCCCGAGGAACCTCAGAGCAGTTTTCAGCATGTGATGGAGCTTACCACTATTGATGACCTTGCGATTATTGATCCCAGGTATGGTTGGAATAGCAGGGACACCCCCAATTGCTAATATGACCACATCCGGTTTAATCTCCCTGATGGCGGAGAGATTAACCTCTTTCCCTAACCTGATCGTTACGCCCAATTTAGTGATCTGAGTCTTAAAGTAACGAATCGTGTCTAAGATGCCTTCAAACTCCAAATCCTTTACGATAGCTGCCAAACGCATTGATCCACCTAACTCAGACTCCTTTTCATAAAGAATCACTTCATGCCCTCTTAATGCAGCGACCCTGGCTGCTTCCAAACCTGATGTTCCACCACCGGCAATCAATACCCTTTTCTTCTTTTCTGCTGATTTGATTTCGTATTCTCCCTCTATTCCTATGGCAGCATTTATCCGGCATCGTAATGGCTTGGACTGAATAGCACGCACGTGCCAGCAGTAATTACAGCCAGCGCATGGAGCGATGTCTTCCGGTTTTCCGGCAGCAATCTTCTTGGGTAACTCTGGGTCTGCAAAGAGGCGTCGAGTCATAGCGATAAAATCTACCTTACCCTGTCGTAGAAGTTCCTCCCCGATTTCATGATCGAGTCTTCCAGCTACATACACCGGTATAGAGACTACCTCCTTGACCGCCATGGCGAGAGGCACGGTAAACCCTTTCCCCTTATGGCTCCAATCGAGCTCTTTTAACCTCCTGATCTTCTCCGGAAGTTCGGGGTAGAAAAATCGATCGCCATGGAGCATCATATCGAGTTCACCATAGCCACAAGCCCTTAGCTGAATGGAGTCGGCGCCGGCATTTTGCAGCAATGGGGCAAACTTCTTAGTCTCCTCAAGAGTGATCCCATGATCAAGTCCATATTCGACGGCGTTAATCAGGGTAGCCACCGGGTAGTCTTTGCCACAGCGCTTTTTGATTTTACGGATTACTTCAACCATAAACCGAGCTCTGTTTTCAAGGCTCCCACCGTAAGCATCCTGTCGCCTATTCCAATATCGGGAAAAGAAACTATTAACAAGGTGATGGTGCGAACCGTTTATCTCCACACCATCAAACCCCGCCCTTTGAGCACGCACCGCTGCTTTGGCGAACATATCGATTAACTCTTCAACTTCAGCAGTTGTCAGTTCCCGGGGAGGTACAAAAATTGGACCGGGTAACTCTTCCTGGGTTAAGGCCGAAGGGGCTATTCGGTCGCCGGGCTCCCTTCCCTGATTTGGCGCATACCAGCATCCTGAATGCATTAACTGAATAAATATCGGGCAGCCGTGTTTGTGGACAACCTTGGTTAATTCATTGTAGCTTGGAATGACTTTATCATCGCTAAGATAGGCCTGGCTCTCCCAACGAAAGGCACCTCTGGGAAATTCAACGGTACAATATTCATAGATGATAAGGCCGGCACCTCCTTTAGCCAGTGTCTCATAGAAATTCTTCATCGCCTCGCTCACCGTACCATCATCTTCAATAAAGCCTGTACCCGAAGCGGTCTTGATGATCCGATTCTTTGTACGCACCCGACCTATTTGGCCAGGTTCCAAGAGCTTCTCAAATCTTTTTTCCGTCATTTTTGATAACCCTCTTTGTCCTCCAAATCTTTTTTCAAATCAGAGACGACCGTTGCCAAATCTACCTCAGGGGGGTAAACCCTATCGAACCCCATGGTCTTAAACTTCTCTTCGTCATCTTTAAAGTTATGTCTACCCACTGCCAAGTTGCCGCCGAGATAAAGGAGCACATCCCCAAGGCCAGCTTCTACGCATTTCTCCTTAAATCCCACCAAATCGATCTCTGCCATACCATAAAGTGAACTCACAAGAATCGCATCGGCCGCAGTCTCCTGAGCTGCTTTGATGAAATCCTCAGGTGGCGTCAGTCCACCGAGTTCGACAACATTGAATCCCTCGTCCTTTAAGAAGCGAGATAAAATCTTGATCCCAATTACATGGGAATCTTGTCCTGCTGTTCCTGTTACTATAGTCCTCTTTTTTTCCATATTCATAACCCCTTTTTTTGATAAATCTCTTAACAGTTCTAAGAGACTGGTTCTCCTTTTATTTTACCTTTACTGAATGCCCAGAAATCTTCAATGACCACACTAAGGTCCATCTTTCGCCTCTCAGCCTTTTCCCGTTCTGCCACTTTCTCCCGATGAAATTCCTTGGCCTCTTCCGGAATAGGCAGGTTGCCGAAATCAAGGTAGCGGCAGGCTCCCTGATGATCTCTAATTCCGAGTACCTTGGACTTAAGATTAATATTGCTGGCCAGTGGGGAATCAATCATCCCGGCTTGAACTCCCTTCTCATATCCAACAGCTACATCACCATCTCCAAGCTCCAAAATCTTGCCCATGATCGCCCTGACCTCAAGTTCTGTGATTCTTTCCTCAGTCCGTATCTCTTCATTGTTGATGTCAAATTTCTGAGCCCTGATGACATCAAAAATAAATTTAGCTGCACGATAACTCACGGCATGAGCTTCCTTGGAGGGGATTCCCGCTGCTTCATCGATCGTTCTAACATACACTGCTTCGCCTTCGGCCAGTGCTCCAACAGTCGCACTATAACCAAGAAAACCAAAACACCTTCCCATATCTTGCGGATGAGGAAACAAAGGAACCTGGTCCAAGAAGAGACCGGGTACGATCACCTCCTTGTAACCAAACTTGTCGAGATACTCCCTCACCAATTTTCGTAACACTCTTGCCCAGGCGATATCCTGTGCCATATGACCATACATCGAGATACGAGGGATGATGCTTTTTACACCCTGTTCAGCACCGAGCATAGCCACCACAATGACACCGGCGATATCAACACTCATTGGAAACTGGAGGTTGGAATTGATCCCATCAATATCAATGGCAATGGTCACTCCTTTATCAGCATAGTACCCTATTAATCGCTGGACATATTGATATTCTTCAATGCACTCCGCTGCGGTAGGCTTCTTTTCATACCAGCCAAATGTTAATATCGGATCAACAAGGGCAGCCGTGATTCCGGAGGCAAAAGCGATTTCGGCCATCAATTTAATCCCCCCAATATTAGTCAGCCTCTGGTTTAATGCCGCCTCCGTATTTTCTACGACCTTTCTTGTGTTTTTTACCCCATGGATCACAGTTGGAAATCCGTTTAACTTGGGTTGACCCGTTCTATTGCTCTCCTCTAACCCTCGCTGGGCCTTGGCATACTGGCCTAACCGACAGTAACTATCCGGTGTTAAGGGAATCACAGGCAAACCTGCTTCAACCAAAACCCTGTTCAGTTCAATCTCCTGCTCCAAGATGGGTGTCCCTCCCCTAGGGAAAATAACCGTTCTACCTTCTCGGTTCAATTTCTGTATCACCTTGGTAAAATCCTTATAGTCAGGCAGATTCTTGTGAAATTCTACTGCTTCCTCAAAATCGACCTCTTTACCCGTTGGCCAGGAAGAGAGCACATCCTTCCTTTCCCTAAGAAATCTTTCCTCGTCCCACTTCTTGTTTCTAACTTTAATCTCCATACGATCTCCTTAAGTCAGATAAAATATTTTTTATCAATCTACTTCAACTCAATTAAATAATTACCCCACTTGCTGACAATAGCCGTGCTTCCAGGAAAAACTACGAGAGTGCTGGTGGGCTCTTCGATGATTGCAGGGCTGTTGATCCGAGCACCGCATAATAATTTATCACCACGATAAACGGGTGTTTTGACTAAACCACCGATTTCTCTAAAATACGCTTCTCTATGAGCGACTAAGGCCCCCGCAGGATCTTCACCACCATAGGGTTGTTCCTTGATCTTCACTTCAGGCATCTTAGCTGTTGCTTGTACGCCCCAATTGACGAACTCGATGAGTTCCCCTGGCTCATTGATACCGAAGACTCTTTGATGAACGTTATGAAAGTCCTCAACCAGCTGTGCTAACACCTCCTTGTCCTTAATTTGATCCCCCCTTAATGGGACATTGAGTTCCCAAACCTGATAAGCATATCTCGCTTCGGCGAAGAACTGTATATTCGTGTTCTTAAGGGCAACTCCTGTCCTTGATAAAAATGCCCATGCCTGTTCCTCTAAGGCTTTTAACTGATTATTTACGCCTTCATAATCGAATAGACGACTGTCAGTGAAATGGCTTACATGAAAATCCATAGTCATATCAGCGGCTAAACCACCCACAGCACTCAGTACCCCCGAAAGCTTGGGCACGATGATCTTCTTCATCTTCAGTTCTTGAGCGATAGGAACAATGTGAAGGCCGGAAGCCCCACCACCGGAAACAAGTAGATACTCCCTTGGATCGACTCCTTGCCATATGGTAACATCCTCAATAGCGGCCACCATATTGTGGTTAATCGTGGCCCAAATAGTATAAGCTGCTTCCCTAACCTCCAGATTGAGAGGTGCCGCTATCTTCTCTTGAATCACCTTCTCTGACAGTCGAGGATCAATCTTCATCCTCCCGCCCAAAAAATAATCAGGATCCAGATAACCCAGTAATACATTAGCGTCGGTCACGGTTGGTTCTTCTCCACCCCGCATATAACAGGCAGGGCCCGGAATAGCTCCGGCACTTAATGGCCCGGCATGGACCATCTTACCAGGATCAACCCAAGCAATACTGCCCCCTCCGGCTCCTATGCTTCTGACATTTGCCTTCATGATAGCAAGGGTTTCGTCTGCAATACGAGTTTCCCTAGAAAGTTCTATCTTTCCATCTGTCGTGATACTAACATCAAAGCTGGTGCCACCCATATCTACAGTAATAATATTCCTCTTTTGGTCTCCTTCCGTGGTGGCATACAATAGTCCGGCTCGAGGCGCCATACTTGGCCCGGAGTTAACACTATAGATTGGCTTATCGACAATTTCTTCCGCATTTAGTAGGGCCCCAGTTGAAGTAACCATGTAAAGTGGTTTTGCATACCCTCTTCCCCTTAGCTTCTCAATGAGGTCATTTACATATCTTCTCACGATCGGAAGCAGCGAAGCATCCATTGCTGTTGAGACGGCACGACGATATTCCCGGATGATGGGATTCACTCGATGGCTCAAGCTGTAGCTCAAACCGGGACATTCCTCTTCAATGATCTCACCAATCCTATTCTCGTGAGCAGGGTTTGCAATCGACCATAAAAGGCATACAGCAATTCCCTCAACATGAAATCCCTTAACCAGTTGACGAAGCACTTGTCTCACCTCGTTTTCATTAAGGGGAATTTCTACTCCCCCTTCAGCATTCATCCTTTCGGTTACGGTTCCCGTTAAATACCTGGGAACATACGGTTCAGGGTAATCCACATGGGGATTGAATGAATCTTCCTTGCCTCCTTCTCTAAAAGTGAGTATATCTCTGTGACCTTTGGTTAGTATGAGTCCGATCTTTGCTGTCCTTCGCATGATCATCGCATTTGTGGCAATGGTCGAGCCATGAATAAAAGCACCACACTGCTTTAGGACGTCATGGACAGATATTTTGTATTGCTCTCCCAGGAGGTCTATACTATTGAATATTCCCTCTGAAAAATTCCCCGGCGTTGTTGAGACTTTTGCCACATTCAGATGGCCATTCTCATCGACACAAACCAGATCGGTAAAAGTGCCGCCAATATCCGTAGATATACGCAAATTCATTTCTTTCTGCCTCCCTCCTTTTTCAGTTGCTTCCGCAATCTCGCTGTCTCCTCATCATCTACTGCATATTGCTCATCAGAAGTTCCCATGACGACACCATAAACATCCTTGGCCTTCTGGAGAGATACCCATCCTTCTATGACTCGCAATTTCACAAGCTCCGGATCACGGTCTAATGGATCGCCATATCCAGCTCCTCCAGGAGCCTCTGACACCAATCGTTCCTCGGACGTTAAAGTCATGGTGGCCATCGTGGGCAAATCCTCTCTCTTCCCATTCATGATATTGATCTTGTAAACATCGGAGGGTCTACCTGCCATGCCGCCAAGGACTCCCTTGGCAGGATACACTTTTTCATCCACGACCCAGGCAAAGGTTCCGGGTTCTTTCCTGGGGCCGAATATAAAATCTGCGGCCGGTGCCCCATCCCATTGACCAGCACCACTACTATCCATGACCAGTTCATTCTTATCAAATATAATAGGATACCTTTGCTCATCAAGCTCCAAGCTGTCAGAGAACATTGCCGCACCGGATCCTGCACAACCAGATCTTTGCCACCCATCATATCCATACATCGCTGGCCCGGGAGCGGGGATAATTAATAGATTGATATAGGGAGCGCCGCCACGCCGCCAATCCGTACCGGAGATAACTGCTGAGGCGGCTGTCATTGAAGTGCAACCCTCTGCGATCCCATAGGGGGGGCCCATTTTAGCTATGGTTGATTGGATCAGGCTCACCAGTCGGTCGGAAACATTGGTCGTGCAAATGGAAGTTCCCATCGGAAATGTCGGCTTGCCGATCACGCCGCCCTCACGCATCTCAATCTTTATCCGGCTGAAGGCCCCATCATTATGGGGAATGGTAGGATCAAGATTATATAATATACCGGCCACGATGGCACTGAGAGTGCTAGCCTCTCCGAGATTCATACCACATGGGATGCTATCTGGATTATCCCTAATATCAACCGTTATATACCCCTGCTCAGGGTCAGCAGCAATTTTTGCCTTAAGCTTTATCCCGTCGGGAACGAGATCAGGGATTGGGTCATGCGTGACCTCACCCTCCCATTCTCCTTTGGGAAGTTTCCTGATCTCTGCAATCATCCTCTCTTTACCGTATTCCTCCCATTGGTCCACGAATGTTCTTAAAGTATCTATGCCATACTTGTCACACATTTCTATAATTCTGGTTTCAGCTATTCTCAGCGAGCCGATCTGGGCAATGTAGTCACCATACCACAAGTCGGGGATCCGGTTCCGATATTTGATCATCCGGATTAAATCTTTTATGTCTTCGTAGTTCTTTTGCACCCTTACACAAGGAAAATGCAGACCCTCTTCAAATATTGTCTTAGCGTATGGTAGAAATACAGTTGGCAGTGGAGCGCCGGTATCCGCTTGATGTGCCCGACTGATGACGAAAAATTGAAGCTCTCCCTTGTAGAACACCGGTGCGCACATGGTAAAATCAGCATGATGGGTATTGCCATAATATGGAGAATTGTTCAGAAACACATCACCAGGATGGATATCGTCCTCGAATAACTCTGTCACCGCTCGAGGGATTAGATAAATAGATGCAAGGTGAACAGGCAGCCCTTCTGCTAGAGAGATGATACGAGATTGCTTGTCGGTGATGGCACAAGAAAAATCCTTTGCCGTATTCAAGACAGTCGAACGGCCAGATCGCAATAAAGTGTTAGCCATCTCCTTGGTTACAGCGGCAAATCTCCCTGACAGGATCGCCATTAAAAACGGCTCTATCTTTTGGGTTTTATCTTCCATATCTCTTCATTCTCCTTCATTTGTCTTTAATCTGTAGAGATGGGCAAATTCATTTATTCTTCTTTCCCTTTTTCAGTTGTTCTCGTAATTTCACTGTTTTCTCATAATCTACTAAATATTGTTCACTCGAGGTATCCAGTACAACCCCATAAATATCCTTGGCCCTCTGGAGAGATGCCCATCCTTCCCTTACACGCAATTTCACAAGTTCTGGGTCTCGATCTAATGGATCGCCATACCCCGCTCCACCTGGATCCTCGGCCACGAGTCTTTCATCAAGCGTAATAGGCATGGCTGCCATCGTAGGCAAATCCTCTCTCATCCTACTCTCGGTATTGAACTTATAAACATCACACGGTCTACCCGACAGACCACCGCGGACTCCTTTGGCTGGAAAAACCTTCTCATCAACTATCCAGGCAACGGTTACAGGGTCTTTCCTCGCGCCGTAAATAAGATCTCTGGCCGGCGACCCATCCCATTGCCCGGGGCCAGCGCTATCCATGGCAAGTTCATTCTTATCGAATATGATGGGATATTTTAGCTCGTCAATCTCGATACTATCGAGGAATACAGAACCCCCGGCGGCTGCAACGGCAAATGTTAGCCACCCATCATGTCCATACAGCCCTGGTCCACATGGAGCAAGAGCTAAGAAATTGATGAAAGGAGCACCCCCTCTGCGCCAATCGGTGCCAGAGATGACTGGTGACGAAGCTCCCATTGAACTACAACCCTCTGCGATACCATAGCCAGGCCCCATTTGGGCCATGATTGATTGAACGAGGCTAATCAGCCGGTCACAAACATTGGTTGTACAAATGGACGTTCCCATTGGGAACTTCGGCTTGCCGACAACGCAACCTTCGCGCATCTCAATTTTGATGCGACTGAAGGCTCCGTCATTGTGGGGAATGGTAGGATCAAGATTATAGAATATACCAGTAAGTACGGCTCCAATCGTTGCAGCCTCTGAGAGATTGAAGCCACACGGAATGTTATCCGGGTTATCTCTAAGGTCAACAGTGATATAACCTTGCTCAGGATCGACAGCCATTATTGCCTTCAGCTTTATCCCTTGAGGGACAAGATCAGGAATTGGATCATGCGTAACCTCTCCTTCCCATTCTCCTTTGGGAAGTTTCCTGATTTCAGCAAGCATCCTCTTTTTTCCGTATTCCTGCCACTGGTCCACAAATGTTAGCAAGGTATCAATACCATATTTGTCACACATTTCTATGAGTCTTTTTTCAGCTATCCTCACTGAGCCAACTTGTGCGATATAGTCCCCATACCATTGATCGGGCACACGAATCCTGTATCTGATCATCCTGATCACATCTTTGATATCTTTGTAGTCCCGTTGAACCCTGAGGCAAGGAAAGTGCAGGCCTTCTTCATACACCGTCTTAGCGTAAGGAAGGAACACCGTTGGTATTGGAGCCCCCGTGTCGGCTTGATGTGCCCGATTCATGACGAAGAATTGAAGCTCTCCTTTGTAAAATACTGGCGCACATACTGAAAAATCTGCGTGATGGATATTACCATAGAATGGAGAGTTGTTAAGGAAAATGTCCCCAGGGTGAATATCATCCTTGAATAATTCTGTTATCGCTCGAGGGATGAGATGAATAGCGGCGAGCTGAATAGGAAGTCCTTCTGCTATGGAGACAATGCGATGCTGATGATCAGTTATGGCACAAGAAAAATCCTTTGCCGTGTTCAAGACAGTGGAACGGCCAGATCGCATCAAAGTGTTAGACATCTCCTTTGTGATAGCGACAAATCTTCCTGAAAGGATCGACATGAGAAAAGGCTCTATCTTTTGATTCTTATTTGCCATATCGCTTCGTTCTCCATTATTTCTTAATCACATCCTTTATACTCTTGCAATCTCCACAAGGATGGGCATCAAATACCTTTTCAATGCTTCCGGATTCTCGCACAATGATAAGTGGCCTAATCCCTTCATCTCAATAAATCTTGCCCCTTTGATTTGCTCTGCCAATCGTTGAGTGTCTTCGGGTGAGACGACGGCATCATATTCCCCTGTAAGAAGATATACAGGAATACGGGATGTA
>Ga0256868_10000795_pt1 | contig 17873 bp, 12 predicted proteins | sample RVTome_13_FD_187341 | JGI IMG/M metagenome (GOLD analysis project Ga0256868, IMG submission 187341) | Soil microbial communities from uranium-contaminated site in the Upper Colorado River Basin, Wyoming, United States - RVT92D227 HiSeq ...
TTGTTTTAATTTCAATATATGACATACTAAGAAATGTTAGGGTGCACAAGTTTATAAATTTATCTGTTTTAATAAATATTTGTGCCACCCAATTAATTAAGTAGTTAATTTAATGAATTAATCTAATTAACATATAATATATTGTGTTGTCTGCTTTTTGTTCTTCAGATGAATATGATGCGAGTGTACCTGTTTGCATATTATAAGTATATTCCCAATCATTATCCATATCATTATTTATTAGATAGGAGCCATCTTGTTGTTTTTCAGTAACAGTTTTTATACCGGTTTGGTTACTATAAAATAAATTATATATACCATCACTATTCTCATCTATTAAATAACCAAGATTTTTGCAATAAATAATATCTATTGAAATATTGATTTCTGTTGAAGGCCAAGGATACATCAGTGGATGCAAATCTTGGTTACCTACTTCATCTATTTTATAAGATGTATCTCCAATACCATCACCGTTAGCATCTGTCCCATTGTAATCATCCCAAAAGTTACCTTCTAGGCCATTATCCCATTGATTTTTATTGTTACTGTAATCTATCGCACTAAAAATATTCATAATGAAATTATTATGATAAATAAGATTATTAACAGCAGTCTCCTGTATTTTTATCCCATAAAAATTATCATAAAATATATTCCCAAAAATATTGTTATTATCCCCTTCAATAATAAGGCCATTTGTATCATATCCATACATTATTTTAAAACCTGTAATGTTAACATGTGATGCTGATAAAGAGATAACATTACCAATCTCATTAGGAGCATAAATAACTGTGGTATTTTTATCTTCACCAATTAAATCGATAGCATGACTAATGACAATATTTTCTGAATAATTTCCAGAATAAACATAGATCTTATCACCTATGGATGAGTTATCTATAGCATATTGAATCTTAGTATAGTTACCAGATCCTACTCCACCAACATAAAGTATGTTACCTGTATCTGCTTTTGTGATATGATAAAACCCAAAAACTAGTAATATTAGAGATATTGCTATTAACATAATTTTTATCTTTTTTATTATAATAATTACATTCCTCTTTGAAATTGGTGTTATTACACTATACAATTTAAATATTACGTAAAAAAAATAATAGTTATTATTAAAAAATTTAAAATATAAGAAGTAAAGATGAACTATTTATAAACAAAAAATAATAGTTTCTCATTTTGCTATTTTCACACAATAAATATTTATATAATAAAAATAAGAAACACTGATATTCCTAAGTGGATGAAATGATAAAAAAATATGTATTATTACTATCAATTATGCTGATAATACTACTTTTTACAACAAACAGTAATGCTTCATATTTATCTTTCAAGCAAAGAATATACGAAAAAATCCAGGAAAACTCAGCTTTTCAAAAAATAACGGATATAATATCAAATATTACATCTTACAATGTCGAAGTACTAAGTGATGAAGATAACACTACAATAGATACAGTTGAAGAGGAAACAACACTAAACGATGAATCAACAGTTGATGAATACCAAGAAAATAAAACAAATCTACAAAGAATAATCGAAATTATTACACAACATAATGAAAAATTTGGGACGATACTTCAAAGAATAGTAGAAAATGTTATTACTATTAGTACAATAGAGTAAAACACAGCTACAGAAAATATTGTTAATATCGTAAAATTATGGTGGATTATGCAGAAACTGTCTTTAATCAATAAAAATTTCTTTACGTTAATACAATTTACTTTTAATCCTCTTAAATATATAAAATCCTCCATAGAAACTTTTAAGTGTCATCATTATATATAATTTATAGTTTAATGGTTGTAAAATTATGCGGAAAACGATAAGAATACTATTAATTTGCCTGCTATTGATATCTTCTACAATTACAGTATCTAGTTATACTGCTCAGTCAGCCGGTACTACTAATAACAACAGTACAACACAAGTATTAGAAAATACCTATTATGTATCTACAACAGGTAATGATAATAATCCTGGTACACTTAATAGTCCATTGAGAACTATACAAAAAGCATGTAATATCGTAAATCCAGGGGATACAGTTTTAGTTAGAGGTGGGACATACAGTGAACGTGTAACATTAACAAAAAGTGGTACATCAGCAGCATGGATTACCTTTAAAAATTATCAAGGAGAAACCCCTGTAATAGACGGAAGTGGAATTACTATATCTGGTTATGATTCAGGTCTATTTGATATAAGTTCTGCATCTTTTATTACATTAGACGGATTTACAGTCAGGGATTCAAATCACTGTGGTATTTCTGTTCATCGCTCTCATCATGTTACTATTAAGAATTGTCATACTCTTTATACCGCTGCTTGTGGTATAAGATCAGATAATAAAGATTCGTACGCTAGTCCAACGCCTAATAATATAATTATTGACAATAACTGGGTACAGTATTCTCGTCAAACTGCCGACCAAGAAGCTATATCTATATGTAGAACAGCTGATTTTCAAATAACAAATAACCTAGTTGATAGTACTAACCCTTATATTGGAATCGATTGTAAAGAGTCATGTTATAATGGTATAATAGCATATAATGAGGTTTACACTAAGTCTTCAGGTAGCATATATATAGATGCTCATTCAACTTATCCTTGTTACAATATTGATATATTTAATAATTATATTCATGGTCAGTATGGGATAAAAGTTGGTTCTGAAGATGGTAGAGCAAATGTATATGATATCGGTATATACAATAATATCGTTGTTACAAGTAGTTATTGTTATAAATATGCTGATGTGGAAACTTCGCCATATGGACAAACCTTGGATAACATACGCTTTATAAATAATGTGTTTATTACAACTGGCGGGGTGGCTTGTTTAAGATTATATGTAGTTCCTGCAGGTTATACTAATTATTATACGAATATGGTTATAAGAAACAATATTTTTAAGGGTGGAGAAGCAATATCATTGAATAATCAACCTACAAGTGAGTTGACTGTCGACCATAATTTCTTCTGTACTGGTACTAAAAGTGATGTGTACGGTACAAATTATCTAACTGGAGACCCAAAATTCGTATCTTCAACAGATTATCATCTACAATCAACTTCCCCTGCGATAGGATTTGGAATTAACACAGATTATCAATCTATAGATGTTGATAGCAACCCAGTAACAAAAGGTACTACTATAGATATAGGAGCAGACGAATACAGCTCTAACGAAACCGTTACTAAGGATTCTGAAAATAATCCACCAAATAAACCAACGATAAATTGTAAGATTAACGGAAAAACAAATAAATATTATGAATATAAATTTGTGTCAACTGATCCAGACGGAGATAATATACTATATCGCATCAACTGGGGAGATGGTACTAAGGAGTTGTTGACAGGTCCATATCAATCAGGTTTAGAAGAATCATTTATTCATTTATGGTCTGAAAAAGGTAATTATATAATTAAAGTTAAAGCCCTAGATGCTGATGGTGCTGTGAGTGGCTGGGCAAGATTTGAGGTCAATATATATAATTATAATCCAATCACACAACTACTTAATAGGATATTAGAGCGTTTTAATTTCCTTGAGAATATACTAAATCAATACTATATCTAAAAAAACCTAATTTTAATAAAAACATCAAATTCAACGAATCATGACTTTTAAAAAAATAAACAAAAAAATTAAGATTTAAAATAAAATTGTAAATGATTTATTAAAAAAAATAAAAATTTATTTTTTAGGTTTAAAACCTTCTCCAAAAGCACCACTTTTAGACTGTATCATAACAGTTGCATTGCGTTTTTTTGCAAGTATCTTTGCTGCTTTTATAGCGTTTTCCTGTGTCCTATGATGACTAAAGATTTTACCTTTTGTTCTAACAGCCCAATCGCCTTTTACTTTATCTGGTTTACTAACAACATAAAGAATGTTTGCAGTTTTTTTGTTTATGGTTTCTGCTTTCTTTTCAGGTTCTATAATTTTATTAACAGGTTTTTTACCTATTTTTTTAAGATATGGCATTTTTGTTCTTGGGTTTACACCTACCTCATAACCATCAGGCATAGTACAAGGTGTACCACTCTTAGGAATATGAGAGCTGAAGAAATATATATCAATTTCTTTGTCTGCATTAGCAAGCTTAATTTTTCTTGTATAAAGAGTGTAATTATCATATTTGTATATATCTGATTTTTGTACTATTTCTGGGAGTATCTCCATATCTGGTTTTTCTACTTTATTAATTTTTTGAAGATACGGCATTTTTGTCCTTGGGTTTACACCTACTTCATAACCATCAGGCATATCACAAGGTGTACCACTCTTAGGTGTATGAGAGCACAAGAAATATATATCTACTAGTTTACCTGTGTTCTTCAAATTAACCTTTTTAGTATATAAAGTATATGGACCATATGTGAAAACTCTACTTTTTTCAAAGTATTTTTTTACATATGAGGTTAATAGATATATAATAACAATTATGTAGATTACAAAGAATATTATGTTTTCATAGACTCTGTTTCCAATGATTATTGCCCATATGGGCCATATACTAGCCCATATTGTATATATTATTGTAAATTTTCTAGCCCAGTTTTCACGTAATATAAAACCTGATGTTATTTTATATAGTGAGAATACTACTATAACATATAAGAATACTGTTATAACTAGATAAGGAATATATCCAAGTGAATCTAATGTATATCCATGGAATGGATATAATCCTGTAAATAGATAGTCATAGAAGAAATAGTATATTTCAAATATTAGGAATAATACTAAAAATAAGCTTATTCCTATTGGCATATTTTTATTCTTAGACATATCTTTTTCCTCCTATGTATAATAAACCTACAGCTATAGTGATTGCAAATGCTAAACCTGTTACTATATACCAGAACCAATTATCTTTATCTAAACCTATAGTTTTTGAGCCATCTGTTATTACAACTTCAATAGTTTCTGTATCATAATTACCTTCAGAGTCAGTAACATTAAGTTTTATAAGGTATTTACCTATTTTCTCATAGGTGTGACTTAGTTTTGAACCAGAACCAATGCTACCATCACCAAAATCCCATTTAAAGCTAAGAAGATCTCCATCAGGATCATGGCTACCTGATGCATCAAAATAAACAGGTTCTCCTACTATTCCAGTATATGGACCACCAAAATCTATGACAGGTGGTCGGTTAAGATCATATGAATCGTTATCATCTGGTTCGACAGGTATAACATCTGATTCTGAACCTTTATTTCTTAAAAGAGCTAAAGCTACTGAAATTATTCCTAGCCAAAATATTAGTTTTTTATGATTAATGATTGGGTTAAACTCTGATCTAATTACACTTATGCTATCTGTATTTGTATTACCTTCTAAGTCATATGCTTTTACAGTAATTGTATAGTTTTCTTCATCGCCACCTGGTTTTAAAAACCATATCCATGAATAGGGTGCAGAATCATCAGTTTTTTTAAGTTCATTATTTATATATAACTCTACCTTAGCTATTCCTTTCTCACTCTCTACTTGTACTTTAACATTTATTGGACCAATTATCTGAGGTTTGTATTCAGTTGATTTAAATCCTATATCAAAGAAATAAAAATGATTATTCTCAGGTTTTGTAATATTTACACTCACGATGCTAGTGAAAACAGCAGTTATTTCTTTGTCACTATTCATAGTTATCGTTGTAGGATTTGTAGACCCAGTGAGGTCGCCAGTCCATTTGGTAAATTTCCATCCTGCGTCTGGTGTTGCTCTAACATCAACTATGGTTCCTTCTAGGTATTTGTTACCTGTAGGTGGGTTGACATTTCCATTTCCATTTATGTTTATAGTAAGTGTGTAAAAAATACCGGTCTGGATGAATGTTGCAGTTATGTTTTTGTTTGCATCTATAGTTATATTTATTGGATTAGTTGATCCTGTGAGATCTCCGTTCCAACTATCAAATTCCCATCCGGTAACTGTAACAGCATTTAGTGTAACATTAAAATCTTTTAAGAATACTAATCCATTTGGATTTTTCTGAACAATACCATTACCTATAATATTTATTGTGAGTTCATAAACAATATATTCATGTATTTGGTCATCATCAGGATCATAGTATTTATCTGGTATTCCATCAAAATCATCATCGCTATCATATACCCATTCATATGTTCCATCATAATCAACATCAATCAAGTAAATATCAGTTAGAATATCATTATCAGGATCCCAGTATCTATCAGGAAGTCCATCATTATCTACATCTATAAAATGATCAATTTGGTCATCAAAGTCTCCATCTATTGATTTTATACTATCTGAGGAATTATCGGGGTCTTCATAAACTTCGTATCCATCTGATAAATCATCGTTTTCATCAATTGCTTTTTCATCATTAATATCATCATCCACGTCTATATATTTAGTAGCATGGGTACTATTATTATTACTATTGGAAATAAGTACAGTTGCATATGTGCTATTGCAACGGTATTTTCCTTGACAGGATTCATAAGCGGTAATATCTGCATGATTTACAAACTCGCCCATGTTGTTTCCTATAGCATCAAATTCAATGATCATGCTTTCATTATCAAATAGTGTTGTATCTTTAAATTGCCAAATTATAAATTTTTCATCAGGGGATATACTTGTTTCATTGTAATTTGAGTTACCAATATATATAAGTCCAGAAGGTAATCTATCTATTATTGTTATATTTTTAAGCATGCATTCACTAGTGTTTGGATCTCCATCCCAGTCATGATAAGTTACTTTTATTCTAAAACGGATTATTTCACCTGAATCTGTATTATAGGTATTCACCCAGTTTTCTCCATCTTTTATTGTTTTTTCTAAACTAATTGGATCCTCTGTTTCACATATTAAAACAGGTGAGCTTGGATAATCATTTAATTCGGTATAGTTTGTTGAATTATCTGGTATAAGTATAATAGATGATACACCAGGTATAAGTATCGAAATTAAAAGTATCATGCTTATAGCTAAAGCAAATATTTTTTTCATTTTATTTCATGCCTCATTTTTAATAAACCAATTATTTATATCTTATATCATGATATATAAAGTTTATTATACAAACATAGTAAAAAAGTAATAAATATATAAATTATTCAAAAAAAACAAAAATATCAATTCCAAAATAAATATAAACTACAAATTGATAAAGGATAAAGGAAGGAGAGGAGAGATAAATGGTTGCAAAAAAAGAATATATACAAACAAATATATCAGGATTTGATAAACTATTTACACATGGAATACCTAAAGGATCAACAGTTTTAATATCAGGAGGAACAGGATCAGGAAAAACCAACTTCTGCTTACAATTACTTATAAACCTAGCAAAAGAAGGAAAAAACTGCTATTATATGGGTTTTGAAGAATCAGAAGAAAGAATAATAGAACACATGAAAGACTTCGGATGGGACCCAGATGAACTAATAAAAAAAGGAAACCTTAGAATAAAAAGATTCCTAACAAGCGAAATATACTATCATGGAAAAAGAGGACAAGATGACATAGAAGCAATGATGACAAAAGACGTAGACCCACTACTAATGGAACTAGAACCACTAACAATAGCAGAAGACGTAGGATTCAAACCAGACATAATAGTACTAGATTCCTTAACCGCAGTATCATCAACATTCCAAGGAAAAGACCAATCATATAGATTCTACGTAGAAAGACTATTCAGATATTTTGAAACAATAGGAAGCACAAATTTTCTAATAACCGAAACAATAGAGATGCCTGAAGTATTCTCACCCACAGGGGTAGAAGAATTCCTGGCAGATGGTGTAATAGTATTTTATAACTTCAGACGAGAAAACGTACGTGAAACAGCATTAGAAATACTAAAAATGCGTGGTGAAAAACACCAAAAGAAAATCGTTGCCTTTAAAATAACAGACAATGGAATAAAGGTATATCCAGAACAAGAAGTTTTTACTGCGATACAAACCTAAAAAAAACATTTTTTGTTTATTCTTTTATTAAAAAGAATTATATATCAAATATTTATTTCAATATTTAGAAGGAATTTGGGATGCCTGACATAAACTTAATAGATTATGAACAAGTTAGTAAAGAAAATTTACAAAGAGCAATTGATAGAAAAAAACTTGATCTTATTATAAAAGAAAGACTTAAAACTTATAACCAAGGATCAATAGTTGTAATTCAAACACCTGCTGAAAATTATCTTGAAACAAATATTTCTTCTGTTAAATCCATGGTAGATAACGGATACGAAGGAATCTATCTAAGTTTCCAGAGGCCTTTTAAAAATATATCCTCTATCTTTGAAAAAAATGAAATTGATCTAGAAAAAATTTTTGTTGTAGATTGTGCATCTGTTTTTAGTGACTTAAATCACGAATTAAACCTACATAATGTTAATGTAGATTCAAGTTTTGATATAGATAACATTGTTGAAAAAATTTGTAAAAGTTTAGGATTTCTTAAAAGTAATAAAAAATTTGTTTTTGTAGATTCACTTTCTACTTTAGCATTACATAAATCATATACAGAAACATTAAGATTTTCAGAGCTTATGATTAATAAGGTTAGAAGAAATAAATCAGATGATGTAACATTTATTTTTAATGTTGCTAAAGAACTAGATAAAAAAAGATACCTTCAAGGTATTAATGTTTATGCTGATGAACATATTCATCTAGGTCTTTGCACTTAAAAATATTTTTTATATTTTGTTTAAAAAAAGAATAAATTTCTTCTGATTTTTTTAAAAACATTATCCTACATATAGATATAATTCAGATTAGAAGAACTTTATCGTCTTTTATACATATTTTTACTAATGTTTTTGTATCATAACCTGTTTTTTCTTTTACTTTTTTTACTCCATCACCTCTTTCTATTACACAAATAATATCTACTATATCGGTATTGAATTTTTTTAGACCATCCATAACAGCAATAAGTGTATCTCCTGTGCTGATTACAGAATCTACGATTAAAACTTTTTTATTTACTACCTTTTTTTCTTAATTATTAGGAAAAATATAATAAATAATACTGCAATTAATATACCTATAATTAGAAAAATAGTAATATTTATTTCATTAGTGCCATCATCTTTATCTTGAATTTTTGATGAATTATCATCATTAAGTTGATCTATATGATATACCGTTAATCCATTAATTTTATTATATTGATAATCATAATTACCGTCACCATCTACATCTATAAGATATGTTTCATTTCCTTTTCTATTTAGATCAATTTTTTCCTCTGAATCTAATTTGAAAAATTGATCATATACTCCATCTTGATCATTGTCTATTAAGTACCCGTTTATCTCATCTAATTTTATGAAATCTATATCTATGAAGAGTTCATAAAGTGTATATCCAGATTTTCCATGGTTTATATCTTCAGCTTGTAACTTTATTATATAAATACCAGCTTTAGACCAATTGTGAGTAGTATTTATCTTTGTGTTATTTTTTACATAACTAGTTATTGTGTTTTCTGTATTATCATCCCAATTAAAGATATATCTTATATTGTCGCCATCTGGGTCCTGTGAAACAACAGTGAATGTGTAATCTATGTTTAAAGTACCAGATCTAATCCCATCAACTATAGTCGGTGCCAAAGGATTTTTGTTAGGTTGAGTTATTTTTATTCTTATTGTATCGTTATCTTTTTGTCCATCGTCATCCTTAACTTCCAGTTTCACTATATATTCCCCAGCTTTTGTATAAATATAGGTTGCAGTTGGATTATTCGACCAATATGTATCAAAATTTCCATCGTTATTAAAATCCCATCTATATCCAGTAATATTCCCATCTGGATCATAACTTTTAGATCCATTAAAAATAATTAGGAAGTTTATGGTTCCTTGCCGTTGACTTAGTGAAGCGTCTGCTATAGGAGCTATAGGAGTTATATTACCACTGCCATCATCAGAACTATCATTAGTTAGTATAGTTGCTTTACCATTTGATATTACGTGAAGTATTTCAACTGGTTCAGGAGCTGCATTTAATATTTCGCTTTCTTTAATTATTAAATCACAGGAACTACCATTTGAACCAATAGCCTTAAACTTTATCTCTGCAATACATATTTCATTTGATGTAATTCCAGATATATTATATCCAGAAATATTTAAAATTTTATTTGTAGTATTTTTATATGAATATACTTCATACATTTCACATTTATATACATCTATTACTTGAAGAATGGATGTATTATAAGAAATAGATATTTTATATGAGCCTAAATTATTAACATTGTAAACTATGACCTTAGCTGTTTTAATTTGATTATGAGTAAGAGTTATGTTTTCAATACTTAATATTGTGGATAGTTGTGATCTAACTGGGATTATAGATATTAAAATGATAGAAGTAATTAAAATAGCAATATTTTGCTTTCTATTTTTATTTTTTTTAATAATTACCACCCCATTTACAAATATACTATAATTTTAATTTTATAAATTTTAAATCAACAACATATATTATTTATAAATAGTTTTTGTATAAAAAGTAGTTTTTGGCTTAAAAATTATTCTAGTCTAATCTATTAAAAAATAAATATTAGACTTTTTAATATAAAATTAAATTTTATTTTTTATTCAAAATAATCAAATTAATTTCACAATAAAATCTAATTAATTTTACATCATTAAAATTTTGTAATAAAATATTATACAAGAATATTTATTTTTATTTTGTAAACATTTAAAATAATTTAAAGATACAATGAAGAAAATATTGTATTTAAAAATATTTAGTGAATATTTAACATATAAATTACTAATAATTTTCTATATTACTATTTTTTTTGTTTTCTTTTAAAGAAAAGAAACAAAATTATAAAGATAAATACGATAAATATAATACCAATTATTATTATAAAATTATAAGGGTTATTAGAGTTAGTATTATTGTCATTTGGTATCGTGTTTGTTATAGTAATCAATGTAAGATTTTCATTATAATTACAATTTATTATATTAGGTTTCGGATCAGCTGTTAAAAACTCACAGTCTGCAATTTTCAGATAACATGAACTATTAGCAATTCCAATGGCTTTAAATAAAATATCTAAAAGTTCAAATGAACCATTCACTCCCTGGATAGTGTAACCGGTTAAAGTGACAGATCCATTATTATGACTTGTATAATTAAATAAAGAAAAATAATTACTATTAAAATCGATGACATCTATAACTTTTGGATCCCAAGACAGATTGATTGTAAATGATCCAAGATTTTTAACATCAGATATTTTTAATGCATTCCATTTTTCACTATCTTCAGTTATCTTAACATTATCCATGTTAATAGTAACAGTATTTTCACAATTCTCAGTAATAGAAAATGTTAATATAAGCATTAATGATAGGGAAATTGTTATAAATTTATCAGCTTTTTTTTTCATCATTATTCAATCCTGATTTATCATTTATCAAATTTGATTATAAAAATTATTGTATTATAAAATAAATCTTTAGTTTTTAAAATTTTTTAAAAAAAAATTTAGATAGGAAGAGAGAACTATTATTCTCCTCCTTTTTTGATTTAATTTTTGTTTTTTATGGATTTTATGGGTATAACGGACTGTAGTCAGGATCCATACCGCCACTTGCTACATATATAGCAAGATATCTTATATCACCTGAGTTCACATAGTGATCATTGTTTACATCACCGTCAGCATGCAAGGGTTTGTAGTTAGGATCATTACCGCCACTTGCTACATATATTGCAATATATCTTATATCACCAGAGTTAACATACCCATCTCCGTTCATATCTCCGTCGCTGGGGTTGTCACAGTTAATTTGTGCACATCCATCGATTTTGTTATGGTCTATTGGGGCTGGAGAAGAAGGATCATCGGTTAGTAGTTCGCTAGCACATATTGTTAGGTCACATCCATCCTCAGCCTCTTCATCAACTCTTTCAAATCCTATTCTAGCTATGAGAAAATCACCAGTAAGAGAATTACCACTGTTCATAGCACCTGTGATTAATAAATCACCATTGTTGTTATTCCATGAGGAAATAGGGATGTCAAAATCAGATTGGTCAACGCTTACAACATGTACTTCATCTGAATCAAAGCAGATATGGAAACTACCTGAACCAACCTCCTCAGTAATATATTGAGCACGGAGATATGCATAGGATGTACCATATCCACAGTCTATATCTACATCACCCATGCTTACACAAGCTTCATCTTCTGGTGGTTCTTCATCACAAGAAATATCGACATAGGCTGTATCTGTGTCTTTTTCTCCTTCATCGTCTGTAACGGTTAATGTTACAGTATATGTTCCTTCACTATTGTAGATGTGCTGCGGAGTTTTACCTGTTCCAGTTGCACCGTCTCCAAAGTTCCATTGATATGTAACTATTTTTTCACCGTTTTCGTCATTGTCATGGCTGCCGCCTCCGTTAAATATTACAGGATCTTCACAATTGCCTGTGTAACCACATTCTACAACTAGAGTAGATAGTGAATCAGCGACAGAGCCACTACATGCATCAGCAGTTGGTGGATATGTTGGTGGAACAACACTGTTTATATAGATACCTGTGCCGTCATTTGCATCGAATTCATATGCTAATCTTGGTGCATAATGTATAAATATTATGTCGAATTTTTCAGCTATGGTATCAGAAAACTCTGCGTAGGAAGTAACATTAACAACCCATCCAGCTATAAATGGTGGTGCGAAGTTACCAGGTTGAGGATATACTATATTATCCTTTAACCAGAGTGGATCAAGAGAAGTTCCAATTGCTTCTGCATCGATTTCATCATTTGAATCTGTATCCATTCCAAGAGTTGAAATCATGTTATTTCTTTCATTTATTGTATCAAGTTGAACGTCGGGTTCCCCATCTGTAACAAGGTTAACAACTTGACGATCTATCGGATCAAAGTTAGGAGAGTTAAACATTGCAGATGTAGCCACACTAAAGGCTGCAGCCATATCTGTTCCATCACCTACATACCCGATATTTCTAACGTTATCAGCTATTGTTTGGAAATTTGATCCATCGACAATAATCGGTGAATTCACTTCAAGGTTTGCACCAGCTGAAAATCTTACAACAGTTAATTCTACAGAACCATCTTTTGGAAGTATATTTTCAATTGCAGTTGCAATACCCTCTTTCATAGTATAAAAATCGGTAGGATTAATACTTCCAGATGCATCAACAAGCATAGCAAGTTGAGTGAATCCTGTACTACCACTATTACCATCGCCTATTGAAGAAAATATTTCATGTACATATGTAGTTTTTTTGCAAATATCGCTACGTTGCAAATTCATGTCGCTGTTTGGTGCTATCAAGGATGAGGTTATCAGGTATTCGTTTCCATCTGCCGTGCTGTATGAATATCCAACCATGCTACAGTCGTTTGTATCGTAATAGTCGCTTGTTGTTTCTTGATCAGGTAATACAAATTCTGTATAATGATTAGGTTGTGTATATACATTATAAGCTTCCCATTCTTCATAACCAACGTTAAATGCGTCAGTGGTGTGTAATCTTTCAACAAGGCAGGTATCGAATCTACCTTCAACATCTTCGTCTATGTAATAAAATTCTAATGGATCTTTCATTGCATCAAGCATTACACCTTCTGGAGGTAGACAGTTACCACGAATTTTTTGGAGCCCAATATCATCAATCATCAAATGATTTTCATTGAATGGTGGTAATAACCAAGCTATTTCATATGGATCTAATGATGCAAGGTATTGGGATGAAACATGGCTGAAATCATCAACATTTTTATATAACGGATATTGCCACATAGGTGATCCTTTAGGTATAGGTGATTGGAAAGTTATGTATTTGAATCCATTGTTTTGATCTACATAGATAGCTGGCATATCATATCTCATACCATCAACATAGAAGGTTTCACCTGCTACAAGTACTCGTCCTAAATATATTCTTAGGTAGTCGTCATCTGCGTTTTGAACACGTAGATACCATCTATGACAGGGATCATCATAATTATATGAAATTATGTTTCCTCTGTCAAAGAAAACAGGTATTATTCCTTGATTCCAAAAATCTTCAGTAATAGTATATGATTCCGGAGATGATATAGCTTCATACATATTTCCAGTATAACTTATTGTATAATCAAGCTTATCCACTAGGGGGTCGTTGTTCTCAAAATTGTCAATAATGACCTTATGATCCATAAAATAGAGAGGTATTCCAATATATGAATTATCTGTGAACTTGAATTCTTTTTCAACAGCAATATATCCATCAGTCAACTGATTAGAATTAAAATCTGTATATACAACATCTAACAAACCTGCTTCCTCCATACCAGGTATGTCTTTGTTAGCTGATTTATATGGAAGAACCACTTTGGTTTCTATAGGATAACCTACAATCGGCTCCCTGTTAAGTGTTGTTAAGAAATATGTTGTTTCGGTAACTATTGCATCAAACGTTTCAACAGGTTGCAACATTTCACCTGAACAAGCATCCATTAAGGAATCAATCGTATGATAATATCCAGGCTCGTAGAAAAGACGTAAAAATATTTTTTCACTTGCATCACCCTGGGCTTTAATTTCATATACACCTCCATGCCCATCAATGAAAGTTGGATTAAATGTTATACTATCTTTTGTAATTACACCTGGGTCGAAAGGATCTGATTCATCATCATAAACAAAATCATCTGCACCAGTATATGACTGTGTTGGATAAGCAGCGTTATCTTCACCATATATCCTTACCGAAGGTTCATTTATTCCTTCGTTTACAAAGAAATCAATATCGTTGTATGCATCAAATTCAAAGACATATCTAGGCATTTGATAATAATCAGCTCTTTCACCATATAGTGCTATTGTAACTACTCTATCATATATCTCATGTTCATCATAAGTTTTACATTCGTTGCTACGGTCTATGTTTACTACGCTGTTTGGTGCAATAAAAGAGGTGGTAATCAAATATTCATTTCCATCTGCTGTGTAATAAGATGCACCTTGCCAGTTTAGGTCATCTGCATCATAATAGTCGTTCATTGTTTCTTGATCAGGTAGAACAAATTCTGTATAATGATTGGGTTGAGTGTACACATTGTACCAGTACCAGTATTCATTAACTCCTATGGTTTCTAGTCTCTCAGCTAGACTGCTATCAAACCTACCTTCAATATCTTCGCTTATATAATAAAACTCTAATGGTTCTTTTATAGCATCAAGAAGTATACCAGCCTCAGGTAAACAATAGCTGTCAAAACCAATATCATCAATCATCATATGATCTTCATTGAATGGTGGTAATAACCAAGCTATTTCATATGGATCTAATGATGCAAGGTATTGGGATGTAACATGGCTGAAATCATCAACATTATAGGATAATACATTATTCCACATAGGTGATCCTTTTGGTATAGGTGATTGGAAAGTAATGTATTTAAACACAGGCAGATCTCTATCATTATCGTAGTCTACATAGATTGCAGGCATATCATATCTAACACCATCAACGTAGAAGGTTTCACCTGCGACAAGTACTCTTCCTACAGTAATTCTCAGGTAATCAGCATCTGCATTTTCAATACGTATATACCATCTATGACAAGGATCAGTATCAGGCTGTATATTATTATCTCTATCAAAATAATAGTTAAAACCCCAAAAACTTTCTAATATAGTATGTTGAGCAGGAGCTGAAGCTTGATCATACATATTTCCAATATAATAAATTGTAATATCAAGTTTATCATTAAATGGGTCATTATCCTCAAAATTATCAATAACAACCTTATGATCCATAAAGTCGATTATAATATCTTGAGTATAATCAACATTATCAAACGTAAATTCTTTTTCAACAGCGATTGCACCATCAGTATAACCAGTTATAGGATCACTAGTATCATCGTCAGCCCAAACCATATCTAATAAACCTGCTTCCTCCATACCAGGTATATCTGGATTACTTGAAACATATGGTAGAGCAATCTTAGTTTCCCCTGGATATCCATAAGTTGGATCTCTATCATAGAGTGTTGTTAAGAAATATGTTGTTTCGGTAACTATTGCATCAAACTGTTCAACAGGTAGCAAATTGATATCTGAACAATCATCCATTTTGGAATCAACACCATGGTAATATCCAGGTTCATAAAAAGCACGTAAAAAGATTTTTTCACTTGCATCACCCTGGGCTTTTATCTCATATTCATCATGTCCAAACCAAAAAGCCGAGTTGAATGTAATACTATCTTTTTCAATGATACCTGGATCAAAAGGATCAAATTCTTCAGGATATATAAAATCATTTGAATCGTAATATGACTGAGTTGGATAAACAGCATTATCTTCACCATAGATTCGTATAGATGGTTCAGAATCATTCGTTTCTGGTGCTACTATATTGACGGGTGTTATTACAAAAAAAGCAGATAATAACATAATAAACACCACACAACTGCTTAAAATTTTATTTATATTTTTTTCTTTTAACATTTTTTTCCTCCATATATACAACTTTTTCTATAAATTTCCAAATATTTTTTTATCTCCCTTAACCCACATACTTCTTACTAAGCATTAGTAGAAAAAATAATTATTAAGATCCTCTGATTCCCCTCAATATTATTTTTCCCACCCAATATTTTTTATATTTACAGAATTGATACCCTAGACAGTATGAGGTCAAACCTTAAATAATATTTTAGTACAAATAATTTACGGTTTTTTCATAAATAATATTTAAATAATATAAATGTTAGAATATTATCTCAAAATATGTAATATTATAAATTTAAAGTTTTAATTTATCGAAGACTTTTATTTAATATATAGAATAAAAAAAGTTTGCATAGAATAAAATTAAATATATTTTGTATGATAACGTAGTGATTAAATGGATATACTAAACATACTTGAGGAAGAACTAAAAAACCTTCCACCAGACTACATAATATACATAGAAACCACACCAGAAAAAACATTAGAAGTCAGCAACGCTATAGTAAAATATTTTTCTACAAAAAACGATAAAGGTATAATAGTATCAGCAAATAGACCATATATAACTCTTTTAAACATATACAAAAATAATGGTATAGATACAAAAAAAATATACATAATAGATTGTATATCAAAAAGCTTAAACGCAGATAATAAAACCCCAAACGTATCATTTATAGAAAATCTATCAGCATTAACCGATATATCACTATCAATAGATGAACATATTAATAATTCAACTTCTAAAAAATTCATATTTTTTGATTCACTAACAACAATGTTACTTCATAATAATCCAAATATACTTGCAAGATTTATACATAAAATACTTACAAGAATGAGGCTTAACAGTGTTGGTGGAGTAATTATATCATTGCAGGATATAAACAATAGAGAAGTAAGAGCAGAAATAGCACAACTATGCGATAAAGTTATAAAGATATAAAAAAAAAATTTATATTTCTACAAATACATCTTCAAGATAACTAGGTGATTGATAATGCTTTTGAATAGTATTTTGGTCTAGTACTTTTGGATAAATCGCTACTTCATCTATATTACCATAGAAATATCTACCAAAATAGATAGGGTTATTATTTCTTAAATCTGCATTTACATATGTTGTTGTTATCACTGGAGCCGCATTGACGTATAATATAACTGTATCAGTACTTTTCGAATACGTTAAAGCAATATGACGCCAACCTGAAGAACCATTAATTGGTATAGAATAGGTATTATCTTTGATAGTACCAGATATCAGAGTACGATTCATATAAAGAGCATAGCTATCTTCTTTACAGATACCT
>Ga0256868_10000796_pt1 | contig 17864 bp, 17 predicted proteins | sample RVTome_13_FD_187341 | JGI IMG/M metagenome (GOLD analysis project Ga0256868, IMG submission 187341) | Soil microbial communities from uranium-contaminated site in the Upper Colorado River Basin, Wyoming, United States - RVT92D227 HiSeq ...
GACCAGCTGATCAGGCGATTCGGGGAGGTGCGCTATCGCTACTATCTCGACTACCGGGAATACTATCGGATATTCTTCTTCCGGCAACACAGGGATGTCGATGTCGCACGGCAGCTCCTCTCCCACACGCTGGTCCAGGAGAATCTGGAAAAGGGGATGCGCAATTTTCAACGCTTCATAGGGGTTATCCAAAAGGGGATTGATCAGGGGGTCTTCGCCCCGGCAGACCCCCGGAAGGCGGCGGTGGCCTTCTGGGGTGCCATCAACGGCGTTCTCTTTTTCTACGAGGAGGAGTTGAGCAGAGAGTTTATCGGCATAGAGATGGAAGAGTTGATTCACTATACCATCGATCTTTTTATAGATGCCCTGAAAAAGCGATAGGGAGGATGATGACTATGAAAACAAGGATTTATTGTTTAGCCGTCGCCTTTATTTTTGTATTGATCACTGCCTCCTTCGGAGGTGCGGCTATGATGACCCCTCCTGCTGAAGGCGAGCAGGGGTCTGCACCTTTGGCTAAAGAGCCACCTCCGGCTGTTACCAGCCCGCAGGGGCAGGGTTCTTCTCCGGCTGCTGGCGATCAGAGTACCACTTCTCCTGCTACAGATCAGCAAGCCGCTAGTCAAGGGGGTGCTCCTCCTGCTGAAGGCGAGCAGGGTGTAACTTCTCCTTCGACGGGTCAACAAACCCCTAGCCCGCAGGGGCCGAGTTCTTCCTCGGCTGCTGGCGAGCAGAGTAGTTCTCCTGCTGCTGCGGGTCAGCAGGCTACCAGCGAGCAGGGTGCTCCTCTGGCTAAAGAGCCACCTCCGGCTGCTGCCGCGCAGGGTGAAACCCCCTCTGCAACGGGGTCGCAAGGCGCCTATACTGCTACTGGTGCTTCGCAAGGGACTTCTGCTCCAGCTGGCGAGCCGGGTATCGCCCCCCTTAGCTTAAAGGAGAGCATCGGCATCGCCTTGCAGAAGAGCCCTTCTGTCCAGTCGGCACAAAGTGCTATCAAGGAGGCCCAATACCGGCGCATGGGCGCTGTCAGCGACTTCCTCCCGCAGGTGAACATGCAGTACAGCTATACCAGGCTGGATAAGCCGCTCTTTTTCAGCTACCTAGGAACGAAGGACAACTATAACTGGACGACCAGCGTTATCCAACCCGTCTTCACCGGCGGCGCCCTGACCAATAGCTATTTATTGGCCAAGCTCGGGGTTGACATGGCCAAGCTGGACTTGGAGAAAACTAAGCGCGACCTGGTCCTCGAAGTAAAGATCTCCTACTACGGGGTATTGACGGCTGAAAAAGGAGTGGAGGTAGCCCAACAGGCGGTGCAGCAGATGGAATCCCATTACACGGTTGCCCAGGCCTTTTTTGAGGTGGGGATAACTGCCAAGAACGACGTCCTGCAGGTAGATGTCGAACTGGCCCAAGCGAGACAAAACCTCATTGCTGCCGAGCACAACCTGGAGGTCGCGCGCGCCGTCTTCAATACGCTCCAGCGCCGAGATATCAACGAGCCAGTCAGACTGGCGGAGACCCTGGAGTATACCCCCCTGACCATCGACATGAGTGCCTTGTATGAGGAGGCCTTACGGGAGAGACCGGAGATCAAGCTGTCCGACCTGGGGATACAGTCGGCAAAGAAAGAGGTGGGGATTGCTGCCAGCAAGCTCTTCCCGCAACTGAGTATCGTCTTCGCCTATACACGTGAAGGGGATGACCCCTCGGTCAGCGGGTCCCGGTTTCAATCCGATCCGGATTACTGGAACGTGATGGGTGTTGCCGAGTGGACTATCTGGGACTGGGGTAAGGCGTGGTGGGGGGTTGGGGAAAGCAAGGCCAGGGTATTCCAGGCGGAGTGTGACCTGCAACGGGTCAAGGACGGAGTGATCCTGGAAGTCCAGGCAGCTGCCCTCAAAGTAACCGAGGCAAGGAAGAACATCCAGGTGGCGGAGACGGCGGTAAGCCAGGCAGAGGAAGACTCCCGCATCAATGAGGAGCGATTTAAGGGGCAGGTGGGCACCACCACCGATGTGCTGGATTCCCTGACCCGTCTGACCCAGGCCAGGACAAACTACTATAGCGCCCTGAGCGACTATAACGTCGCCAAGGCCCGCCTGCAGAGGACCATCGGCAGCATGTAAGGGAGGGGATGCCGGACGCGAGTGCTTAATACAGGAGGTCTTTATAATGCCTTCGCTCAACAGGCAAAGCAATAATAGAGAATAATAGTAGATGGATATACATAAAACAAAAGAAAAGTTTAAACATCTGAAACGGAGCCATAAATTTATCGGCATTGGCCTGGGTATTGTTGCCTTATTGGCCCTCATCTGGTTCGGCAAATGGTTGACGTATCGTATGACGCATGCCACCACCAATGCCGCCTTTGTCAAGGCTGACCTGGTGGACCTCGCACCGCTGGTGTACGGCCACGTATCCGAAATTCTGGTTGATGAAGGCCATTCGGTCAAAAAAGGGGACGTCCTCGCTGTTTTGGATGATCGAGATTACAAACAGGCGTTGGAGAAGGCCCAGGCCTATTTTCGAACAGCGCAGTTTAATTATGGGCGATATGAAAAACTCTACAAATCAAGGTCTATTTCCAAAATGCAGTTTGAAGGTAACGAACTAGTCCATAAGGCAGCCAAGGCCGATCTCGAGATGGCCAAGCTGAATCTGGAGCACACCACGATTATAGCGCCGTTCGACGGAATCATTACCAAGCGATATGTGCAACAGGGCAATTTTGTCGGTCCGGGATTGCCCGTCGTCAGCATCTATGATCCCGCCACCATTCATGTCATCGCCAACCTCGAGGAAGGAAAGTTGAAGGGCGTGAAAATCGGTCAATCGACCGATATCTGGGTAGATGCCTATCCCGGTATAAAAGTTAAGGGAGTCGTGGAGCGCGTAGGCGAGGCGTCGGCGGCTGAATTTGCTTTGATCCCCCGCGACACCTCTGCCGGAGAATTCACCAAGGTCGTTCAGCGCGTCCCCATAAAAATATCGATTCCCAACGTGCAACAATATCCGTTCCTCCGTCCCGGCCTCTCGGCTGAAATAGGTATTTCCAAAAAATAATGACGACTGCCACACATACCGACGATGGGAGAAAATGGGTATCGGCAATCATTGTCACCGTCGGCATCTTCATGGCCCTGCTCGACACGACTATTGTCAACATCGCACTCCCCAAGATGATGGCCGCCTTGGAGGCGGACTATTACGGCATTCAAATGGTGGTGATCAGCTACCTTCTCGGGTCGGCCATCTCCATGGCGGCGGTTGGGTGGTTGGGAGACCGTTTTGGCGCCAAGGCCATTTTTTTAGCAGGCCTGGGTATATTTACCGGCATGAGCGTCCTGTGTGGCATGGCGTCAAGCCTGACATTCATGGACGCCCTCCGTTTTTGCCAAGGCATTGGTGAGGGCTTCATCATCCCCACCGGCTTGGTGATTTTGTATGAAACGTTCCCGCGCGAGGAGCATGGAATGGCCATGGGGCTCTACGGATTAGGCGCGTCCCTTGCCCCGGCCCTGGGTCCGACCATCGGCGGCCTCATCACCGAGCACTTAAGCTGGCGCTGGATATTCTACGTCAATCTTCCCATCTGCATCGTCGTGACCCTAGCCGGCTGGTTCATCTTAAAGCGGGTCAAGGCGCTGGAAAAACCGAAGGTCCCGTTCGATGGCTGGGGGTTTATCCTCATGGCGATTTCCCTATCGGCCTTGATCCTTTTCTTATCAAAGGGGCAAGAAAAAGGGTGGTTGCAGTCGGATTATATCCTGACGTTGATGCTCATCTTCGTTATCACCTTTATACCGTTTGTTGCCGTGCAGTTGCGGCGTAAAGAACCGCTGCTCAATATGCGCCTTTTTTCCAAACGAACCTTCGCCATCGGCGTAGCTGTCCTGGCCCTGTTCTCCTTCGCGACCTATGGTCTTTGGCTGTTACTGCCGATCTACCTGGAAAAGTTGCGTCAATATACGACCCTGACCTCGGGGCTGATTCTGTTTCCGGGCTCGCTTGCCGGTGCTTTATCTATCCTTGTTGCCGGCATCTTGTGCGATCGCTGGCAACCGAAGGCCGTGCTTCTTATCTGTTTGGTAGGAGGTGCGCTCATGAGCTTCGATTTTCACACGGGCGTCGACACCCCAAAATCTCAGATTATCTGGGATTATGCCAAATGGATCATATTCACCGGCGGGGTCTTCGTCCCCGCGACCGTGATTTCCTTGTCGGCTCTCTCTGCAAAACATATTAACATGGGCTCAACCATCTTAAACATAGTACGCCTCATCTTTGGCTGTATCGGCACTGCCGTCTCCGTCTCTCTCTTTTCCAATAAAACAGCTACTTTTTATACCATCCTCGCCAGCAAGGTTAACTACGGCGCGCCGGCGACGAGGGGGTTGATAGGGGAACAGATTTTTTTGCACGGGAACGCCTTGGTGGGTCCGGCCCTACAGAAGTTTCAGGCAATACTGCAAGGCTACATCTCGAGCTACGCCAGCTCGTATGCCCTGGAAGCTACCTTTCGAATGTTAGGCCTCGTGATCTGCGTCGCCTTGATAGGCGCCCTGTTTATAAAACATCGTAAGGCAAGCAGTTCAAAAGTAGTTATTCACTAAAAGAATACCTAGACACCACGGTGCCTTTCATAGTTATGACACGAGGGAGGACAGTTGTGGCCAATGAACTATTAAAGGGCGCGGGATTTCAACACCACAATGGTCCTGTCCATCTAATCCAGGAATGGGGAGGGGCGGGTGACCTGCTTGGACAATGCGAGAAAAAGTGAGATGGTTTACGAGGGATTTGTCTCTTTCCTTTTCGACAGATAGAAGAACAGGACAATCCCGCTGATGATCATCAGGGAGGAGAGCAGCTGCCCCATGGTAAGGGGACCGAGGACAAATCCGAGCTGCTGATCCGGCTCCCTGAAGAACTCCACAAAGAACCGGAAGATCCCATAGACAAAAAGAAATACAGCCAACAGCCCGCCGCCGGGGAGTTTTTTGCCTTTCAGGAACCAGAGGATGACAAAGAGACAGCCTCCTTCCAAGGCGCTCTCATAGAGCTGGGAGGGGTGGCGGGGAAGAGATCCGCCTTTTGGGAAGATCATCCCCCAGGGGACGTTGGTCACGCGGCCATAGAGCTCGCCGTTGATGAAATTGCCGATTCTCCCTAACCCCAAACCGATGGGGGCGGTGACGATGAAAAGATCAGCGATCTTCCAGAAAGACCTTTTATGCCTCCAGCAAAAAACAATGCCCACGATGAGCACACCCAACAATCCCCCGTGAAACGACATGCCGCCATGCCAGATGGCAAAGATCTCCAGGGGATTGGCCAGATATATCGGCAGGTCATAGAACAGCACATAGCCGAGCCTGCCGCCGATGATTAATCCGAGCATGAGATTGACAAAGAGATTCTCTACCTCCTGCCCGGAAATCCCAAATGCCTTTTTCTTCATCTGGTAGCGGACAAGGAGATAGGCGGCGATGAAACCGATGACATACATCAATCCATACCATCCTACTTGAAAGGGGCCGAGTTTAATCAGGACCGGGTTAATATTGACAGTCATGCATTTCTCCTTTTTCTGCTGCTTTTAGCTTATTGAAGGCATCGCAGGGTAACAATGGCCCTGTTTTTTTCCTCCTTGATCTGAGTTTCGAGGGGCAGGAAGTGCTTGATCACCCAGAGGTTGGTGCGCAGGTGATCGGTGATGCGGGCGGCTGATATGGTAGATTCACCCCTTGCCATGGCGAGGAAGGGGAGGATCTGATCCCCCATCCATTCGTCGAGCGCAGCGCCGGAGTTAAGCTGCCTGATCAGGGCAGAGGCTGCCTCCTCCCCGACCTCCTCGGCCTTCTTGCCTTGGGCGCCGAGGGCGTTGGCGCCGAGGCGGGTATGATTTGCTACGGCCCAGAGGTCGATGCCCGAGCCAGGGGAGGCGGCTGGCCCATACTTCACCGCGATCTCGCAAGGCACGCCTAATTTCTTCAAACTGGCCATCGCACCTTCTTGCTGGCGCTCAGCCACCCTCCTCTGTTTCAATGCAGCCGCGGCATGCGATCTTCCGCGAATGAACGGGATTTTCCCCGGCTCCAGGAATTGCACAGGGGAGAGATCTGCCCTTTGTAATTCAACTGAGACCTCCCCACCGCCACGGGGGAAATACCCGCGCTTGGTCAGCGCTATCTTTCCACTATAGCCCATCTGTGACAAGACCGGCAGGGTCACCTCCTGACAATAGCCGAGGGTCGGCGCCCAGGGGACATCGGTCCCACCCCGTATGATGAGCAGCAGGGGGGAAAGGGCCTTGGCAGCCGGCAGCATGATGGTCTGCAAGATCAAGCCGATGGCGCCGGCTGTCCCCACATCGATACGGAGGGTCCCTCCGGCAATCCTGCCTGGTTTGAAGGTTACCTCCGCGGAGCCCACGTGTAGGCCAGAGACCTCGGCGTGGCAGAGCGCGGCAAGGGCCTTAACCCCGGCTGCGTGCTGCGGGCGCAGCCCGGGCCTGGGCCTTCCCTTTCTGATATTCCGGATCCTGCAGGGGGTTTCCAGATAGGCGGCGAGGGCGACGGCGGTGCGCAGGATCTGCCCACCCCCTTCGCCGTATGAACCGTCAATCTCAATCATTCATAGATCCAGCCCTGAGTACGGTGTCTCAGCATCTCCACGAAACCCTCCAGCCGCAAGCGGGTGCGGGCATCGAGCGGAGCTGGCCTGTCACCCTCGATGGTCAAGATGGGGAGCTTTATCTCCTGGCGCAGGAGGATGTCCTGGACCTGGCGGAAGCAAAAGGACTGGACGTAGTGGATGAGCCCCGCGATCTCCCTCCGGCTGATCTCCTCCTTGATGTCCTGAAGCCGCGTGAAGAAGGAGTAGGGGTAGGTGTAGTGGAGATACTGCTCCACGATATCATCAGTGACAAAGGGCATGCTGAACTGTCGCTGCAGCTCGTTGAAGACCACCCTGGCCCCGAGCTCTTCCAGATACGCGTAGAGATCGGTGAAGATCGGCGGGACACCGAGATATCCCAGGCGGACGCCGTCGGCTTGCGACTGCCGCGCCTTAGCTTCGGCGAGGAAGCGATCCACTTCCTGTTCGAAGCTTCGCCAGTCGCCGTTCATGTCGCTCGTGCTCACCAGAAAGAGGTGGTTTTCCGATCCGGTGACCACGCCCTCCTGCCAGGTGAGGCGGTCTATCTCCTGGACCTTGCCCCTCACCCGATCCAGCTGTTCTTTGGCCTCCTGCACTGAGGCCTTGGTCACACCGAAGTGCTCCCTCATCCGCTCTATCTGTAGGGCCAACAGGTAGCGGTCCTGATCGTAGGGATAGGCAAAGGGAAAGATCCGCACCCCGGCAGTCTGGAGCACCTCCATGAGGGCGTGGGTATTGCTGCAGTCCCCCTGGGTGACTGCCACCACCTCCTTGATCCCCTCATCGAGGGTGACCCCATAGATGCCCTTGATCCACCCGCAGGTCGTGCGCGGGAAGCCGAGGGCCTCGGCCTTGGCCAGGAACGCTTCTTTCCGGGGGCTGGTGATGAAACGGTTGTTAAGGTCTACGGGGACCTTGCCGGCGGCGAAGATGATCTCCACGGGGATGGTGGTGGTAAGGCCTATCCGCTGATCTGCCTTCGCTGTCATGCCGCGGCCAGCCCCTTGTCCCTGCGCCAGAGGAGCATGTCGACGAAGGCCTCGAGCAGGGTCTGTATCCTGCTCTCCACGTCCTGTTCATCGAGGGTCAGGGTGAGGACAGGTATGCGGTGGTCCTTGCTCACCTGCTTGAGGACGGCGGCGGCGGTGGTCTCGGGCATGCAGGTAAAGGGCATGAGGTGGACAACCCCGTCATAGCCCTGGCGTGCCCTGATGATGGTCTCCCCGACGGAGCTGTTGCACTCCGCTCCGACATCGTAGCCGAGATATTCCTCGGCTGCCTGATAGAAGCTCTCCCGTTCTCGCTTGTGCTCCCTTCCTACCCCGAGGCTGCGGTTGATATGGGTGCTGAACCAGGAGCTCCTCGTCACCGTCACCCCCAGCTCCCCGAGGCGCTGTTCCACCCCGCCGTTGATCTCCGGGTCCATGACCGTATAGAGCTCGCCCACTATGGCCACCCTGAGGGGCCGGCGCGCCGGGTCCTGCTCGGTTTCGGTAATAATACGCCCCCCTTCTTGCACTGCCTCCCCGATTGTCTTCCCCCCTTTGGCCTCGTCGAGCATCCGCAATGCGCGCTGCAGATTGCGCTGGGTGCTCCCTCTGACTACCTCCCGGGCCCGCACCTGCATAGCCAACTTCTCCAGGTGTTCGGTGGCCAACATCTTGCGCCACCCGATATAGAGGGCATAGGGAAAGGTAAGGTAGTTCCGGGGGGTGAGTTCCTTGCGCAGGGGCTTGGTCTCCTCGTGGTTTTTTTTCAACGCCGCCCACGTCAGCCGCGAGGGGATGGTGAGCCACCGATAGTGCAGCCCGAGGTCCTTCAAGATAACCTGGTGGACCAGATCATAGAGCCCGAGCCGGCAGGGCGGACCGCTGCCCACCATGACGATGGTATCGGCGCCGTGCTGCAGGGCCTCGATGAAATTGCCCAGGATTACCTTGAAGGGGAGACAGATGCACTCATTGGAGTTCTTCACCCCCAGGGCCAGGGTCTTGCGACTGGTCATGGGGGGGACGAGGTAGGGGATCCCGGCGGTTTCGGCAATGGCCTTGCAGAAGATGTGCATGGTGCCGAGGCGGGGAAAGGTGACCCTCATGTATTGTATCCTGCAGCGACCCTGCCCTTGTTCATCTTGTTGCGCGGGAATTCTTCCCAGGCAGCGTCGGCAAAGGGTTTGAACTGGCGGGCATAATCATCTATCTGGTCCGCCAGCTCGGTGAAGAGCAGCTCGGCGTCGGGATGGGTAAAGCGGCTGGCGTGGTTGAGGGCTATATCCCTCTCCTGCGCCGGCTCATCGATGAGCATACAGGGGCGGAAGGGGTTGTCGCTCAAGGGGTGGCGGGAGCGGATCTCCTTAAACAGGGGGGAGTTGAGCGTCTCCAAGAGGCTTTTTCCCTTCATATTAACCCCCGAAATAATCTCTGAGGAACCGGAAAAGTGTTCCGGCACCCAAACGATGTTTCTTGATGTGATGCCAGATATCCTGCATCGCCTTTTTCGATCGGGTATAATAGAGAAGGTGCGCCTTGAGCAAAAGCCACTCCATTCGGATAAATGAGAGATGGTCGTGCTTAAAGACCAAATGCTGCATATCAAAGAATGACCACGGTGATCTCCACTTGAAGATCCGGTCCTTCACTTCCTCGTAAACAGCTGTGCCCGGGTAAGGGGTGAGAATGGAGAACTGAGCGACATTGGTATCGAGCCTTTTCGCAAAACGGATGGTTTCATGAATCATCTCGACGGTATCATGGAGCCCTCCCAGGATATAGGAGGCATGAATCTCCAGGCCATTCCGCTTCAGCATCTCCACCGTCTGAACAGTTTCCTCCACCTCAATCCCCTTTCGCAACTCTTTAAGGGTTCTCGGACTGGAAGACTCCACGCCGATAAAAACCGACTTTGCCCCTGCCCTGACCATTTCTTTAATCATTGCTTCGTTTCGAAGCAGGAGATCTATCCTGGATAAGCACCACCACCAGAGATCGAGTTTCTTTTCAATGATCCCATGACAAATTTCAATCACCCTCTTCGGGAAGAGGTTAAAGGTGTCATCCACAAAGGCGGCGGCATTAAAATGATATCGGTGATAAATCTCTTCGAGTTCGTTTAAAACGGAGGCAACGCTTCTTGTCCTCACTTTCTTGCCAAAGAAATGAGAGGAAGCACAAAAGGCGCATTGATAGGGGCATCCCCGGCTGGTGATCAAAGGGGTGATGTCACGGCCCCCAAATTTAGTCCTCCGATAATCGTCCATGTTAATAAGATGCCTGGCAGGAAGGGGAAGACCGTCGATATTTTCAATGAAGGGTCTGGGAGCGGTTCGGACAAGTCCTCCGTTCGAACGGAAACTGATTCCCTGGATCGAATCGAATTGGCCATTTTTCTTCTCCAAGGCAGCAACCAATGCTGAAAAGGTGACCTCTCCTTCTCCACGAACGATAAAGTCAACTCTTCGGGTGGAAAGGATTTCTTCGTCCACATAGCCGGGGTGTGGACCACCCATCACCACCGTGCAACCGCTCGCTTTAGCTCTCCCGGCTAATTGGAGGGCCTGACGATGACGGGTGGTATCCGTGGAGATACCCACCACGTCATATTTTTTAAAATCGATATCTTCCTTCTTCCTCCGAACAGCTAAGTCTCTGACCGCGACCTGATGACCTTCCTCTTCCGCATGCGCCGCGATATAAAGAAGGCCGAGGGGGGGGAAGAGGACCCCCGTTGCTTTCAGGGTCCCCGTAGGAGCAGGATTGACTAAAAGAATCTTCATCGCAGTTCAAAATTCAGTATTTCAATTTTTTGATTTAAGTTTTCCCATCTACTATTGACCATCTGCCATTAATGTGGTACTGAGATGGCGATAGCATCCGCGGAGATCACCCCGGCAGGCCACCACGTGATGGTCTGCCAGAAGCCCAATCACCCCACATTTATTCTCGTGCTCAGTGCATTCGCATCCCTGGCTGGTTTTTCGGTTGGTTTCAGGAGGAACACTATAGGGATTACCCGCGACCTCTGCAATAGTCTTGCAGAAGATGTGCATAGAACCCAGATGGGGAAAAGTTACTTTCATCGTGCCTACCCACTACCTTTTTCCCCTGCTGAAAGGGGCTCAGGATTTCGACTCTCAATTTTCTCCTGTAGCACACCGAACCTCTTTTTGCAAGCCTCAATCAGGAACTCCAACTCTGTCTCGAATCGAGAGGTTGAGAGGTCAACCTCCTTTGAGACTTCTGCCCGAAGCAGTCGAAAGCCGGATTGACTGTCCGTACTGTTTGCATGGCAAAGCCGTGAGGCTGTCTTCCCCCCCCAAAGCTTCCAGAAGCGACGGAGGAAGATCCTCGTTCCAAATTCTCCCAGTCAACCATCCATCGCAGGAAGAAGTTGTGAGGAAATATGGCAGCGTCTACGAGATACAATCCCTACGATAACACTTGATTAATAAATTTGTTATAATACTAATGAAGATTGTTATGTGAATCCCTTTCCAGTATCTCGTGGAGAATCAGGGGGAGAGGGTTACTGCTCGGCTTTTAGGGGTGTGACTACTGTAATATACTATAGGCAACGAAAATATGGGGACTACCTACGATGCAGTAATCATTGGTGCAGGGATGGGGGGACTGAGCTGTGGTACCCTTTTGGCTAAGGAAGGGCTCAGGGTACTGATCTGTGAACAATCCTCAAAACCCGGCGGCTACTGTGTGAATTTTAAGCGCAAGGGGTTTAACTTCACCCCTGCGATCCATTACCTCAATGAATTTGGCCCCGATAGCCAGATGCAAGAGGCCTTCCACACCTTGGGCCTTCCACCTGAGATCGAATTTTGTCCGCAGGACCCCCAGCGCCGGATAATTACTCCCCATTTTCATCTCACCCTCTCCACTGATATTGATCGGTTCGAAAGGGATTTAATCCACCTCTTTCCCAAGGAAAGGCAATCTATCCATACCTATCTAGGGGAATGGAAGAGGCTGGTTAAGAACATAGAGGGCCTTTCCATCAAATCTCTTGATCTCATCAGCCTCACAGAGCGGTTTCAGCTATTGTATAAATTGATCAAGACACCTCAACTCTTCCGGTACCGCGGCAAAACAGCCCAGGAAGTCTTGGACTCTTATTTCAAAGACCCTCTCTTAAAGTACCTCCTCGCCTTTGGTGTCCGTAAGGGCGCTTCTATCCTTGCCTGTGCAAGTCCGATCCTTTGGGCCATCAAGGGGAACTTTTTTTACATCAAAGGCAAAGGGGTAGAGGCCCTGCCTCAGCTTTTTCTCAGATATTATAAGGCTTACGGTGGAGAGATTTCCTTTAATACCCTCGTAAAGAAAATCCTGATTGACAAAGGGAAGGCCCGGGCGGTTCAGTTGGAGGGAGGAGAGGAGATCCAATCCAGATATGTCATATCCAATGGGGATGCTCGCGCAACATTTCAATGTCTCATAGGTAATCATCTCTTGCCTGATCGCTTTGTAAGGAAGCTCCAAAAAAAAGAAGTTTCAGCACCGGTCTTCACCCTCTATGTAGGTGTAGATCTTGATCTGGCACAGATGGGCTTTGATGGAGCTCTAGTCCACTACTATCCCACAATGCCTGAAAATCCATGGGAGGGAAGAGACGGAGAGGGATTTGAAATCGAAAAGGAGAAGATGGCGATCCGTGTGGACAGCATCAAGAACCCGATGCTTGCCCCCAAAGGCATGCACACCGTCTCGATCTCAGCCTTTACCCCTTATGAACTCTTCACAAATGGCAACGGCGCGAGTCCCCAGTACACGGAGATAAAAGAAGAGATATCCCAAAAGATCATTGGCCTGACGGAAAAGGTGATCCCTGGCCTATCGAGTCATATCATAGTTCGGGCGGCCTCAACACCTCTAACCTATGAAAGATTAACATTAAACACGCACGGCGCGTCGATGGGTTGGTACCTGCCGGCAAAAGAACTCTCAAGGATTCGTAGCCAGAAGACACCCATTGCCAATCTTTATCAGGCAGGCCACTGGACTTTCCCTGGTGGAGGTATACCCATGGTGATTATCTCTGGGATCAATGCAGCTAAGCTTGTCTTGAAGAGTATGAAGAAATTCACAACCAAATCCTGCGTGGGGGGTATATTTTAAAGACTTGGTCCAAGAAAAGACGTTACAGACATCTTATTCTGTCGCCACTTTATCCTTCTTGGTCTTTCGCAGCTGAAATTGCTCCCAGGCAGCGTCGGCCAAGGGCCTGAACTGGCGGGCGTACTCGTCCATCTGCTCCGCCAGCTCGGTAAAGAGCACCTCGGCGTCAGGATGGGTAAAACGGGCGCCATGGTTGAGGGCTATATCCCTCCCCTGCGCCGGCTCATCGATGAGCATACAGGGGCGGAAGGGGTTGTCGCTCAGGGGATGGCGGGAGCGGATCTCCTTAAACAGGGGGGAGTTGAGCGTCTCCAAAAGGCTCTTTTCCTTGATGTTGTCCGAGGCGAAGTGGCAGAAGACGCACGGCTCGACATCGCCGCTCGCGGTGATGTGCAGATACTTCCTCCCGCCGGCGATACAGCCGTTGGTCAGGTGCCCGTCGTTCCAGAAGTCCACAAAGAGCATCGGCTCGGTGGCGCGGAAGTGCTGGAACCGCTGCCTCATATAGTCGCGCTGTTCCGGGGTGGACATCAGCTCCGTGTTCGGCGTCTTTCCGACCGGCACATAGTGAAAGTTCCAGAGCAGGATGCACCCCTTGTCCACGAGGAAATCGATGAACTCGTCGCTCCCCAGCACCTCGGTATTCTCCCGCGTCTGGGTGGTGGAGACGGCAAAGAGGAGGCCGGCCTTTCGCAGCATATCCATCACCTTCACGCAGTGCTGAAAGTGCCCCTTGCCCCTCCTCCTATCGGTCTGTTCCTCGAAGCCCTCGAGGCTGATGGAGGGTATGGCGTTACCCAATGCGGCGAGCTTGTCCACGACCCCTTGATCGATCTGCCGGGCGTTGGTGTAGATTTGGAAGCAGACATCACTGTGCTTTTCAAAGAGGGAGAAGAGGTCCTTGCGCAGAAAGGGCTCGCCGCCGGTCAAGAGGATGAGATAGATCCCCATCTCCTTTGCCTCGGTGATGACCCGGTCGATCACCTCGAGCGGCAGGTCGTTATCGCGAGGGTAGTATGCCGAGTAACAGCCGTAGCAGTTCAAGTCACAACGCATCGTCGGACTGATGAGCAGCGTATCAGGAGGATAGGTGCCGGTGCGCGCCTCAAACTCCTTGCGCTTGTTGGTACCGATGAGCAGCTGGTTGATGATGAAGTTCTGGATGATCTTGTGGCGGTGCAGCGGATTTGTTCCTTTCGACACCTTCCTGGCTATCTGCAGACCGGGGTGCCCCTGGCGAAAGAGCTGCCGTATCCAGCGGATCTTCTCCTTGTACGTCCCTTTTTGGGGGATGACCTCCGCCAGATAGGTGATCTTGACGAACTGTTCATCAGATATACTCGCCAGCAGCATCAGGGCAGTGGAAGCGAACTTAACCAGCGTATAATCCTTTATCTTATCGTAAGTTCCCATGGTCCCTCCAAAAAAATTCTTGCAGAAATGTTCGACACACCAGCCACGTATCCCGGACCGGCCTAAAGTGGCTCGAAGGCCTTCCATCAATATAATGGGTGATAACCTCAATTTCTACCACATGGTGCCCCCTTTTGCAAGCCTTAATGAGGAGCTCCAGCTCCACCTCGTATCCCTCGGCGCGCAGCGGCAGCCCGCGCAGGACCTCGGCCTTGATCAGACGATAGCCGGACTGGGTGTCGGTGAGGGGGGTGCCGATCAGTTTGGATACAGCCTTGACGCCGAGCCGATTCCAAAACCTCCTGAGCCGGCTCATGGCATGGAACTCCCCTGCCCGGGAGCCGATGATGATATCACCTTTCCCTTCTTCATAGGCATCTATGAACAAGGGAATATAGGAAGGGTCATGCTGACCATCGGCGTCCATGGTGATGATGGCCTGGTATCCCTGATGCAAAAAAAACCGGAAGCCGGTGCGCAGCGCCACCCCCTTGCCCCTATTTATTTGGTGCCTCAATACGTGGACCCCGGCATCCCGGGCGATCTCGGCCGTGGCATCCGTTGATCCATCATCCACCACGAGGATGGACGATACGTAGCCCTTGATCCCCTCGATCACCCCCCGCAGGCTCGCCGCGGCATTGTAGGCGGGGATAAGGACTGCTATCCGCGCTCGGGCATTCATCTCCTCTTGAGAAACCTCCGTAGATCCTTATCCCAGAGGAGCGAACAGAGGGTGAGGAACGCACCCACAATCGGCAGCGGGTCGTCGCCGGAGAGGATGTCGTCGGGTATTCCCCGGAATTGAAAGAAGCTTGGCTTCAGATGAAACCGATGGGGATTCTGCAGAAAGTGCAGGATGTCCCCTGGCAGGAGCCAGCGGCACCGGACCCCCACCTTATAGTCCACGACCGGTGCAAACTCCTCCCCCATGGCCATTTTGTATAGAAGGTAAGGAAAATCCACCCCGGCGTGGATGGCCAGGGCAAGGGAGCCCCAAAAACGGGGGTTGAGCTCCATCAGCTTGGGTTCGTTGTCCCGTGGGTCCACCTTAAACTCCACCATGGCGACGCCATGCCACTTGAGCGACTGCAAGAGTCGGATGCCGAGCTCCTCAATCCGGGGATGATGCACGCTCTCCCGCAGCGTGCTCGGCCCGCCGGTGATCGGATATTCTCGCAGCCTGCGGTGCACGAAGAGGGCCTTTACCTGACTACCTTTGTCGAGGAGGGCGGAACAACCAAAGGCCTCTCCCTCGAGGGGGAGGCGTTCCTGAATCAAGGGGAAGGGGAATTGGCTGTGGACCTTACGGTATGCCTCGGGGAGGTCCACAGCTTGCTCCACATAGGCGATGCCAAACGAGCCCGAGCTTACGCGCGGCTTGATGACCCACGGCGGGGGGATGGCCTCTTTGATGGTATGGAGCTCTGCCATATCCTTTACCCACACGGTCCTGGGAATGGGGATTCCCTCCCGGGCGGCGTGCTGCAAGAGCCACCCTTTATCCCGGACCTCAACAATTGTCTCATAGGGGGGGATGGGCAAGCGGGCCACGGAAGCAAACTCCTCTCTGCGTCGTGCGAGAAGCAGAAGGGTTTCTTCCTCCATGGGCATGACGAGGTCGTAGTGTGTATGTGCCAGTTCCTGACGGAGAAAGGTGAGAAAGGCCTCGGGGTGCCGGCGCACAGAGGGGTAGACCAACCGCCGGCTGCAGTACTTGGAGAAAAGGGAAGTGGCCACCCGGGAGCTTTCTCCGACCACCACCTCCACCCCCCTCTTGCCGAGGGAGCGGACAGCTGCTAAGGTCTTTCTCCAATGGCCGTCCGTAACGAGGACCCTCGACACCGCACCTCCTTCATGCGCATCATCGCAGCCCGAGCAGAATAGGTCAAGGCCCCCTTCCTTGACAACCGGGAACCGCCATTATATAAAGAGACACAGAGATCTACAAATGAAAAAATTTATCCTCGGCGTTTTTATCGGGGTTCTCTTGATAATTCTCTTTACCTACCTGGGGGGAGGGGCCGCCTTAAAGATCGCCGGGAAGAAGACCATAGAACTAGGAGAGCGGGTCGAGGTCTATGAGAAGGCCCTCAAGGATGTCTCCGAGAGGTTACTAAAGGAGAAAGGGAAGTAACAAGGGGGGCGCCAAGAGAAGAAAGATCAGGAGCACGTGGTCTAGTAGGTTATAGAAAATCCCTGCACATCCCCTCTATATTCTTCCCAGTGCGGGGTCACCTTTTTCACTCGGGACCCCGGGGGACCCTGATGGCACCAGCGGATGAGGGCTTCTACCTTATCCCGTTCCCCCTCCATGAGGCATTCCACGCTGCCGTCCGCGAGGTTGCGCACCCAGCCGTTCACCCCCAACTCCTGGGCCTTCTGCCGCGTGGAATATCGGTAATTTACCCCCTGCACCAACCCCTCTATGCGCACTCTGGCCTGTACCTTGTCCATCAGCACTTCCAGCATGACTCCGCCGGAATCAGGGCATACGAGAAGAGGATGATTATCTCCTCTTCCACTTCAGCAGATACGCTACATTGTCCAGGACAGCGGTGAAGAAGTAATTCTTCACCTCAAATCCCTTGGGCATCTGGATCTGGGCGGGGGTGAAATTGAGAACCCCCCTGATAGTGGTCTGTGCAATCAAATCGGCGACCTTTTGGGCCTCGGAGGCAGGTGTCGTTATCATAGCAATATCTATCCGCCGATCCTTGGCCACCTCCTTCAACTGATCGGGGTGGAGGATCTCCACGGGCTTGCCGGTCCTTTCCGAGACCCTCCCCGCCACCTCAGCGGGGTTTATGTCAAAGGCGGCGACGATCTTATAGTTGTTCTTAAAAAACTCCTTATAGAGGAGGAGGGAGGCCCCCAAGTTCCCGATACCGATGATGGCCACCCGCCACTCCCGATTTAGCCCCAAGATGGTTTTGATGTTGTCGGAGAGGTCCTTGATATAATAGCCGACCCCACGGATACCGAATTCCCCAAAATAGGCGAGGTCCTTGCGCACCTGGGCGGCATTCACCCCGCAGGCTTGCGCCAGATTGGCCGAGGAGACGACGACCTCACCATTTTGTTCCAATACCTCGAGGTGGTGGACATACGTAGAAAGTCTCCTGATGGTAGCTTCTGGAACCTTCGAGAACTTCAAACTCTCACCCTCCTATGTGAAAAGTTTCTCTTTGTTTATCCTTTATAGAACGTATAGGGGAAAAAGGCAAGGGGAAAATTATCGTTTTTACCAAAAATTGGAGATAGTCAGTATTCTTCTATCCTAATTTCTTTTTTTATCCTCTCCACATCCCTCTTTTTGCAGAGTGCGGTGCCAGGGGTCATCACGGCCGCCGTTCCCGCGGCAGCCGCCAGGATCAGGCTCTCGCGGAAGGTCTTCTTTTTGGTTAAGGCGTAGATGAAGCCAGCGAGGGCCGAATCCCCTGCCCCCACCTGACTGACAACCCGAACCCGAGGGGGAAACGCCCAATAGGCCTCATCCTTTGTTATCCCCAAGAGCCCCTTTGCCCCCATCGATATGATGACTATCTCGATCCCCCCTTCTGCGATGTGGCGTGCCCTTGGTAAGAGGTCATCGATTTCCATCGATTTAACCCCTGTGAGGCGCTGAAATTCATGGATGTTGGGCTTGATGATAAAGGG
>Ga0256868_10000800_pt1 | contig 17814 bp, 20 predicted proteins | sample RVTome_13_FD_187341 | JGI IMG/M metagenome (GOLD analysis project Ga0256868, IMG submission 187341) | Soil microbial communities from uranium-contaminated site in the Upper Colorado River Basin, Wyoming, United States - RVT92D227 HiSeq ...
CGGCCAGGCCGGCGAAAGGGCCAGGCGGATCGCGGTCACCCGGTACCGGTGCCTTGAGTCGTTCGGACGATTCTCCCTCCTCGAGTTCCGGCTGGAGACGGGCCGAACGCACCAGGTCCGGCTGCACTGCGCCCACCTCTCCTGTCCGATCGTCGGGGATGACGTGTACGGAAGGCCGCGGAAAATCGCTCTGGGCGGAGGAAAAGAGGCGGAGACCGTGACGGTTTCCCGCTTTCTGCTCCACGCGTTCCATCTCGGGTTTCTCCACCCCCTCACGGGGCAACCGCTGGAGTTCACGGTGCCGGACCCCCCGGAGTTCGGCGAGTTCCGGGAGGCGGTCCTGGCCGCGGAGGGATGATGCCACATCGGGACAAGCCCCCGTTCGGGATGCGGAGAACGGCTCCGCTCCCTCGCGGGGGGGCCGCTCGCTTCGTCGCTCGCCTTGCGATTCACCCGCAAGGCTGCGCTCAACACCTCCCGGAAAGCTCCGCTCGGACCCCCCCGCTGCGTCCGCTCCGCCGCATTGACCCCCCGTACGCGGGGAAAGGACCATCCAGGGGAGGGCGGTACGTGTGATCCTCCCCACTTTCGTCCAGTCCCCCCTGCTCCGTTCCGTGCCCGGGATCTACCACGCCTTCCCGGGTGTCGACCCCAAGTCCGGGAGGAAAGACGCGGAGAGATTGCGGACCGTGTTCTCCATTCCGCCATCCGTGATCGGCACTCTGAAACAGGTCCACTCCGCGAACGTTCTGGAGTGGGAAGAGGCGGACGCGGTCCGGGGGAGGGGAGGACAGAGGGAGGGGGACGCCTTGTGGACCGCAATCCCGGGGACGGGAGTCGGGGTCCGGACGGCCGACTGCGTCCCGGTCCTGATCGCCGATCCCGGGGTGCCTGTGTGCGCCGCCGTCCATGTCGGATGGCGGGGGTTTGCCGCCGGGATCATCGAAAAGACCGTTCGCCGGCTCGCCCTGCGGTTCGGCCCCGCTTCGACGCGGAGACTCGTCGCGGTTGCCGGGCCTTCGGCCCGAGGGTGCTGCTACGAGATCGGGGAGGAGGTGGCCGACCTTCTTCGGCCGCTTCCCGGGGGAGGGCGCTTTCTCTTCCCGGGGAGGACCGCCGGGAAGTGGACGGCGGACCTCTCGTCCCTCGCCCTGGAGGGGCTGGCCGCCGCAGGGGTGCCAAGGACGAACCTTGCCGCCACCGGACCCTGCACGGTCTGCTCGCCCTCCTTCCATTCGTACCGCCGTGAAAAGTCCTGGACCGGCCGACAGCTAAGTTTTATCTATATCATTGATTCCTTTCCTCCGGAGATTTTCCCGAAACGACAGGAGACCGAATGAGAGGCGACAACACCCGGCTTCGCATCGAAAACGAGAGGTTCGGTCGGAGGGAGAAGAAATATTCGGAAGAGGAGCAGGCGAACTACCTGATGAGCCTTCTCATGGACAACGATCCCCTCCTTTCCGCCGTGACGATCGCGATGGATCCCGAGGGAGAGAGGTTTTCCGTCTTCGCTCACCGTGGCCTGTCGGGGAAATTCATCAAGGAGATGAACGCCTCCCCGGTCGGCGTGACCGAGTATCCGAAGGACGGGGAAACGGAGCGGGTGCTGATCCCCCACACCGAGGCGATGGTCCACGAGTCGCTGCGGAAAGGCGGGAATGCCGTCACCGTCTACCGGGATTAGGCGACGGGCACCGACCGGCGATTTTCCTTGACATTCGGAAACCCCGGGGCAGACAATAAATTATAATTGTTAGACGGGAAACCTGCCGGAGTCTTTTCACCCATCACTAGGACAAGACGAATCAGGAAATCCGACCAAACCCATGATTTCAGGGGGACGTGCATGAATCTGAAAGACCTGAAAGCGATGCGGATCGGGGATCTCACCGAGATCGCGAAGAACCTCCACGTCGATGGCGCGGCGGGGCTCAAGAAACAGGAGCTCATTTTCGCCATCCTGCAGGCGCAGACCGACCAGGAAGTCATCGTGTCCGGCGAGGGAGTGCTCGAGGTGCTCCCCGACGGGTACGGCTTCCTGCGGTCCCCCGATTCGAACTACCTGCCGGGGCCCGACGACATCTACGTCTCTCCCTCCCAGATCCGCAGGTTCGGTCTCCGCACCGGCGACACGGTGACGGGGCAGATCCGGGCGCCCAAGGGGGACGAACGGTATTTCGCCCTCCTCAAGGTGGAGAAGATCAACACCGAGGACCCGGAGATCGCCAAGGACAAGATCATCTTCGACAACCTGACGCCGCTCTATCCGCAGGAGAAGTTCCTGATGGAGTACGTCCACGACAACTACTCGACGCGCATCATCGACCTCATCGCCCCCATCGGGAAGGGGCAGAGGGCGCTGATCACCTCCCCTCCGCGGGCCGGGAAGACGATCATCCTCCAAAACATTGCGAACGGCCTCACGAAAAACCACCCGGAAGTCGTCCTCATCGTCCTGCTCATCGACGAGCGGCCCGAGGAGGTGACCGATATGCAGCGGAGCGTGAAGGGTGAGGTCATCTCCTCCACGTTCGACGAGCCGGCGCAGCGGCACGTGCAGGTGGCCGAGATGGTCCTGGAGAAGGCGAAGCGGCTCGTCGAGCACAAGAAGGACGTGGTCATCCTTCTCGACAGCATCACCCGCCTGGCGCGGGCCTATAACGCGGTGGTCCCGCCCTCGGGGAAGGTGCTCTCCGGCGGCGTGGACGCGAACGCGCTCCAGAAGCCGAAGCGGTTCTTCGGCGCCGCCCGGAACATCGAGGAGGGAGGGTCGCTCACCATCATCGCGACGGCGCTGATCGAGACGGGAAGCCGGATGGACGAGGTCATCTTCGAAGAGTTCAAGGGAACGGGGAATATGGAGCTCGTCCTCGACCGGAAGATCTCGGAGAAGAGGATCTTCCCGGCCATCGACATCAACAAGTCCGGGACGAGGAAGGAGGAGCTCCTTCTCGAGAAGCCCGTTCTCCAGCGGATCTGGGTCCTGCGGAAATTCCTCTCCCCGTTGTCCCCCGCGGAGAGCATGGAATTTCTCCTCGACAAGATTTCCAAGACGAAGACCAACCAGGAATTTCTCGACTCGATGAATTCGTGACCACGGAGGGAGCGACAACCCGATGAAACCGGACATCCACCCGAAATATCGGCCGTCGAAGGTCAAGTGCGCATGCGGGAACACCATCGAGACCATGTCCACGATCGAGGAGATCAAGGTGGCCATCTGCTCGAACTGCCATCCGTTCTTCACCGGCAGGCAGAAGCTGATCGACACGGCGGGCCGGATCGAGAAGTTCCAGAAGAAGTACGGAAAGTCCCAGTAAGGGGCGCAAAGACGTCCCTCCTTCCGTGAATGTCATCCTCCTCCAGTGCACCCCGGAGCCCGAGCGGCTCGTGGCTCTGGCAGCGCGCCTGTGTTACTCCCCCGTCTCGATCGGGGACCTGCGGGAGGACATCTCCCGGAAGGACGTGCGGACCCTCGTGAGGAAGATCCTCTCGATGGGACACGCCTCGGTGCTGGAGCATGTCACCTTCACCTACGGAGTCGAAGGAATCTCCCGGGCGACCTCGCACCAGCTGGTCCGGCACCGCATCGCCTCCTACTCCCAGCAGAGCCAGCGCTACGTCGCCGCGGACTTCGGCTATGTGACACCGATATCCCTTGGCCGGGGCCGGGGCGCGGAGCGGGGCGGAAAGAACCCTTCCCGGGCCGCGAAGGCCCATCCGCTGTATGATAAGTTCGGGAGTCACATGCGGAACTGTTCGGAGCTCTACGAAGAGATGCTGGCGGCCGGCATCCCGCCGGAGGATGCCCGGTTCGTGCTGCCCAACGCCACCGAGACGAAGATCATGATCAGCATGAACGCCCGGGAGCTCCATCACTTCTTCGCGTTGCGCCTGTGCCGGCGGGCCCAGTGGGAGATCCGGGAGATGGCCAGGGAGATGCTGAAGATCGCGCATGCGAAGGCTCCGCTCCTCTTCGAGAACGCGGGCCCGGGATGCCTGCGGGGACGATGCCCCGAGGGGAAGATGAGCTGCGGGGACGCCGCGGGGGTGAAAAAGGAGTTCGCGGCGATGCGCGGGGGTGCGCGATGAGTTCCCCGGGGCAGCAGGAGTTCGTCCTCGGCGGGCAGGCCGTCATCGAGGGCGTGATGATGAAAGGGAGGGGGACTTACGCCGTGGCGGTCCGGAAACAGAGCGGCGAGATCCGGATACGGGATTTCCCGATCGCGGAGAACCCGGCGAGAAAGCGTCTTTCCAAGACGCCCATGCTCCGGGGAGTGATGACCATGGTGGCGATGCTCGCGATCGGGTACCGGGCGCTCCAATACTCGGCGGACGAGGCGATCGACGACGCGGAAGGCGGGAAAGGGGAACGGGACGCCCCGGTCCGGAAAGAAAGCAAGGGGGGGGGAAGCGACCTCCCCATGGCCGCAAGCCTGGCCCTGGCTCTTCTGCTGGGCGTGGGGCTCTTCTTCTGGCTCCCCCTGGTGCTGACCCGCTGGACCGCCGATCTTTTTCCCGCCCTGTCGGGCCGGCTCCTCTTCAACGTCGTGGACGGCGTGATCCGGATTCTCATCTTCGTCCTGTACATCCTCGCGATCGGGCTGATGGGGGACATCCGCCGGATCTTCCAGTACCATGGCGCCGAGCACAAGGCGGTGCACGCGTACGAGAGGGGAGCGGACTTGGCCCCGGAGAGCGTCGCAGGCTTCCCGAGCCTGCACCCCCGGTGCGGGACGAGCTTTTTGCTCTTCGTGATGGTGATCAGCGTCGGCGTCTTCTCCCTCATCCCGCACGAGAGCTCGCTCCCGGCGAAGGTGCTCTTGCGGGTGTTGCTGCTGCCGGCGGTCGCCGGGATCTCCTACGAGGTCCTCCGCCTGTCGGCGAAGCACGGCCGGTCGGGGTTCTTCCGTGCCCTCGTGGCGCCCGGCCTTCTCCTTCAGCGGCTGACGACGCGGGAGCCCGATCTCGCCCAGATCGAGGTGGCCATCGCATCCCTGCGGCGCGTGGCGCACGGCGACGGACCGGAGGTTGTCCATGTGGGATAAGCTCGAAGGCGTCGCGAAGCGCGCCGAAGAGATCACCCGCCTTCTGGCGGATCCCGGCCTGGCGGGCAACTCCCGGGAGATCCAGAAGCTGAACCGGGAACTGGCCGAGCTTCGGCCCCTGGCCGAGGCCTATGCGCAGGTTCGAAGGATCGGGCAGGAACTGGAGGAGAACCGCAGCCTTGCCCAGTCGGAGAAAGACCCGGAGATGCGGGCGCTCGCCAGGGAGGAGATCGCCAAGCTTACGGCGGAGAATGAGCGTCTCGAGGGGGAGATGCGCCTCCTTCTCCTCCCGAAGGACCCGAATGACGAGAAGAACATCCTGATCGAGATCCGCGCAGGGGCCGGCGGGGAGGAAGCCGCGTTGTTCGCGACCGAGTTGTTCCGCTCCTACTCGATGTACGCCTCGATGAAGGGGTGGAAGGTGGAGATGCTCTCCCACAGCGAGACGGGCCTGGGCGGAACCAAGGAAGTCATCGCGATGATCGAGGGAAGGGGCGCCTACAGCCGGCTGAAGTACGAGAGCGGCGTCCATCGGGTTCAGAGGGTGCCTGCCACGGAGGCGGGGGGGCGGATCCACACCTCCACGGTCACGGTGGCGGTGATTCCGGAGGCCGAGGAGGTCGACGTCCAGATCGGTCCCGACGACCTCCGCATCGACGTGTTCCGTTCCTCGGGCCCCGGCGGCCAGAGCGTGAACACGACGGACTCGGCGGTCCGCATCACCCACATCCCCACGGGGCTGGTCGTATCCTGCCAGGACGAGAAGTCCCAGCTGAAGAACAAATCCAAGGCGTTGAAGATCCTCCGTTCGAGGCTGTACGACCTCGAGATGGAGAAGCAGCGCGCCGAGAGGGCGGACATGCGCCGCTCGCTGGTCGGGACAGGGGACCGCAGCGAACGCATTCGCACGTACAACTTCCCGCAGAGCCGGGTGACCGACCACCGCATCGGCCTGACCGTCCATCAGCTCGCCCAGGTGCTGAACGGGGAAATCGACGTGTTCGCGGACGCCCTGATCGGGCACGCCCGGGCCGAAGCGCTCAAGCACGCCGTCTGAAGCGACTCCCCTCGATGCGTCTCTTCGAACTCCTCGCGCTCTGCCGCCGGGAGATGGAGGGACTGGGTCTTCGCGCCTCGCCCGAGACGGAAATTCTCGTATCCCACCTTTCGGGGATTCCGCGTTCCCGTCTTCCCCTGGAGGGGGAAAGGGAGGTCGGGGACCTGTCCGGCGCGCTCCGTTCCCTCCTGAGGCGCAGGGGTTCCGGCGAGCCCATCCCGTACCTCCTCGGCTCGTGGGAGTTTTACGGGCGGGAATTCCGTCTGACGCGCGAAACGCTCATCCCGAGGCCCGAGACGGAAGGGTTGGTCGAGGGAGTCGTGGATGCGTGGCGTCGGGAGAACCGGGGGGCGGGGAACATGCTCGATGTCGGAACGGGGTGCGGGGCGATCGCGGTGACGCTGGCGGCGGAGCTTCCCCTGGCGGATGTCCTTGCGGTGGACGTCTCCGCGGGCGCCCTGGCCGTCGCCCGGGAGAACGCGCACACCCTGGGGGTCGCGGATCGGGTGCGGTTCTTTCGCGCGGACGGATATTCCGCCTTGAAAAGAGGGTACCGTTTTGATGTAGTGGTGTCGAACCCCCCATACGTTTCCGAAAAGGAATGGGATTCGCTTCCCCGGGAAGTCCGGGGATTCGAGCCGGCTGGGGCGCTTGTGGCCGGTCCGGACGGATTGGCGATGATCCGTCCTCTCGTGGCGGATGCCGGGTTGTACCTGAAGCCGGGCGGGAGGCTCTGGCTGGAGATCGGGGAGTCCCAGGGAGAAGCCGTGCGCAGGCTCCCCTGCGGGCCCCTGCGGTTCCTCGGCGTCGAGAAGGACCTGGCCGGACGGGACCGCGTCGCCCGCTGGTTCATGACCGCAGGGGAAGACCGGCGCGGGGAGAAGGATCGGTAGGGAGGGGCTTCTGGACACGTTTCACATCAGGGGGGGCAAGCCGCTTTCGGGCACCGTTCGGGTGTCGGGGGCGAAGAACGCCGTCCTTCCGATCATGGCGTCGTCGCTGCTCGCGGAGGGGCCCGTGGAGATCGGGAACGCCCCCCGCCTTCGGGACATCGACACGTTCGGGGAGCTGCTGAGGCGGATGGGAGCGTCGGTGGAGCGGGGGGAGGACGGGAAGGGGATTCTCCGGATCGACACCCGTGGGGTACGGAAGCCGGAAGCCCCCTACGAAATGGTCAAGACGATGCGGGCGTCCGTGCTCGTGCTCGGACCTCTCCTCGCCCGGCACGGGAGAGCGAGGATTTCCCTCCCCGGCGGGTGCGCCATCGGGGCTCGTCCGATCGACCAGCACCTCAAGGGGCTTTCCCTCCTCGGGGCGGAGACGTCGCTCTCGGAGGGGTATATCGAGGCGAAGGCGAAGAAACTCACTGGGGCCACGGTCTACTTCGATATGAAAACGGTCACCGGGACCGAGAACCTGATGATGGCGGCCACGCTGGCCCGGGGGACGACCGTCCTGAAAAATGCCGCCCAGGAACCCGAGGTGGAGAGCTTCGCCCGGGCTCTCCGCGACATGGGAGCCGACATCGAGGGGGAGGGGACGGACGAGATCGTCGTTCGGGGAGTTCCCTCTCTCTCCGGATTCCGGCACGAGGTGATCCCCGACAGGATCGAGGCGGCGACGCTGCTCCTGGCGGGGGCGATCACCGGAGGTGACGTGACGGCGGAGGGGGCCGACGCCCGGGCGATGGACGCCGTCCTCGAGAAGCTTTCCGAGAGCGGCGCCGACGTAATCCCCTTGACGGGAGGGGTGCGGGTGCGAAGGAACGGACCGATCCGCTCGGTCAATATCAAGACCTCTCCCTACCCCGGCTTCCCGACCGACGTGCAGGCGCAGTTCATGGCCTACCTGTGTCTGGGCGACGGGTTCAGCATCATCCGGGAGACGATCTTCGAGAACCGGTTCATGCACGTGGCGGAGTTGCGCCGGATGGGGGCGGAGATCGATATCTCCGGGAACACCGCCGCCGTCAAGGGGGTTGCCCGACTCTCCGGCGCCCCGTGCATGGCGACCGACCTCCGGGCGTCCGCCTCCCTCGTGCTGGCCGGGCTGGCCGGGACCGGGATCACCGAGATCCTCCGCATCTATCACCTGGACCGGGGGTACGAGGAGCTCGAAAAAAAACTGTCCTCCCTGGGCGCGGACATCGCCCGGGTGCAGGAGTAGGGGGGGCAGTGCGCTGGGTGAAGTCGGGGACCGGGGCGTTTCGTAAGGCGCTGGCAGACGGGGAGCGACGCGGCGAGGCCGATTCGGCGAAGGTTGGGGCCGTGGTGGCCGAGGTGCTGGCCCGGGTGCGGAAGGAGGGCGATGCCGCGCTGGCCGAGTATACCCGGCGGTTCGACCGGTTCGATCTGCGAAAGCGCGGCGCCGCGGTCTCCCGCCGGGAGATCGACGCGGCGTGGCGGCGCACCCCGAAAGCGGTCCGCGATTCCCTGACGCTTGCGGCGGCGCGCATCGAGTCGTTCCACCGCCATCAGACGGAGACCGGCTTCACCGAGGAGACGGCGGGCGCCCTCTGCGGGCAACGCGTGCTGCCGGTCGTCCGCGCCGGCGTCTACGTCCCCGGGGGGAAGGCGGCTTACCCGTCCACCCTGCTCATGAACGCGATTCCGGCGAAGGTGGCCGGCGTCCGGGAGGTGTACGCCGCCTGCTCGGCTCCGGGGGGAGGGGTGCCGGACGTGGTTCTGGCGGCCGCGAGGATCGCGGGCGTCACGGAGGTTTTCCGCATCGGGGGCGCGCAGGCGATCGCGGCGTTCGCCTACGGGACCGGGTCGGTCCCCCGGGTGGACGTGATCGCAGGCCCGGGAAACGCCTACGTCACGGAAGCGAAGCGACAGGTGTACGGCACGGTAGGGATCGACATGCTGGCCGGACCGAGCGAGCTGGTCGTATGGGCCGACGACACGGCGAGAGCCCGTTTCGTGGCTGCGGATCTCCTCTCCCAGGCCGAGCACGACGAGGACGCCTTCGTCGCCCTGGTGACCGACTCCCTTCGCCTGGCGGGGAAGGTGGACACCGAGCTCGCCCGGCAAAGGAAGAAGCTCCCCCGGAAAAAGATCCTGGCCGTATCTCTCTCCCGGGCCGTCGGGTTCCTCGTCAGGGGGCGAGACGAGGGGGTCGGCGTGATCAACCGGCTGGCGCCGGAGCATCTGTCGCTCATGGTCGAGGATCCGTGGGAGGCGCTCGGGCGGATCCGGAACGCGGGGACGGCGTTCGTGGGGCACCACAGCCCCGTCGCGGTGGGGGATTACCTCGCCGGGATCAATCATACGCTGCCCACGGGCGGGGCCGCGCGGTTTTCCTCCCCCCTGGGCGTCGCCACCTTTCTCAAGAGGATGAACGTGGTATCATATCAATTCCGGGCACTTGCGGGCGATGCGCCGCACGTCGTGCGGCTTGCCGGGAAGGAAGGGCTGTTCGCCCATGCCCAGGCCGTCCGGGTACGGACCGGGAAAGGGGGCCCATAGAAAAATGGGAAGGGAAGCGCAGGTCGTCCGCACGACGAAAGAGACCGACGTACGGGTGTCGCTCCGGCTGGAAGGAACCGGGGACGGGAAAATTTCCACCACCGTTCCGTTTTTCGACCACATGCTCACCCTGTTCAGCCGGCACGGGTTCTTCGACCTGACCATCACGGCGAAAGGGGATACCGACGTCGATTACCACCACGTCGTGGAGGACGTGGGAATCTGCCTCGGGGAGGCGTTCCGGAAAAGCCTCGGGACGATGGGGGGGATCGCGCGGTACGCCCACGCGAGCATTCCGATGATCGAGGCGCTGGCCCAGGTCACCGTCGACGTCTCCGCGCGCCCCCACCTGGTGTTCCACTGCCCGCTTCCGGGCGAGAAGGTCGGGTCGTTCGACCTCGAGCTCGTCTCGGAGTTTCTCCGCGCATTCTCCCAGTCCTCCGGGGCGTGCATCCACGTCAACGTCCCGTACGGGTCGAACGCCCACCATACCGTGGAGGCGATCTTCAAGGGGCTGGGGAGGGCCATGTCGGAGGCGGTGCGCATCGATCCGCGCGTGAAGGGAGTGCACTCGTCGAAAGGCGTGCTGGGATGACGGGAGCGGAGGCCATCGGGGTCGTCGACTACGGCATGGGAAACCTGCGCAGCGTGAGCAAGGCGCTCGAGTCGCTCGGGTTTCCGACGGTCGTGAGCGGGCGGCCCGGTGAGCTTTCCCGTTGCGCCGGGATCGTCCTGCCCGGGGTGGGCGCCTTCCGCGACTGCATGAAGAACCTTCGCCGGCAGGGGCTCCTTCCGTTCCTTTCCGACGTTCTCGGCGAGGATCGGCCGTTCCTGGGGATCTGCCTCGGCCTGCAGGTGCTCTTCACCGAGAGCGAGGAATTTGGACGGCACGAGGGGATCGGGTATTTCCGCGGCAAGGTGGTGCGGTTCCCCGCCGGCCTTCAGGGGCTGGGGCCGAACGGGGGGACCGTTCCGCTCAAGGTGCCGCACATGGGGTGGAACCGGGTCGACCTCACCATGGATCACCCCGTGTTCCGCGGCATCCCGTCCGGGTCGTATTTCTACTTCGTCCACTCCTATTACGTGGAGCCGGAGGATCCGTCCATCGTCGCCTGCCGGACGCCGTACGGCGTCCTGTTCGCCGCCGCTGCGGGAAAAGGGAACCGGATGGCGGTCCAGTTCCACCCCGAAAAGAGCCAGGGGGCCGGACTCGCCGTCCTGTCCAACTTCGGCTCGCTCTGCCGCGGGGCGAAGGTCCCCTCCCGCGGCCCGGGCGGCTGAGCGGGGGGAGGAGATGGCGTTCCAGGTGATTCCCGCGATCGACATCCAGGGGGGGAAGGCGGTCCGCCTCCGCCAGGGGCGGCAGGACGACTCCACGGTCTTCTCCGACTCCCCGCTCGAGGTGGCGCGGCGGTTCGCGGCCGACGGGGCGACGAGGATCCACGTGGTGGACCTGGACGGCGCCTTCACCGGCAGGCCGGTGAATTTCGACATCATCCGCCGCATCGCGAACGCGGTGGAGGTGCCGGTCCAGGCGGGAGGAGGGGTGCGCAACTACGAGATCGCCGCCCGGTATCTCGGGGCGGGCGTCTCCCGGATCATCCTCGGGACCACGATTGTCCGGAATCCCGAGGAGGTGCTTCGGATCACGAAGGCGTACCCCGGGATGGTGGCCGCCGGAATCGACGCCAAGGAGGGGTTTGTTGCCATACGGGGCTGGGTGGAGGTCACGGGGGTCACGGCCGTCGATCTCGCTCGCCAGATGGAGAAGAGCGGGATCTCCTGCTTCATCTACACGGACATCTCCCGGGACGGCATGCTGACGGGGCCCAACTTCCGGAGCATCCGCGAGTTCGCCAAAGGGCTTGCGGCCCCCGTCATCGCCTCCGGCGGCGTCAGCGCGATGGGGGATCTTGCGGCGCTCAAGGATATGGAAGCCGACGGGGTATGCGGGGTGGTGATCGGTCGTGCGATCTACGACGGCTCCATCTCGCTTGCCGACGCCCTGAAGATGGAAAAGCAGTAACCCCTCGAAAATGCTTGCTAAGCGGATCATACCGTGCCTGGACGTGAAGGACGGCCGCGTGGTGAAGGGCGTCCGGTTCGTCTCCTTGCGGGACGCGGGCGACCCCGTGGAGATCGCCCGCAGGTACGACGAGGAGGAGGCCGACGAACTCACTTTTCTCGACATCACCGCATCCCACGAGAAACGCGACATCCTCATGGATGTGGTGCGCCGCACCGCCGAGCAGGTGTTCATGCCGCTTACGGTCGGCGGCGGCGTCCGGACGATCGACGACATCCGGAACCTGCTTTCCGCCGGGGCCGACAAGGTTTCGATCAACACGGCCGCGGTGGCCGACCCCGAGTTCGTGAAAGGGGCTGCGGAGCGGTTCGGAAGCCAGTGCACGGTGGTGGCGATCGACGCCCGGGCGGTCCCGGGCCGGCCGGGGGAGTGGGAGGTGTACACCCACGGAGGGCGCACCCCGACGGGGATCGACGCCGTGGAGTGGGCGGCCCGGATGGAGCGATACGGGGCGGGGGAGGTCCTGCTCACCAGCATGGACCGGGACGGAACGCGCGACGGGTACGACATCCGGTTGACCCGCACCATTGCGGACCGGGTGGGGATTCCGGTGATCGCCTCGGGAGGGGTCGGGACGCTCGACCACCTGTACGAGGGGCTCACGGCGGGAGGAGCGGACGCGGTGCTTGCGGCGTCCATCTTCCACTACCGGGAATTCACGGTGGCGGAAGCGAAGGAGTACCTGCGGCGGCGGGGCGTTCCGGTTCGCCCCGCGTTCCTGCCTGCCGGCCGGTCCTTCCTTCCCTCGACGGAGGAGGGCGAAGAGCGGGGAAACAACGATCCGGAACGGGCCGTCGGGAGAAAAAAGCGATGATGGCGGACGAGTTTGTCGCCCTGGTGAAGTTCGACGGAAGGGGCCTTGTGCCCGTGGTCACCCAGGACGTTTCCGACAACGCGGTGCTGATGGTGGCCTGGGCCAACGGGGATGCGCTTCGCAACACGTTTGCGACCGGGAGGGCTTCCTACTGGAGCCGCTCCCGGAAATCCCTGTGGGTCAAGGGGGAGACGTCGGGGAACGTCCAGGAAGTGGAGGAGGTGCTCTACGATTGCGACGCGGACACCGTCCTCTACCGGGTGCGGCAGAGCGGGGCGGCCTGCCACACGGGAGAAAGAACCTGTTTCTATCGGAGCGCCTACCGGCGCGAAGGGGGATGACGATGGCGAACGAATGTGTTTTCTGCAGGATCATCCGCAAGGAGGTGCCGTCGCAGCCGATCCATGAGGACCACGATCTGATCGCCTTCCCGGACATCCATCCCGTGGCCCCGGTTCACGTGCTGGTCGTCCCCAAGGAGCACATGGTCAATCTGAACGAGGCGGGAGTCAAGGACGTGACGGTCCTGGGCAAGATGCTCCGGCTTGCGGCCAAGATCGCCAACGAGATGGGGGTGGCGGAATCCGGATACCGGGTGATCATCAACAACGGGGACGACGGCGGGCAGGTCGTACCCCATCTCCACCTGCACCTGATCGGGGGGAAATCCCTCGGGCACAAACTGGGGTGAGCCGGCGGTCTTCCGGCGGGGGGCTGCGTGCGGCCCCCGCGGCGAAGGAGGGGAAAAGGGAGCCCGGCCGGTGAATCGGACGGGATGCCTTGGAGGGGTGGATTTCCTTGACTTACGGGGAAAAATCTGTAAAATACTAAAGTTTACGGCACCAAGTTGGCGGGGGAAGGGGTGATTGCACTATGCCGGGCGTCCGCGTGAAGGAAGAGGAGCCCTTCGAGAGCGTCCTGAAACGGTTCAAGAAGCAGTGCGAGAAAGCGGGAATCCTTTCCGAAATCCGCAAGCGGGAGCATTACGAGAAGCCGAGCGTGAAGCGGAAGAAAAAAGCCCTCGCGGCCAGGAAGCGGGCATTGAAGAAAATGAAGAAAATGAGCCAGTGACCGATGGGGCTCAAGGAACGGATACAGGCGGACATGCAGAAGGCGGCCAAGGAGAGAAACTCCTTGGCCCTTTCTGCTTTGCGGATGGCATTGGCCGCGATCAAGAACAAGGAGATCGAGGAGCGGGGGGAGATCGGGGAAGACTCGATCCTCAAGGTGCTCGCCACGATGGTGAAGCAACGGAAGGAGTCGATCGACCTCTTCCGGCGGGGGGGCAGGGAGGACCTCGCCGGGAAAGAGGCGGCGGAGATCGTCGTCCTGGAGGCGTATTTGCCGAAGGCGCTCTCGGACGCCGAGATCGAAACCCTCGCACGCGAGGCGGTCGGGGCAGCCGGGGCGAAGTCCCCGGGGGACATGGGCCGCGTCATGAAGGAACTGATGCCGAAGGTGGCGGGACGCGCCGACGGAAAGACCGTCAACGAGATCGTTCGGCGCCTGCTTGCCGGGTAGCCGGCACGGGAAGAAGGTTGTTCCCTGGCGGTTGCCGCGCCGGGGATTTTTTTCCGACCAGGAAGAGCGAGGGCGGGCCGTACCTTGGGAGGTCGTATCTCGGAGAGCACGCTGCGCGAGATACGGGACAGAACGGACATCGTCGAGGTGGTTTCCGAGACCGTTCGTCTCGCGCGGAGCGGGGCAAGCTTCCGGGGCCTTTGCCCGTTCCACCGGGAGAAGACCCCCTCTTTCTTCGTCCATCCGGCCAAACAGATCTTTCATTGCTTCGGGTGCGGGGAGGGGGGATCGGCTTTCCATTTTCTCATGAAGGTCCGCAACCTGTCGTTTACCGAGGCGGTCGAGCATCTCGGCGAGCGATACGGGGTTCCGATCCGGTACGAGAAGGGGCCGGCTCCGGAGCGTCCGCAGGAGGACCTCTACCGCATCCTCCAGGCCGCCTCCGAAATCTTCCGCGAACTGCTGAGATCGTCCCCCGCCGGCGAGGGCGCCCGGGAATTCCTCCGGCGGAGGGGGCTCCTCCCGGAGGCCGAACAGGAGTTCTTCCTCGGATACGGGGGGAGGGGGAAGGACCTCCTCGAGGCGATCGCGCGCGAGGGGATCGATCCGGCCCGGGCGGAGGCGGCGGGCCTCCTGGTTTCCCGGGAGGGCGGCGGGTACCGGGAACGGTTCCGGGCCAGGGTGATCTTTCCCATTGCGGACGCGAGGGGGCGGATCTGCGGGTTCGGTGCCCGCGCGACCGACGATTCGGTCCCCAAGTACCTCAACTCCCCGGAGTCCCAGATGTACCGCAAGAGTTCCGTCCTGTACGGACTTCATCAGGCGCTTCCGTCGATCCGCAGGGACCGGAAGGTGGTGGTGGTCGAGGGGTATATGGACCTGATCGGGCTGTGGCAAAAAGGGGTGAAAAACGTCGTGGCGACGTGCGGAACCTCGCTCACCGAGAGCCATGCCCGCGCGCTGAAGCGTATGACGGAGGACGTCATCTTACTCTTTGACGGGGATCTGCCCGGGAAGCGTTCGGCGGTGCGGTCCGGAGGTCCCCTGTACGCGGCGGGGGTGAGCCCCCTCGTCCTCTTTCCTCCCAAGGGAATGGACCCGGACGACTGGGCAAAGGAATCCAGCGGGGAGGAGCTTTCCGACAGGATCGGCCGGGCGATCCCGCTGATGGAGTACATCGAGAGGGCGGCGGCGCGCAAATACGATCTTTCCCAGATTGCCGGAAAGCTGTCGTACCTCCAGCTGATGGGAAAGTATCTGCCCTGGATTACCGACCCCGCCGAGGAGAGGTTGTATATCCAGCGGGTGGCGAAGGCGGCCGGGCTGCCCGAAGAAACGGTGATCTCCCGGCTCCATGGGAAAAAGGCCCCTGCCGGGACCGACGCGCCCGGCATCCCGCCCCGGGTCTCCTCCACCCGGCCGGAGGAAGACCTTCTGCTGGGGTTGCTGTCCCGGGATCCCTCCCTGATCGAGGACATCCGACGGGACGGGGTGGAGGGTCTGCTGGAAGGGGAAGCCGCTCGCGACGCGGTGGCAAGGCTCGCGGGGTCGGACGACATGCCCGACCTCCTGTCGGTCCTGAACGAGGCGGTCGGGGAGGATGTGCGGAGGGGGCTTTCGGAGCAGATCTTCCGGGCGGAGATGACGCCCGGGGAAGCGAGGCGGATCTACCCCGAGGTGGTTCTGGGCCTGCAGATCCGGAAGGCGCGACGGGAGCTCGCCCGTCTCCGGGGCGAGATCGGCTCCTCGCCGGGGGAAACGGCGGAGGCGCTGTTCTCGAAGATGCTGGACGTGAGGAACGAGCTGGAGAAGCTGGAACAGCTGAGAAGAACCCGCAGATGAGGGGATGGGGAAATGAACCGAAAGGGAAAACTGGACGGCATCGACGAATTGCTCGAGAAGGGGCGCGCACAGGGGTTCGTGACCTACGACGAGCTGAACAGCGCGCTTCCCCCCGACATTCTCACGGGGGATCAGATCGATGACGTGATGGAGATATTCGGGGAGAACGCGATCGAGGTCGTCGACGCGTTCCAGAAGGTTCCCCTCGCCGGCGGGAATATGCTCATCGGGGAGGAGGCGCAGGAGGAGGAAGCCCCCGAGGAGGAAGAGGAGGAGGTCGAGTACATCGGCGGTGTCAAGGCGAACGACCCGGTGCGGCTCTACCTCAAGGAGATGGGTTCCATCCCGCTCCTGAACCGGGAGGGGGAGGTGAATCTGGCCAAACGGATCGAGGACGGGGAGCGCGAGATCATGGCCGCGGTGAAGAGCTGCTCCATCGCCCTCGACGAGCTGTTTCAGATCGGGGAGAAGCTCCGATCGGGGGAACTGCATATCCGCGACGTGATCAAGGACCTCGACGAGGACTCCAGCGACGAGGAGGAGGTGCAGGCCCAGGAAAAGGTTCTCCGCGTCGTGGCGCGGATCCGGAAGTCGATGCAGTCCGCCCGCGAGCTCGAGCTGCGGCTGAAGAAGGGACGGCTCCCCGAGAAGGAACGGGCGCAGAGGAAGAAGAAGATCGCCACCTTCTCCGGAAGGGTGGAGGAGGCGATCCGGGAGATCCACCTGAAGGAGCGGCAGATCGAGGTCATCGGCGACAAGATCCGCCGGTACGCGGACACGATCGAGCAGGCGGAAGGGCGGATCCGGGAGTGCGTGGAAAGGACCAGGCTCCCCGAGAAAGAGCTGATCGCTCTCATCCGGAAGGTCAGGGGGAGAAAGGACAAGCTGGCGAAGGCCGCCATGAGACACCACGTGGGCAAGGATCGCCTTCTCGCCATGGAGGGGATCATCCAGGAGGCGCGCAAGCAGATCCGCGCCGTGGAGAGGGAGGCGGGCCTGAAGGCCGGCAATCTCACCGAGACGCTCCGGGTGATGGAGCAGGGGGAGCGCAAGGTCCGGGAGGCGAAGCGCGAACTGGTGGAGGCGAACCTCCGCCTGGTGGTGTCGATCGCGAAGAAGTACACGAACCGGGGGCTGCAGTTCCTCGACCTCATCCAGGAGGGGAACATCGGCCTCATGAAAGCGGTCGACAAGTTCGAGTACCGGAGAGGATACAAGTTCTCGACCTACGCCACCTGGTGGATCCGGCAGGCGATCACGAGAGCGATCGCCGACCAGGCGAGGACGATCCGCATCCCGGTGCACATGATCGAGACGATCAACAAGCTGATCCGGACCTCCCGCTATCTGGTCCAGGAGCTCGGGCGGGAGCCCACCCCCGAGGAGATCGCGGAGAGAATGGACATCCCCCTCGAGAAGGTCCGCAAGGTGCTCAAGATCGCGAAGGAGCCCATCTCCCTGGAAACCCCGATCGGGGAGGAGGAGGATAGCCACCTCGGGGATTTCATCGAGGACAAGAACACCGCCTCCCCGGTGGACAGCGCGATCAACATCGATCTCGCCGAGCAGGTGAAGAAAGTCCTGGGGACCCTGACGCCGCGGGAGGAACGGGTCTTGCGGATGCGGTTCGGCGTCGGCGAGAAGTCGGACCACACGCTCGAGGAGGTGGGGCAGGACTTCGAGGTGACCCGGGAGCGCATCCGCCAGATCGAGGCCAAGGCGCTCCGGAAACTGCGCCACCCCAGCCGCAGCAAGCGGCTCCGGACGTTCATCGAGTAGGAAGAGGGAGGTCGTCCCCGGAGATGCCGAGAACCGGATTGACAAGGGCCGAGATGCGCGGGGAGAATGATGATTTGGGGTTTCGCAAAGGAATACGGGCCCATAGCTCAGTTGGTCAGAGCCACCGGCTCATAACCGGTCGGTCCCTGGTTCGAGGCCAGGTGGGCCCACCAGATACTAGCCATGCGGTGTGAACG
>Ga0256868_10000801_pt1 | contig 17803 bp, 14 predicted proteins | sample RVTome_13_FD_187341 | JGI IMG/M metagenome (GOLD analysis project Ga0256868, IMG submission 187341) | Soil microbial communities from uranium-contaminated site in the Upper Colorado River Basin, Wyoming, United States - RVT92D227 HiSeq ...
AAAGGCAAAGAAAGCAAAGAAACCGAGGGTCAGCCCGAACTTCAGGTAGAGGGCCACGGCAAACCCGCCGGTGAGCGCCTCCACCAGGGGATATCGCCAGGAGATCTTCGCCCCGCAACTCCGGCATCTCCCCCGGAGCAGGAGGTAGCTGAGCAGGGGAATGTTGTCGTAGCCGCGCACCGGAGTTCGGCATTGGGGACAGAAGGAACGGGGAGAGATAATGGAGAGATCCTGGGGCAGGCGGTAGATGCAAACGTTCAGGAAACTGCCGATGCAGCAGCCCAAAGCGAAAATAAAAAAAACATTATTCCAAAGATTCATCGGAGTTTTATTTCCCCAGATGTTCCATTCCGGCTGCCGACAGCCTCCCGTCAAACCTCATCCTTCAAGACATTTTACGTCTTCAGCCCATTTCCATCGACCCTGCAGTGATCTGAGCTCTATCAATATCGGTTAAAAAGCGATCTGGATACCCACCTGCCCCGTCGTGTCCTGCAACGGGAAACAGGGGATAAACCTTTCATCGGCCGTTCTTAAGGTCGATTAGACTGCAGAAGTTCGCGGGCTTCTGCTCTCGTAAGAAAGTCTTCCGGCCATCTTTGAATCTTTTCCAGGGCAGCCAATGCGGGTCTTAGCTCGGCCACCTGTTTGGTCGAAACCAAAGCCCGGATCAGAACAAGGAGGGCCTGCATCTCATCCTCCTCCCAACGACCAGCGGGACGGTTCTGAAACCAGTTTTGGAGGCGCCTGACGGATTCCTCCTGTTTCCCTTGGATCCAGAGCCAAATACCCAATATCCTTTGACAATCTTTTCGGCTATTTGCACCAACTTCTTTAAAATATTACCGCGGTCAAAAGACCCCTTAAAGGGATAACGCCAGAAGATTTTTCCCTCGATTTCGCCTTTTCCGCGAAACAGAGAGTGAATTAATTCCGGATAATTTCCACCACCGCATAATCTTTGAATAGAAAAAGAGTCTCGGCTTTCTTGGCCAGAAAATCATTAAAGATCTCTTTCTGCCTTGGTTCCATGTTTTTTTCCAGAAGAGAACGATAAATATAAAGATGCGAAAACCCGGCCCCCGCCAAGCGTCGGGATAATTCTTCTCCATCGATGGAGGAATCGATGAAGCTCTTTAAGGTTATGTCTTCAAAGAAAGTATCCGAATAATAAGGACGATTCAGATAATACCCGAGGGCTCCGGTCCAGACGCAGAGGATGCGGGAGGATTCAGCGAGGTGAGAGTTCATAAATTCCATCGCGGGATATCCAGGAACCCGGCGATCCAGAAAAGCTTTTTCCTCCTCCAGGCCAAAGACCGGTCGGTAATAAGCCTCACTAAGAAATGGTTTCCCGAGAAACCACATATTCCACGCCAGGGACACGCCCACCGTTAAAGCGAGCCCTGCTTTGATTACTTTTCTCCCACTTGCCCAGCGCCGAAGAAGCTCCATCGCTGGCGCAGAGGCTATGCAAATCAACATCTGGGTGGGAAGCCAAAATCTGGCATGTTGGGTTCCAAAGACAAAAAAGGCAGCCGAGGCAATGACCGCAAATCCCGTTCCCGGAGGAATTCTTTCGGTCAACTGACAACGAATGGAGGGGATGGCCGAAGCAATAGCCCCGATTAAGAAAAGAATTAGAAAAGGCCCTATGGCTCCGTCAAATTGAACCGAGTAAAATTGGCCGGAAAAAGCGAGCCTCCAGGGCAGCAACAGGTAGTCCAAAGGATCTTTTCCCATCCCATAAAGATCATAATACAGGGTCATGGCACGGGCCCGGGAATCATCCCAACCGCTTCCTCCAAAAATGGACCAAGCCATGGGATATACCGGATTCCCCAGAGCTACCCAGTTCCAAACCATCCAACCTAAACCGGGTAAGGCAGCCAGGGCGTAGGTTCCGCCTGACATCAGGGCTTTGACTGCCGGTGCCTTTCTCTGGTTCCACAAGAGGAGAAATCCGATCAGGGCCAGGTAGATTAATCCGGTATATTTGAGCGCTGCCATCCAACCGGCGAAGAAGCCGACCAAGGCACTTCCTCTCAACCCTATGGCCTCTCCCGCAGACCTCTCGCTGCGTGAATGAAGAAGATAAGTTAAGGCCAGAAGGCTGGTTGCTACCGTCATGAGGAGAGCCGGCTCGACATACCCACACCCAGAAAAGTAAATCGCCGGGGGCACAGTTGCGCACCCAATGGCGCAAAGAGCCGCCGCCCACGGTCCAGTCACCAACCGCGTAAGGCCGTAAACCCCGCTCACCATGGCTGCCATCTGCAGAAGAGAAAAGCCTTGGGCGGCCCGATCCCCGGCGGTCGCCAGCAGCAGGGTCATGAGAACCTCCTGCCCTTTCGGGAAAGCGGAAAATAGATTCCCCTCAATGTGCAAGAGATGTCCAGCTTGGAGATATTCCTTGGGGCACAACAGATGATAGACTAAAGAATCGCGCACGCAGGGCGGAGCCGCTGCCTGCAGAATCCCGAATAAGAAAAATAACCCCATTACGATCGCTAAAAAAATAACCGCCAGTCCCTCTTCTTTCCGATCATCCAGAAATTTTCTTTCCTCTTTTCCCTCCGTTTTTCCCTTTTGATTTTTCCGTTCGATCGATTCGGGAACCGTTCGCTCGATGCCTAACCCAACGATTCGCCAAACCCCCAGCCCCAAGCCGCCGAGCAACAAGATCCAAAACACCGGAGGAAGAAATAATCCGGCAAATCCTAAAGCCGTGAGAAGGTAAGAAAGGGCTACATTTCCAGCGGCAAAAGAGAGCGTATGCCTAGCCACAGGGGAAAGGGAAGAACTTTCCGCTAAGAGAGCCTGCCGCAGGAAATCCCCCACAGCCCAGCAGGATAAACCAAAAGCGATCATGCCAGCGAATTGCCAGAAAAAATCCATTTCCCCGGGTCCTGAACTGAATCCTTTTTAATGGATTCGCCCATCCCTGCGATGGCAGATGGTTGCTCTTTTATAATATCATCGGGCAGCAAGTAGAGATGAGGTTTCCGCTTACGAACCTTCTTGCTCCTTCATCTCCTCCTTTAATATGGCCAGTTGCTGCCCCATCTCTTTCACCTGATAAGACAGCTTCGATATCTGGATAGAATAATGCAGGCTGATGAGCATCAGAAAGAGGAGACCAAAGATGAACAGGGTCGTAGTCGGAGCAACAGCTCCGATGAAGTGGGTGATGATGACTAATAAATCATACCAGATGACCAAAAGAATGATCACCGCCCCGGTTAACAACCACAACCAGGAGTATTCTTCCCGCAGTCTCCTTCGCCGGACCAGCTCGACCACTATCACCATGATCATGATACTGACTACGATGGCAAAAATTTTCTGGTGTAAAGCCATAATTTTCCGATCCCTCCTTTTCCAGCGCTCCTCGAGCTTGATGGGGATGGTCTTTTCGCCTAACCCTCCAAAAGCGTTTTATCGCCCTTTCGCTTATGGACTTTCCGCAACTTATTAAACATTCTCCGGGCCGAAAGCCGACAGATGTCCCAAAAGAATGGATGGCGCAGAATATTTTTCATGGCAATGAATAAGCGGAGCCTCTGGAATTTCGCAAATAATCGATCCATCGCCTCTTTGCTCAAGGTCTGCGAAAGGATGACCGGATTTGGGTTCGTCCCATAATTAACATTTAATCTTTCCCACTCCATATCATCCTGGACGGCTCCAACGCTCTTGGCGTATTCCCATATGGGGGTCCCGGGAAAGGGGGTAATCACATATGCGTCCACGAAGCTCAAACCGCCGGTTTTAATAAACCGATAGGTGTCCCCTATCTCTTCTTCCGTTTCATCCGGAGAGCCGATTACGAAGGATGCGTTGGCGGCAATCCCATATTTTTTTAGAAGTCGGATGGCAGTTTGATTATCCGCTACGGAGATATGCGGGCCTTTCAAATAGCGGAGAACCCTTTCATTTCCCGACTCCAGGCCCATACCCACGGAGACCACGTTCATTTCCTTCAAGAGCTTGACCACCCCTTCGTCCAGTAAATTGGCCCTGGCATTCACAGAAAATTTCACCTTGGGCAGAAAGTCTTCCCTTTGCAGCAGAGATACGATCTTTTTCAACCGGGGGCCATCGGCAATCATCAAATCATCGTAGAAACTGATTAGTTTCACCCCATAGGCCCCGACGAGCTCCCGAATTTCCCGGACGACATATTCCGCAGAGAAAAAACGCACCGGCCCCCAATATCGCGAAGAGGCACAGAATACACATCGAAAGGGACATCCCCGGGAAGAAAAGAGATAGCTGTGCTTTTCGATAGAAAGCAGATCTCTGGCCGGCATGGAAATCCGATCCAAAGGGAAAAGGGGCGGTCTCTTTTCGGTCAGGTGCAGGCTCCCCCCCGGATTGCGGTAGACAATCCCTCTGATTTGGCTCACCCCTTCAGAATCCAAATTTCCCTTTTTCATGAATAGCTCAAAGAGATCGAGAATGGTCTCCTCTCCCTCCCCGATCACGCCCACATCCATATCCGGGCTCAAAGAAGAGGGCAGCATGGAAATATGAATTCCTCCGATGATGACCGGTAGCCTTTTTTGACGGATGGCTCGGGCATATTTCTTGGCCATCGAATAGTTCTGGGTGACCGTGGTTATGCCCACAATGTCCGGTTGGAAATCGGTCAGAGCTTCTTCAACATCTCGGTTCACAACCCGGAATTGAAAGGTGTCCGGACCAAAATGGGCCCGGAGAGAACTTGCCAGGTAACCCAACCCCAAAGGAGGGTAGCGATATTCAATCTCCGCATAAGGGTTAATGGCGTTGACCCATAGAACCTTCGTGGGCATGGAGGATCCTTTATAGCTTCTGCCTTATTTCCGGAGCAAACTCAAGCCAATGGAAAGGCACATTTTGTATGTATAATAAAGAGGCTTCAGGCCGCTGTGCATCGACCGTCCCTGGAAATTGGGGTGCATATGCACTGGGACCTCCCGGAGGCGCAGACCCGCTCGGTGCATCATCACCAGCACATCCGCGTCCGGATAGTCCCCCGGGAAGGAATCCCGGGCGCAGAATTCCACCGCCCGGCGGTTCAGGGCCTGGTACCCGGAAGTGGGGTCGGTGATTTTCTGGCCGCACAGGCGGCTGGCGAGGAAGCGGAAAAGGCAGATCCCCATCTGCCGCAGCCGGGCGGCCCGGTAGTTCCCCTCCCCCAGGAAGCGGGAACCGATGACCACGTCCGCTCCCCCTTCCCGGATCTCCCGGAAAAGGACGGGAAGGTAACGGGGGTCATGCTGCCCGTCTCCGTCCATCTGGAGTACATAGTCAAAACCATGCTTCAGGCCGAATTTATACCCGGTCTGCAAAGTGACCCCGTAGCCCATGTTGAAAGGGTGGGTCAGGACTTTGGCTCCCGCAGCCCGGGCCCGGCTTTCGGTCTGATCCCGGGACCCGTCATTGACCACCAGAACGACCGCCTCCGGAACCTCCCGCCGGATTTCCTGAACCACGACATGGATCTTCTCTTCCTCGTTGAAGGCCGGGATGACGATTAGAATTTTATCCTTTCTCTCCTGGCTTTCCGGCATTTCCCGTCCTTTTCACCGCTTCCGGGCGATCATGAGGCAATGGAGGCTGCACCACCAGAGACCGAAAGGCATGCAGACTTGCGCTTGAACCTCGAAGCCAATCCCTTCCAAGGTCCGGCGCATCTCCCCCGGAGTCCACTGTTTCACATGGCCCGAGGGGGCGAAGGCTTCTTTGAATTTCAGGAAACCCAGACGCGCTGCCTTGAAGAGCCAGTCGTGGGGGAAGATGAGGAGAAAGAGCCCTCCCTTCCTCAAAACCCGGTGGACCTCCCGGAGCGATTTCTGGGGCTCTTCCAGATGCTCGATCACTTCCAGCAGAAGACAGCAATCCCAGGACTGGTCCTCCAGGTCCAGGGCGTAGGCGCTGCCCTGCCGCGCGGGAAGATGATGCTCCTGGCAGATCCTAATTTTCTCTTCCGCATAATCGATGCCCAGGAGATGGCGATCGGGAAAGCGGCGCAGGATCTTCTCCAGGGTGATTCCCTCCCCGCATCCCAGGTCCAGGATGTCTTTTTCCGGCCCGATGCAGGAGAGGGTCCGCTCGTCCCGCAGGTCCCAGTACCACCTTCCGATTCCACCCTTGGCGTATTGCTCCCGCTGGAGAAGTTCGCCCGTCACCTCGACCCTCCCCGGGAAAAATACCAGCGCAGAAGTCCCCAGCCGACGCCCCCCAGGGACCGGATCCCCTGCGGGGTCCTGAGTCCCCGCAACCGCTTCAGGATGTATCCTGCCCGAAAATAAAACCGGCGGTGGGCCTCTTTCAAGATCTCTCTCAGCTCCTCTTCGGACCAGTTTTCGGAGAGGATCACCGGACGTTTTTGGTCCTTGTCAAAGGGGTTGTTGGCGTCCACCTCCCGGTACCAGCCCCTGGCCACGGCCTCCTCGTAAAGGCTCGTTCCCTTGTAAGGGGACAGGATGCTGAACTGGGCGTATTCGGGTTTCAACTCCTTGGCGAATTCGATGGTCTTCAGGCCCCCTTCGAAGGTTTCCACCGGGATTCCCAGGATGAAATAGGCCATGGGGCGGATACCCGCTTTGTGCGTCAACTCAAAGGCCCGGCGGATTTGGGACAGGGTGGTCTTTTTCCGAAGGTAGTCGAGCCCCTCCTGGTTTCCGCTCTCCACCCCGTAGGCGATCAGGGAGCAGCCCGCTTTTTTCATAAAGCGGAGCATCTCCTCATCCACCCGGTCGACCCTCCCCTCGCACTTCCACTCGATCCGCAGGCCCCGCTCTAAAATCCCCCGGCAGATCTCGATGGCCCTCTGCTTGCTAACGGTGAAGAGGTCGTCATACAGAATCATCGACCGGATTTTGAAATCCTTGACGATCTGCTCCATTTCATCCAAGACGTTCCGGGGGCTTCGCGCCCTCCAGCGGGAGCCGAAGACGGACTTGTCGCAGAAAATACAGTGGTAGGGACAGCCCCGGGAGGTAATCAGGGTGGTGATCTTCTTCCCCGGCCAGAGGGCGTAGCGGTACGCGTGATTCGGCAGAAGGTGGCGGGAGGGAAAGGGGATCGAGTCCAGGTCTTCGATGAAGTTTCCGGGGGGATTTGTCTTCTCCGGTCCCACCAGACCCGGAACCTCCCAGGGATCCTTCCCTTCTTCCACCCTCTTCACCAGCCCGGCAAAAGCCGTCTCCCCCTCGCCCACGATGCCGAAATCAACCTCCGGGCAGTCCCGGAAGAATTCCTCCCGGTGCACGGAGATGTGCGGCCCGCCCACCACCAGGGTGCGGGCATGGGGGCGGCAGACCCGGGCGGCCCGAAGGGTATTGTCGATCGTGGGGGTCATGCCGCCAAGCCCGATGAGATCGGGTTTTTGTTTTTTTATTTCACCTTCAAACTCCCCCCAGTTCATCCCCAGAGCAAAGGCGTCGAGGATCTTCACCCGGTGTCCTTCCCGCTCCAGGGTCGATGCCAGATAAGCAAGGCCCAGCGGCGGAACCACCAGTTCTTCCCGCTCAAGGGTTCTGGAGGGGGGCTGGATCAGGAGAATGTTCATGTTTTCAATCTTTCCAGGAGATTTCCCGGGCGCTCATGCCGAACCGGTGGAACCAGCTCCGGATCTCCCTTTGGCTCACCCGGGTCCTTCTCTTCATTTCGTTTCTCTTCTTCCACATCCCGGGCAGCCCCCGGAAGGCCGCCAGGTAGGCCTTCAGCAGAATCCGCAGGAGTTTCCCGGGCGAATGGGCCTCGCTGAACCTTCCTGCCGCCCCCCGCCCAACCAGGGCCCCGTACCCCTGGAGGGCAAAGCGAAGGAAGGTGAAAAACGGGCTCTCCAGGAGAAGGGTGAGGGGAAAATACTTCACCGCGATCCAGACCCGGTTCCGTTCCACGTAGAAGGCCTTAAGGGCCGAATAGGCCCCGCTGGACTGGGAATAGCGGTGGTGGACGACGGCCTTGGGCACATACAGACACTTCCACCCCGCCAGCCTTCCCTTGAGCCCCAGGTCGGTGTCGTCCCCGTAGGCGAAAAAGTCTTCATCGAAGAGCCCCACCTCATCCAGCATCTCCCTCCGGTAGAGGGCGGCGCATCCGCTGGGGAAGAAGACTTCCTCCATTTTTTCATACTGCCCGAGGTCCGCCTCCAGCCTTCCCCGGCCGCGGTTCAGCCCGTCCCGGTAGATGAGGTGGCCCACGTTGTCGATGATCTTCGAACCCCCCTGGAGGTAGATTTTGCAGGCCAGCATCCCGGCCCGGGGATTCTCTTCGGCGACCTGAACCAGTTCTTCCAGCCAGCGGGGGTCCGCCTGGGCGTCGTTGTTCAAGAGGACAATGTACTTTCCCGAGGCGGCCCCAATTCCCCGGTTGTTCCCCCCGGAAAAACCTTCGTTGCGCTCATTGGCCAGGATCCTCACCCATCCGGGAAAATTTTCTTCCACGTATTCGACCGACTCATCAGTGGATCCATTGTCCACGAGGATGATTTCGAATTCTTTCCACGTTTGCCGGCGTAAAGAATTGAGGCATTCTTTCAAATAATCTCTGCCGTTCCAATTTACGATGACCACCGAGACGCAAGGCATTTCCATGGTGCTATCTAAGAATCGATCCTTTCGTAGTGGAAGAATGTTTTAAAAATTTCTGATACGTTTTTTGGCTCTTCTCTTCCCATCCTTTCTGGGCGTAAAGACGGCTCAATACCTCATAACCTTGAACATAATCTGGGTCCAATTGAACCGCAGCCTCGACATAGGATATCGCTTGGTCCATATCTCGTTCGCTTTCATACAACAGCCCCAAGTTAAAATGAGGGGGAGCATTATGAGGACGAAGTTCTATGGCCTTCCGAAACTCCTTTTCGGCGACCTCTATTTTTTGCTGTTTGAAATAAATGGCTCCAAGGTTGTTATGGATTTCCGATAATAGCTTGGGATTGAGGGGCATGCCATCCTTGCATATCGCGATGGCTTTTTCCAGCTTCCCCTGCTCGGCATATACGTAACCCAGGTTTAAATAAGCCTCGCCTCCCCGGGGTTCCAACGCAATGGCTTGAGAGATTCTTTGGCTGGCCTCTTCCAGACGGCCCTGCGCCGCCAAGGCGGCGCCCAGGGCATTCAGAGCACGGGCCTTTTGGGGCGATTTGGACACCGCATCTTCCCATAGGGTGAGCGGATTGGTCCAGGTAAAGTTGCGAAGAAGAGTGGAGAAGCCGTAGAGTTCAATCAACAGAGCACACAGAAAAAAGAAAACGATCTTCCCTGCCCGGTCTCCTGGCTCAACCCGTTTTTGAAAAATCCAGTATACTGCCGATGCCAGGAGGACCGCATACCCTACCGATGAAAGATAAAGCCAGCGATCGCTAACCAGATCGTCAAGAGCGATCACACTATTCGTCGGTGAAAGGGTAATGGCGAACCACAGCGCAAAAAAACCTATTAACCGGTTGGATCGGGAGAGCCGCCAGATCAACAAGGATATGGCCGCAAGAAGGAAAATGCTGAGAATTACCTGGCTTTCCAGGATCGAGTGGGAAACGGGGAAATCATAATCAACGTTCAGGTTTAAAGGAAGGATTAATGTCCCAAGATAGTGAACCCAGGCCCAGGGTTGACTAAGAAGGTTGTCGTACAAAGGTCGAACCGGATGAGAACCATTTTGCAAAAAACCAAAAAAATAAACCCGCATTCCTAAATAGAGGATGGTAAGTAGGAAATGGGGAAGAAAGGATAAACAGCGGTTTTTGAAAGTGCGCTCCTGGGGAAACATAAAATTAAAAAAAATCAGGATAGGCAATAAGGTGATGGCCGTCTCTTTCACCAATAAAGCGCACCCATAGGCCAAAGATGAAAGAAGCAAATATTGAATCTTCCGCGTCAAACGGTATTGCATATAGGTTAAGAAAGACGCGAGGAAGAAAAAAGCCATCAGGGTAGAGGACCGGCCGGTAATGTAAGTCACCGACTCCGTTTGTACGGGATGAAGGCCAAAGACCAAAGCAGCAAATAGGGCTACCAGCCGATAGCGAAGAGTATTGATCTCTGCCTGTTCACTGGCGAAACGGAAAGAATAGAGAGTGACAAAATAAACCAGGAGAGCGCAAAGAAGGTGCATCAAAAAGTTGAAGAGGTGGTATCCGAAAACATTTAATCCCCCCAAGAAATGATTGAAAGCAAGGCTCGCCATCAAAAGGGGGCGGTAACCGCTGGTCTCGCTATAAATCCCACTTCCCAGTTGGGGGTTTGTAAAAAATTGGGAAACCTTGCCTGGATCCTTGACAAAGGGGTTTCTCTCGATGACATGAATATCGTCGTACTGAAAAGAATTTTTAAAAGAATTGGAATAGGCCAGGAGGATCATAAGGGTAAGGATGAGGCAGAAAAAATGATTTCTTCCCATAAATTCTTTAGATCCTTCGCTTTCTGAAAATCTATTGAACCCCTGCCTTTAATCCTTTATATCTTCAAGCCTGAAATAAGCCTCAATGGTCCCCCCGCGCTGCAACCGGGCCATGATCAAAGACAGAAAAAGGCAATGGGGCAATAAACCTGCAGCCAGCAAAATCGCCTTTCCTCTTTGAGAGGCGGTTAGATGCTCTTTCTGAAGGTTCGGAGTATTTTTCAGAATGCGGTACAAAGAATTTTCAGGGAGCCCCATGAGGTTCAGTAGGCTCTGCAGCCATCCGTAAGGGTTTTGCTCCAGAGAAAAGTGATGAAGTTTTAAAAGACGAAACCCTAAAGATCTAATCATTTGTTCTAAGGTTCGGGGAGAATAAAGGAAAAGATGGCGGGGGGGGTCCAGGTGAAACCATTGGTCTCTCCCTACCTCGGCCTGGAGGCTGTCAATGTTCGGAGTGGAAATGGCCAAGATTCCCCCTTTCTTCAATAGACGCTTTACCGTTTTTAGGGTGTTCAGAGGCTCCGATAAGTGCTCCAGGACATGCCAAAGCGTGATCAGATCAAAAGAATGGGGAGGAAAGCGATTCTCGTCGATTTCCCCGACGGAAACAGAAATTCCTAATCGCAATGCCCTCGAGGCACTTTCTTCGGTTAACTCCGTTCCGTGGCATTCCCACCCTTTTCTTTTAAGCAATTGAAGAAAAGCGCCCTGACCGCAACCTATATCCAGGGCTTTCCCCGAACTTGGGAAAAACTTTTGGACCCGACGCATCCGATTCCAGGCGAAAAAAAGCCGAGCGGCTTCAAGCCCGGAGCGGAATTTCCGCGGACTCTCCCCATAATAATCTGGCGAATAAAATCTGGGTATCTCTTTTCCATCAGGGCGGGGACTCAAAAAAACCAAACCACATCCCTGGCATTTCAGGTAAGAAAAAGGATCGCCTCCCGAATTTGTACGAATATAGATTCTGGCTTCGGTCTCTTCGGAGCAGAGCACGCAGCTTCCTTTTTCCATAACTAACCTAACGATAAACCTAGAGAGGATTTCTTCAATAACTTTCGCCCTTGGGGTGAAAAAATGGGGAAAGAATGCAATCCCATTCTATTCAACCTGAATTGGAGAGAAGTCTGGACCACTCCCAGTCCATAGGCCACACTTCGCCTAAAATTGATGGATGAGGATTCGGCCGTGTACCTCGTGGGGCAGGTCACCTCTCCGATCCGGAATCCGAAATAGATTACCTGAGCCAGCATCTGGTTGTCGAACACGAAATCATTGGAATTTTCTTCCAACGGCAGGGTCTCCAGGACTTTGCGGGAGAAGGCCCTGTAACCGGTGTGGTATTCGGACAGCTTATGTCCGATGAGAAGGTTCTGGAAGGCGGTTAGAAAGCGGTTGGCCGCATACTTGTACCGCGGCATCCCCCCTTCCCGGGCTCCCGTCCCCAAGATGCGCGAACCAAGGATTACATCGAAGAGCCCGCTGGCAATCAGCCATCCCATGGCCGGAACCAGCTCCGGCGCATACTGGTAATCCGGATGGACCATGATGATCACATCGGCCCCCCGCTCCAGGGCCGCCCCATAGCAGGATTTCTGGTTCGCGCCGTAACCCATGTTTTGTTCGTGGGTGATTACCTGGATTTTCAGACGATGGGCAATCTCCACGGTTCGATCCTGGCTGCAGTCGTCCACCAGGATGATATCATCGACTACGGTTCTCTCCAGAGCCGCACAGGTTTTTTCCAGGGTCTTTTCGGCATTATAGGCAGGCAAGACAACCGTAATCTTCTTCTCGAGAATCATAGCCTTCCGCCACTTGAGGGGTTATGGCTCAAGGTTCCGATGGCTTTGGGTTGAGGGGGAGAGACCGTTGGGGGAATATCCTGATTCCCCTCTCCGCGGGCGATTTTTTCCAGGAAATGCTTTGTACCCCGGTCATTCGGATTGATCCGATAAGCTTTTTTGAAGTAATACTCGGCCTCCGCCATTTTCCCTTGCTCGACAGAAATCCTTCCCAAGGTCAAAAGAACCGGATGAGACTCGGGTACATAATCCAAGGCTTTTTTCAGGTAGGCATCCGCCTTATCCCAAACTCTCCTTTGCTCATAGACCAGGGCCAAGCTCAGGTAGGGTTCGATAGAACCAGGAGATAATTCCATGGCTTTTTCAAGTTCTCGAATCGCTTCCTCCCACTGGTTTAGTTTGTAAAAAATTACTCCCAAGTTAGCGTGTGCAGAAGCGTTCTTGGGATCTATTTCTAAGGCTCTTTGCATATAGGACCTAGCTCTTTCCATCTCCCCTTTTTGAAAATAGACCGTCCCTAAATTGTTGTAAGTAGCGCTTTCCATCGGATTGAGTCGATTGGCTTGTACCAATAAATCCTCAGCTTTCTTTAAGTCGTTTTTACCTTTATAAGCCATGGCCAAACCGTTAATCAGGATTACATCGTTTGGGTTACCGCTAAGCCCTGCCTGGAAATAAGAGATAGCCAGGTCATTTTTGCCGCGGGAGACATAAATATTGCCAATGTACTTATAGGGCATCACCGATTGAGGAAACTTTTTGAGGCTATCCTCCCAAAAGGTGATTGAATCTTTCCACAGCTTGTTCCGTTCCAGGGTCAAAAAAGCATAAGTGCCGGCCACTAGGAGGGAGCAAAAAAGAAAAACTGCAAGGCGGAATGACCTATATTCCCCCTGCTTTATTTTCCACAACCCCCAAGAAACCAGATAAAAAAATCCGATCGCTGGCAGATACATGTACCGGTCGGCCCGGAGAATCATCAGGGGAACGATATTCAGAACCGGAAGCAGGGAAATGAAGAACCAGCCAAACCAGAAGAAAAGGGTTCGATCTCTACGGAAGGACCGCCAGGCTAAAAGGACCATCAGGAGTATGGCCGCCAGAGAAAGGAGGACCTGTCGTTCCCAAAAGCTTTGAGGGATGGGGGTCCAGTAGAGATGGTCAAGGTAAACGGGCCCTATTAAATAGATAATGTATTCTACAAAGACATTGATCATGGCCAGGAAAGTGAAATAAGGAGAGTTTCCGTGATAATCAGCCAAATAACCGCCTTGGCGGTAAATCCAGACCGCGAGAACCGAAAAGAGAAGAGCCAGGATCAGGAAGGGAAGCTTATCCTTGACGATTGCCCATTTCCCTTTTTGGAGGAAGCAAAGATCATAAAGGATGAGCAAGGGGGGTAATACCACTGCGGATGCTTTGGCCAAGAGAGCCAGGAAAAAAAGGAACAGGGCGGCTAAATAAAATCCTCTCCTTCTGTTCACCCCGGGCTCTTCTGAATAACTCAGATAAGCCAGGAAGGAGAGAAGCGTGAAGGCCATGGAGAGAACATTTTTCCTCTCTGCCACCCAGGTAACCGATTCTACGTTCACCGGATGAAGGCCGAATAAGAGGGCGGTGAGAAAGGAAACCCAGGTATGGGAAAAAATTTTTTTCAGCAGAAGGAATACCAAGACCGCATTCAGAATGTGAAGAACCACATTATGCAGACGGTACCCAAAAGGCTGGACATGCCATATTTGAAAGTCTATCGCATAGCTCAAAATCTGGAGGGGAAAATAATTGTCCACAATGGGTTTTGAAAAAATTCCATATATTCCCTTCCAGGTCAGATCGCGAATGTAAGGATTATTGATATAATAGGGGTCATCCAGGTTTAAGAAGGGGTAAGGAAGGCTTTTATAATAGGTTCCCAGGATGGCCAAGAAAAGAATGAAAATTAGGGACCAATCCTTGGGGATAAGTTTGGTGAGTTTCTTTTTCTCTTGCAGGTCTTGCCCCATTTTCCCATCACAAATTTATTTACGATTTTACTACAATTTCTTATAAATCTGATAAAAAAAGACGGCGCCGGATTCTTTCCGGCACCGTCCGCAAAGGCAGGTTCTCCTTTTTTCTTTACGGGCTATGGGTCCAGGATGAACCCGGACCTGTCAGCGTCCAGGTAGTAAGTCCCGAGGAATGTACACCTGCCATGGTATAGCCCTGCGAGTTGGCACCGCCGGGAGTTATAGTGACGTTTGACGATGCGGTATAACCACGAGAGGTTAGATCGTCCAAAGTATTGGTGTAAACTTGACCATCCGTGTAATATGCTTCCTGGGCCGTGGCCGCATTTCTCAGGTCGGACTGAACTGCCGCATTAAAACCTCTCTGCCTGTAGGCCGTGAACTGCGGGATGGCGATGGCCGCCAGAATGCCGATGATGGCGATGACGATCATCAGCTCGATCAACGTGAAACCTTTCTGCCCTTTCTTGAATTTCATGAACATCTCTTTTCCTCCTTGTTTGATTTTTTTCTGAGCTTGAATTACTCAATTTGAAACTTATATGGTCACAGGTTCAAAAACCCTATCTTTCCCCTAATCTCACCTCCTTTGACTTTCATTACGATCATCTTTTCTGAGGTTGTTATATGCAAATATTTTGCCATATGTGCCATGTTCTCTAAAAATTATTGATAATACAATAATTATAGGTAGTTATCTTAAAATATTGGACTCCTAAGTTATACCCTTGTACATTTTTATAAGGGGGCGATGGCAAAAAATGTCAATGATTGGTCAGTCTTTGTTAACGCAGGGGAAAAATTATCCGGCAAAGGATAGATAAATAGATGTGAGTAGAGTTCCCAGCCATCCGTAAAAAAGAGCCCGCACGACGATCAAACGGGAGGACGCCAGCCAACCCCCGACCACCCCGAACCCGAGGCCCCCGAACACGGTGATCGGGGCCATGGCTGCAAGGCAGTAAAAAGCCTTGGCCTGTCCATAGATGGGTACTTTAAAAGTGCTGAACAATATGAAAAGAGCAACCGAATAAAAGCTGATGATTAAGAAGGCCATAATCAACTTGGAACTTGGATCCTTGTCTTTCAAGGCCATTTGGACTGCTTTGAGCAGACCGAGCAAAAAGATTCCTGCGGCCGGGAGGGCGAGGAGGTAAACAGCGGACATATAATCGTAATTCCAAACATCGGGACGCTTCGCAATGAGAGCCTTTCCCCCAATCAAGCCGTCTCCCCAGAAAGTCGAATACAGTGCATCCCCAAAAGAATGAAAGGCTGAAAAATAAGGATGGCGCAATGCTTCCCCGAAACTCAGATAATATTGGATGGTGTGAAACCCGGGGTCTTGCCACCATCGCTGCCCGGGAAGATCCCAATTGATCATAAAAGGGCGGCCAAAATGAATGATATTGCGGATATAATACCACCCGCAAATAACGGTCATGACCAGAATTAACAAGCCCAGCCTTGAGGCCACCTCCTTGAGGTTTTTCCCATCCACACGAATCATCTTATAAGCCAAAAAAATCACCACGACCGGAACAAGGGCCCCAGCCGTGATCTTGGTCAGTAGGGCTAGTCCCAATAGCAGACCGAGATAAATCATATGGGAAAACCTAACTTCAGAGCTACGGAGTATATGAACCGCGATAACCAAAGAGCAGCCAGCCAAGAAAGCATGAAGCGGCTCATTCCCCACATAGGCGGACATATAAATATTCATGGGAATGAATCCCGCCACGACGATCACCAAAAGGAGTCTTAAGGGGTCATCTTTGAAAACCATACGGCCCAACGCATAGGCCACCCACACATTCCCCAGCCCGCAAAGGAAAGGAATGACTTTCAGGAGGTGGAAGGGTTTCATTACGGAATAAAAGGGTTGGAAAATTTCCAGAACTCCAAAAGATAGAAGGTAGAAAAGGGGGGGGTGAAAAGTGGTCCAATCATCAGAGGCCAGGGGGATGGCCCGTTTTTCAAAAATGAAAAGGATATAGTCCAAATGATGAGATATGTCAAACCCTATGGCCGGGCCAATTCTCATCATTTTTGCCAGAAACAAATAGGCCCAAATCATAATGACCGCGATGAATGCCACCTTGATGAGAATTTTTACCCGGCGGCCATGGAAGAAGAAACCTCCAATCCCCCACAGCCCAACGGATGCCGCAAAAATCCAAAATATCGTCCTTCCTTTCTTATGGATGGATTGATAAGGGGTTGGAATGGTTAGCGAATCCGGATTGGCCCTCCTATCATCGGCCAATATGGCTTGAACCCAGGGACTTGATTCTATCCTTGCTTTCCAGGTCTCATCGGTTGCGGTTAAATCTTTCAGACCTTCTATTTTCAACCAGAGCAAGGCGGGCCCCATGGGGTTTTCGACATGCGCCCGGATGGAATTCGCCCCTGATTTAACCCATGGGGAAATTTCGATCTTCATCTCCTTTTTCCAATTTTTCCCCGGTGGGAATTCGGCGTAAACTGGATTTTCATTTATATAGAGTTTAAATTCCCGAAAGGCCTTCAAATGGACAAAAATAGGGCTCCCTGGATCTTGGACCAGGTAAAAATCCTTCGAGAAATGGACTCTATCCGTATAACCCCTGATGTAAGCCGATACCGGTTCGGGGAACCTGATCCAGGCGGCACCAGAATGATGAAATAGGAAGGGAACATCGGGCGAATCATAGCCGTGAAAAAATAGAAAGCCTAAGGGTCCCACGATCAAAGCGACAGCTATGGCCACACCAGGGCTGGTCGGAGATATTTTCCCGAAAACTCTCTGGAATGTCTTTCCTACCATTCTATTCCCGCTCATTTTCCCCTTATCGCCTTTGACCGAATCCCTTGAACACCGGCTCATTTGCCCAGAAGATTGCAAGGGTGGTTATTGGACGGGATCTCAAATTCCTCAACCATTCAGGAACGCCCTCACTGTCCGGAATCGCCCGCGGGGATTGGACGGGGGGTTCGCTCCCGACTCTGGGATTGATTACCAGAGGCTTCGGCCAGAGGCAGGTAAACAGAAAAAACCGATCCCTTCCCCTTCCGGCTCTGGACCGTGACTTTTCCTCCGTAGCCCTCCACGATGCTGTGCACGATGGAGAGGCCCAGACCTGTCCCCCTTTCCTTCGTGGTGAAGAAAGGGTCGAAGATCTTCTCCAGGTCCTCCGCCCCGATCCCCGTCCCGGAATCGATCACCGAGATCTCCCCATGGACCCGGCCCCCGGAGATCGCGGGAGGAAAGGAGTTCTTGCGCAGCTCCACCCGGAGCGTTCCCCCCTCGGGCATGGCCTGGGCGGCGTTGATAAAGAGGTTCCAGAAAACCTGGCGGATCTGGTGGGGATCCCCCTGGATGTGCAGTTCGTCCTGGAATTGAGTCTCCAGGCGGATTCGTTGGTTGAAGTCCGGGCCGTGGGTGAACATCTGGAGGATCTCTTCGATGAGACGGTTCAGATGGATTTTCTCCTTTCCCGGAGAGATGGGCCGGGCGAAGAGCAGAAAATCGGCGATCAGGGAGTTGAGCTGGTTCACCTCCCGCAGGACGATCCCCATGAGCTGCTGGTTCTGGGGGGAGCTTCCGGGGTC